>Ga0209039_10002675_pt1 | contig 14809 bp, 16 predicted proteins | sample BogFormECP12_OM1_FD_188238 | JGI IMG/M metagenome (GOLD analysis project Ga0209039, IMG submission 188238) | Bog forest soil microbial communities from Calvert Island, British Columbia, Canada - ECP12_OM1 (SPAdes) (version 2) | ecosystem: Environmental > Aquatic > Freshwater > Wetlands > Bog ... | reverse complement strand
CTTGGTTGCGATCTCATCGTCCGTTATCTCCTCTGAATTCTTCAAAACATCGATTATTTTGACCGCATCTTCTTCCCCGAGGGACTCAGCAACCTTCAGCAACGTTGCATCATCAATGTTGGACAACATAGCAACCATTCATTTCCAGTACTCAGCGTGATTTCCCTATATTATATATTTCGCAGGTTTTCACTTAAATCTCTTTACGACGCGAACCCGCCTCTCTGCTTTTCTCCACAATAATCTTTTTCCCTCTCACCTGAGGAACAATCTTCATCCTCCCACCAGAGAGACTCCTAGCCAACTCAGTGCCCCTGAATAGTCGGTCGAGAAAAACCGCCAGACTTGCACATTCGGAGTGAGGTTGGTTTCCAATAGCAACGTTGAAGTCTGAAACAGTATCCGAGAAAAATTCGCCAGGCACTTTCTGAGAGCCAACTAGGACCAAAATATTCTTCCCTGACTCCCTTATACGGCTCAACACGTCACTCGTTTCAGCGTTTTCTCCGTAAACCGTCAAGTGAACAACTGTGCCATTGTGGGATTTCCATTCATTTATGACGTCTCTCCAACGTTTTCCCATTTCGAAAAAGAATCTGCCGCCCCAAGTTTTGGTGACCTCTTCTACAGTTTCCTTGATTTTTCTATCTTCTGTGTCTGAGAGAATTATTCCCGAGGCCCCCAAAGCCCGAGCCGCAAGAGCGACATGTGTCGTCAGTCTTGCGTCTCTGACGGGTCGATGACCCCACCTGAGCACGACTACTTCTGGGGATTCTTTCAGATTTTTTCAACCTTTCCATTGAATTCTTTTTCTACTCGACTCCTGACTCTTTCTGCGAAAGCTGCGTCGGCTTCAAAAACCACGCGAACAGATTTTTCATCATAATCAGTCGTCTGCACCTCCACGTTATCGAAGAGCCAAGCCATGAACTGCATCGTCTTGTTCGTCACGGGAATTGTGAAGACTGCTTTCACATGGCTTTTCAGTTTGGTCAGTATTTCCTGTTTCAGCTGTTCAAGGTTGGTTTTGCACAATGCCGATATTGCTACCAGAGTCGTTGATTTGTCTTGGAATTGTTTGAGTTTTTGCTGAACTTCTGTGCCTTGTATCAAGTCAATCTTGTTGAGCACCGTTATCACGGGTACTCCTGAAGCGCCTATACGCTCTATTGTTTCCAAGCATGTTCCAAGCTTTCTTTCCATTACATTTTCGGGTTCACTTGCATCGACCAAGAGAAGAATCAAATCGGAATATATCGTCTCCTCAAGAGTCGAGTGAAATGCTTCAATCAATGTTAATGGCAACCTATCAATGAAGCCGACCGTGTCTGTGAGAAGAAACTTTTTCTTAGAGAATGTGACAAGACGCGTCGTAGTGGAAAGCGTCGTAAACAAGGCAGCGTCAACAGGGGCATCCTCTTCAGCAAAAGCGTTGAACAAGGAACTTTTCCCAGCTTTCGTATATCCCGCCAGAGAAATCGAGGTAAACCCCAACTCTTCCCTTCTTGTCCGGTGAAGCACTCTTTTTGCCCGGATTCTCTTCAGTTTTCTGCGTATCGCATGAATCTCTCTTTTGACGCTCTCATAGTATATGTCGACTTCATAGGAGCCGAGACCCATGAATCCTGGCTGTTCGCCCTTCTTTGCTAAGCGCACCTTCTCCTTGGCCTGTGTCAAATCATATTTCAGGCTTGCCAACTTGATTTGCATGTTAGCCTCATCGGTCGTTGCTCTTTTGGTGAAGATTTCTAGTATCAGTTGGAAGCGATCAATGATTTCTACCTTAGTGGCTTTCGCTAGATTGTAGGATTGAACGGGTCTGAGAAGATTGTCGAAAATTACCTTCTCGGCATCTTTCTGCTCTACCAGTGCGGCAAGCTCTTCAACTTTGCCGGCACCTATCTGATATCGTGCATCAGCATCCCTGATCTGTTCTAATCTGCCAACCACAGTGTAGCCCGCTGTCTGGGCTAGGCTTTCGAGCTCGTGTAAGCTATCTTGTTCATTCCGTTTACGGCGTTGGACTATGATTGCCTTCGTCCAGCAGCGTCCTCCTTCTTAGCGCCTTTCTCACCCAAGGTTAGCAGGTCTCCAAGTGTCAGATCTTTTCCCACAGTCTTCGCAAACTTTGTCTGGGGAACCTTTCCTACTTCAACGGGAACTATCAACTTAATCTTCAAGGTGTGTTCCAGAACCATCGCCAGTCTATTGTCAGGAGTCATTTTGCCTGTTTCGATTTTTCGAAGAAGCGACACCTTCTCGTTTATTCTCTTGCCTAAATCCTCATGTGAAAGACCAAGTTTCTCTCGGGCCTCCCTAATCTTCATAGGATAATTGGCCACGAGCTCCAAGCTGGTGTCGACTTTTGGGGCCTGTGGCTTCTTGATTTGAACGACTAACGGTTTTCCCGGGATTCTTCGCTGTGGGCCAATCATCTGCCGTTTAGGTTCTTCATAGTATGTTTTTCCAAGCTTTGAACATTCGATACAAACTGTGAGCTTTGCCCCTTCTATTATGACTTTGAAGGGGTTCCCGTTGATTCTTCGCCCACAGACCTCGCAGCGCAATTGCCTTCACCTAACCTGTTTTTATTATTCCAGTGGTCTTTATAGTTGTCGAAACAGCAATTTCTCCTTTACCGGTGACACGATTGAGTGACGCTTTACGGAGAATAAGAGCCGTAGCTGATTACCAGTTGGGAAGAGGAGTGGGAAAATCAGTTTTCCCTGACAACGTCAGCATCGTGTTTTCCAAAAGAACTGGCCGAATCCGCTACGTTTACTTGAATGGAGAAAGACTTGCAACGATGCGTCCGACGGATGGCTTCTTTTCTATTAGCATTGAGGGAGCAAAGAGAGTTGTCGCATGCCACGAATTGGCAAAATGTTTTGTCTCTGTTCAGAACGACGTTAAAAAATTCATTGCGGACGGAGGAGATGTTTTTGCGGCCCATGTTGTCAAAGCGGATGAAGAACTCCGGGCCAGAGATGAAGTCATAGTGCTCAACGATGAAAACAGGGTTTTAGCCGTGGGCAGAGCCGCGCTTTCTGGTCTGGAAATGAAGGCTTTCAAAAGAGGCGTCGCAGTAAAAGTCAGACGTGGATGCAATGAGGAAGGTTAAGTATATCAAGTTTGAACTGCAAATGCTATGACAGGTTAGGTGTGTGTCTATGCATAGACGAGTCAACCCTCGTGAAGCAAAACGAATGATGCAACGCATGGGTCTGAACATGGACGCAGTGAACGACGTCCAAGAAGTCGTCATCAAAACGGCAACCAAGGAAATTACAATTGAAGAGCCTGAAGTGGCAATGCTGGAAATGCAGGGGCAAAAAATTTTCCAAGTGACAGGCGGAAAAATCACAGAGAAAGCAGCAGAACACAAGACTTCAGGTGTAACCGTGGCTGAAGAAGACGTCAGACTAGTGGCTGATCAAACCGGAAAAAGCTTGGAAAAAGCAAGAAGCGCACTCGAAGAATGCCAAGGAGACCTGGCAAAAGCCATTCTCTTTCTGCAATCTAACCCATAGAAATGTTTTCATCCCGCTTGCATAGGAAACAGCTTGTTTGCAAGGGCATCGCAAAACGATGTCGAATACTATCAGAATACCTATAAGCAAATTTGTTCTTCGATAAAGAACAGATGAAGGGGTCCATTTGAAGTACAGAGCTTTCGGCAAATTAGACTGGAAGGTCTCCGCTCTAGGTTTTGGGGCGATGAGGTTACCAATTCTCAACGGTGACGCCGCAAAAATCAACGAAGCCGAAGCCACCAAAATGATCAGGTACGCAATTGACCACGGAGTGAACTACGTGGACACTGCATACGTGTACCATCGAGGAAACAGCGAGACACTCCTTGGAAAAATATTGAAAGACGGCTACAGAGAGAAGATAAAACTGACCTCAAAGATGCCATCTTGGCTGGTTAAGTCTGAAGAAGACATGGACAAGTACTTGGATGAACAGTTGTCAAAGCTTCAAGTGGACCATCTCGATTTCTACTTGCTCCACGGACTTGGCAAACAGGGCTGGCAGAAACTCAAGGATTTGAACGTGTTAAAATGGGCAGAAAAGAAAATGGACGAGGGGAAATTCAAACACTTAGGCTTCAGTTTTCATGACGAGTTCGAAATCTTCAAGCAAATAATCGACAGCTATGACGGATGGACGGTCTGTCAAATTCAATATAATTACATGGACGAACAGTACCAAGCTGGAACAAAAGGGCTAGAATACGCTGCCTCCAAAGGTTTAGCCGTCATTGCGATGGAACCCATATCCGGAGGCAGACTGGCCACCACACCTTCAAAGGAAATCCAAAAATCCTGGGACAAAGCCGCCGTGAAGCGGACACCCGCAGAATGGGCGCTCCAATGGGTTTGGAACCATCCAGAGATATCTCTTGCACTCAGTGGAATGAGCACTTTCGAACAGGTAAAAGAAAACGTTGAAAGCACAAACAGATCAGACATCAACATGTTGACTGATCAAGAACTTCGCCTTATCAAGGAAGTCACGCGGAAATACAAGAAATTGGGTTCTGTTGCATGCACAGGCTGCAGATATTGCATGCCATGCCCCGAAGGAGTTAATGTGCCCGAAATATTTGCATTGTACAATCAATTCTACATAGAAGACAGAAATGAAGAAGTAAAAAAGAAGTATTGGGAACACATCACACCTGAAAGCCAAGCAAAAAGATGTGCCAGATGTGGAAAATGTGAAGAACTGTGTCCGCAGCACCTGCAGATCAGAGATATCCTCGGCAGGGCCGTATGGCTCTTCGAACAAAAAACATGAAAATGAAACAGGAGAGCACGCGGCCGAAACAAGCGTGGAAAAACGCGTTGACGAAAAGCAAAAGAAAAAAGCAGGATGAGCAAGGACTACTTGTTTACGAGCATCGTTTATGACTGAATCAGTTATATGTGATTCACCTTCACAGTTACATGGTTTCACAATGATTTTCATTGGCCCCACATTTGAGAACAAAGATTAAATAGCCTCATCTCAATGAGATGAGTCTTAAACTTTGGATTTAATCGAGGTGATACAATTTGGTAAGTGAAGGAAGAGGACGCTTGTTTAGAAGAAAAGACGGCAAGTACCTGCTCTACCTCCCCGTGGATCTAGCTGAAGACAGCATGTTTCCATTCAAAGAATACACAAGAACAAAGAGAGGAGCCGACTCTATCCCCGTCAGAATAAACTTCAAACACGGTGACAACAAACTAACGGTTGAGAAATGGAAGGAACCGAGCACTCAATAGAGCACTCAAAAGACGCGTCAATACATCCCTGCGAATCAAAGAAAACACTCTTGCGGTTCCACCCAACACAATTTTTTGAGGAAGCATACTTCCTAAAGAGCGCGCGCCATATTTCATGGTTCACCGCAGGCACGCTCATCGAAAGAAGCGTGCGCTTTTTGATTGAGGCCATTTAGGGTTAATACGTACTTTGAATTCATAACCAATAAATCATCAGTCATCATCAATTTTGATTGCCAGCTGGAAGTTTGCAAATGAAAATTAACGATGCGAGTTCCCCATGGTAGCGAGGTAGAAGATGGAATCTCGACCTAACCCCGAATTCCCTAAAACAGACACGAGGTCGGATGCCGTCTTACTTGGCATCGTAGACGAGACACTTGAGGAAGTCTTCAAGGGAGTCGGGGTTAAGGTCATCTATGCTTCTTTTGAAAAGAGTCTTCAATTGAAAAGGGATGAAATCATAACCAAACCTGAAGTTTTTTCTGCAGGTCTTGAAAGACTCCTGGGTTCAGCCGCGACCGTTATTGAAAAACTAATCATAAAGAATCTCCAGTCAAAACTTGGATTGGAAATTCAGGAAACAAAGGATTTCCAATTCTCAAACTGTGTCCATGAACTGAAAGACAAAATAAAATCTACGGAAAAAGACACGACCAGCGAAATCCGCCCAGCAGAAGAAGTGGAGGCTGAGGAGGTGAAGGTGTATTCAAGTGATGATGCATCCTCTGCTATCGTTTCTCAAAACTCGATTGAATTTGCAGAAAAGGATTGTCTTGAATTTTTGAAAAGCGTTTCCGATAATCTGCAGATTGGTCTGGATGTTTGGCGCTTAGAAAATATAGATGACAACGTGAATCTCACGCTTATTCTAAGCAATCAAGCTGCGGAGCAAATAACAGGATTATCAAGAAAGGCTAGTATTGGAAAATCTCTTCCAGAAGTGTTCCCAGCACTCGTTGGGACAGAGTTTCCAAAAATCTGCGGAGAAGTAGTTCGCTCCGGGAAAGTCAAAGAGCTGGGGGAAACTCGGTATGGCGATGCTTGTACACCTGGAAATGTTTTCTTTGTCAGGGTTCTTCCATTTGCCTGCGACTGCGTCGGTGTAACAATTGAAAAGCCAACATTGCATGTGCAGGCAGGAAATGGCCTGCAAGACGAATCCTGTCGAAATCTGGTAGAGGCAGCTCCGGAAGCTATATATACAATTTCGTCCGAGAACGGAAAAATAAGTTATCTCAACCATGCCTTTGAGAATATAACAGGATGGCAACGTTCAGAATGGATTGGCAAACCATTCATGTCGATTATTCACAAAGACGATCTGCCATTGGCGGTAGAAAAGTTCCAAAAGACGTTGAGTGGAAAAACGACGTCACCATATGAACTGCGCGTTCGTTCAAAATCAGGCATGTATCTCAACGGAGAATTCACAGCCAGACCGCAAGTTGAGAAGGGGAAGATAGTTGGGGAAATAGGCATAGTCAGAAACGTGACCGCACGGAAAAAAACCAACGAACGCATGGAAGAATTAAACAAGCTTTTTTTAAGTTTCAAAGCTGATCCTAATGACAACATAGACCGCATTGTTGCCCTTTGCGGAGAGCTTCTGGAAGCGACCTGCGCCCTCTACAACCGTCTAGACAAAGGCCTGTTATGTTCAGTAGGCAGATGGAATACGCCTCCAGGTTACAATCCCGTTGACAAACCCCAAGGGCACATATGTTTCGACGTGATCCAGCAACGCAAAGAAGACGTCACCGTGCTGAGGAATCTTCAGCAGACCTCATATGGCAAAACCGACCCAAATGTGGTTCGCTACAAACTTCAAACGTATATGGGTAAAGCAGTCAAATTTGATGACTCATACATTGGTTCTCTGTGTCTCGTTTACCAGAACGATTTCAACCCTACTGAAGAAGACAAGAAAATCATAGGATTACTTGCGGCAGCTATTGGAGTCGAGGAAAAACGCAGGCAAGCATTGTTACAGATGCAAGAGAGCGAGGAAAAGTTCCGTGTCATAAGTGCTTCTGCAATGGACGCCATAATCCTAATTGATGCCCAAGAAAAAATCTGCTACTGGAACCCTGCCGCCCAAGAAATTTTCGGATATGCAAAGGGAGAAGCGGAAGGAAAAGACTTCTTCAGACTCGTCGTCTCCAAACGTTTCCACCGAGACATCCATGAATCTATCGAGAAACTCAAGAGGACAGGACATGCCTCACCATTCGGAAAAGAAATAGAATTCACTGCGAAACGCAAGGACGGGCAAGAATTTCCAGCGGAACTCTCTCTTTCAGCGTTGCAAGTGAAGAATAAGTGGCACTCGGTTGGTCTGATAAGAGATGTAACAGAACGAAAGAGAATCGAAAGTGTTTTGAAGCAAGACGAGGAACGGCAACGCATCCTCTCCAAGCGATTAGAGAGCCTGATGAAAAGCTCTGCAGTTATCATGCGCACGGTGGATATGCGCAAAAGGCTTAAGACAATCGCCCAAGCAGTTCGCGAACAAGGTTGGAGGAGAGTAGTCATATCCCTGCGAGACGAAAACCTCAACACCACAGATGTCGTCACCGCGGGATTGTCAGTTAAAGAAGAGCAATATTTGAAGAAGCATCAAGCTCCAGGCACGGTGTGGCAGAAACGTCTGAGCTCAATGTTTGAACGCTACAGGCTAGGCGAATTCTATTATTTGCCTTGGAGTGACCCAGCCGTGCGTGAACAATTCAAATATGCGTTGACCAGCAAGGTTCCCAAGAAAGAAACAGTTGATTGGAACCCTGATGATTTACTATACATTCCGTTACATCTGGTCACTGGGCAAATTGTGGGCATAATGAGCATGGATGATCCGTTAGATGGGCGCCGCCCAACCAAAGAATCGCTCGAGCCGCTTGAACTTTTTGCTCATCAGGCTGCCGTCGCAATTGAAAACGCCAAGCTAATTCAACAGATGAATGAAGCCAAGAAACAACTCCAAGAATACGCGAACCATCTGGAAGAAAAAGTAAAGGAGAGAACCGCAAATCTCAGAGAAAGCGAAGAGAAACTCGGCAGCATCTTTGCCGCGTCACCAGACGCCATCACAGCAACCGATCTCAAAGGCAGAATCATTGAATGCAACGATCAAACAGCCAAAATGCACGGTTACGCCTCGAAGAAGGAACTAATCGGAAAAGACGCCGTTATTCTAATCTCTTCCAAAGACCAACAGAAAGCCCTAGACAACAACAAGAAAGCCTACGAGCAAGGACCCCTGAAAAACACTGAATACATATTTGTAACGAAAGATGGACGCGAATTCCCCGGCGAACTTTCAGCCAGCATCCTCAAGGATGCCAACGGCAAAGCAATAGGATTCGTTGCGATGACAAGAGACATCACGGCACGAAAGCAAATGGAACAGCAACTGTTCAAATCCGAAAGACTCGCAGCAATCGGAGAACTCGCCTCGATGATAGGCCACGACCTGCGCAATCCTTTGACAGGTATAACAGGCGCCACTTATTATTTGAAGACCAAACTAGACAAAAAAGCAGATACGAGAACGAAAGAAATGCTGGAGATAATTGAGAAAGACATCGAATACTCAAACAAAATCATAAACGACCTGCTAGAGTATTCGAGAGAATTAAGGTTGGAACTTGCTGACACGACTCCGAAATCGTTAATTCGAGAAGCGCTTTCACTTTTGACGCTTCCAGAAAACGTTCGGGTTAGAAACGAAAGCAGAAGTCAGCCTCAAATGAGGGTTGATCCGGAGAAAATGAAGAGGACCTTTGCAAACCTCATAAAGAACTCGTTTGACGCCATGCCCATAGGCGGGACGTTAACAATTAAGAGCAGAAGAGTCAACGATAACGTTCAGATCGCTTTTTCCGACACCGGCATCGGAATGACAAGACAAGTACTGGAAAAGCTTTGGAGACCACTTTTCACGACGAAAGCCAAAGGCATGGGTTTCGGCCTGCCAATATGCAAACGCGTCGTGGAAGCTCATGGAGGTAAAATCACGGTTGAAAGCGCAGTGGGAGAAGGAACAACTTTCACGGTGACTCTTCCAATAGAACCATTAGAGAACGAGAGTGAAGAAATATGGATGAACATGCAAGAATCCTTGTCGTCGACGATGACGAAAGCATAAGAAAAATCCTTTCAACAATATTAGAGGACGAAGGATACAGTGTCGATACGGCACAGGATGGAAAAGAAGCCCTAGAAAGATCCAATAGGGAATTCTACAATCTGGCACTCATCGACGTCAGACTCCCAGACATCGAAGGAGTAGTGCTTCTGACAAAACTCAGAGAAACCACACCGCGAATGCGCAAAATAATCATAACAGGATTCCCCTCAATCCAAAACGCAGTTGAAGCCGTAAACAACAAAGCAGACGGCTACATGCTAAAGCCCTTTGACATATCCAAAATCCTGGAAATGATCAAAGAACAGCTGAAGAAACAGCAGCAAGAAAAACAATACGACCAAAAAAGAGTCGCCGAATACATAGAAACAAGAGTCAGAGAATTAGACACTGAACAAATCACACAACCCCTCCATAAAAACTAACAGTCCAAAAAAATGGACAAATAGCACAAGCCGTATCCTCCAAAAAAGAGATAATCAGTTCCGATATAAAGAAGACTCCATTCTGATCAGGCCACGCTTCACATCAGTCAAAAGATATTTAACCAATAGAGAAGACCAATCTCTGCTGCTCCGGTAGTATAGTCCGGTCAATCCTTCATGTGAAGGGACTATGTATAGCGGCCTCTCGACACCAGAAAACAGGGAGACAGTCGCGGACCCGGGTCCAAATCCCGGCCGGAGCACCACCTATAGCGATGGGATTACGACCCATTGCTGAATCGAAGATTGTTAATACGCTGATTAAGCTCAAAGGCTCAGGACTCGCAGAAAGCACTTTAAAACGCGTTTCTTATGAACTGACTCGCTTGTCTAAACACTGCGTAGGTAGCCCTGAAGCCAAAAACTTCTTCGCCAATATGTCCACTATCATGAAGCAACTGGCTGTTGCAGACCTTGTTGAGTGGACGCCTATTCTTGAAGGCGAACCTGAATATGAGAAAGCTGAAGCGAAAGATGGTCGCATCGGCGAAATCAAAGATTCAAAAGTGAAGTGTCGTATGTTTTTGACCCGCCGCTGGTTGCGAGAAAATGGATTTTACATTCCTGTCGTAGTGACTGTTGTAGGTCTCGGCGCTGCCGTAGGTGCTCTTTATCTTGCATGGAAGAAAAAGTGGTTTAAATGAGCCAAAAAGCTACAGTCCCCGTGTCTGTACCAGTTCCTGCACCACAGCCTAAGAAAGCAGAAGCAGGATTACCCTATCTTAGCGCAGCACAATCATTCTGGTTACTGCTTGCTCTACACGGCGTCCTAATCAGTGGAGAAATCTATCTGGCCTATCGACACTCACTGTAATCTTTGCAAGGTCTGAATCCATGTGCAATTCATGGTCCAGCACGTTTACTACTTCAGCCTTCGAATATTTAGGCTTACAACGACAAGAAACAACAAGCTTCGAGAAACTGCCCTCTTCCTCTGGATTTTCCTCGAAAATAGCTTCCTCTTCAAAGACCTCGCGGTAACTCATCGTCTCACAATAACCCTTTTAACACGAACCCTTATTATGCGTTTAGTCTGGGTGATCTATTGAAAAAGGATAAGTGGTTGCCGAAAACTTGCCCGAACTGTAGGATCCATCAGAACTATGAATTGAAGAAGTACCAGACCATTCGTATTGATGGACGCCGAGAAATCGTGTTGAAACGAACAGCGTTAACACTGTTTACCTGTCCAAAATGTGGTTCATCGTTTGTGACTGAAGAATTCAAGAATGAAGCAGCCTTTGCTAAAGAAAGAGAAAAACGCATTGAACAAAGAAAACAGATGCTTCACAATATCTATTCAAGCAACCCTTCCCTCTTTTATTGGGTGAAATGAAATGAGCAGTAACAAGGAACATTTAGGTCCGAATCAACGCAGGATCCTTAAGCTTCTCAGGAAGCATCCAGATTATTGTGCTGAAACCATTATAAGCCTTCTCTTTGCTCGACTACAATACCAACCATAAAGCTGAATCAAAGAATCAGCGGCAATTCTTCAAGGCTCATACGTTATAGCAAGGCCCAAGACAAAGGGCAAAGCAATGCACAATATTTTTGCTAAATTGTGTTGCTTTTCTTTCGTAATATTCACCTCACTTTCTCCCTTGAATATAATGTAACATTATCAATCCTATTTGTTTTTCTGTTTACAAGGATTTTACGCCTAAACCACGTTGCACAGAAATCTTTAATCTGCACAGCAACAGAAGACAAACTAGAGGTTCAAGAGTGAGTGAAGATGAAAAGAAAACTCGGAAATTTCAGTATGCATTAACGAAGGCTCAAATAGATTTGGAGTATTGGCTTGCTCTAGGCATCGGCATTCTTGCCATTGCTTACGGGTTACTGTCTTTCTACAAAGACAATTTCTTAGGAAGAGTATTGACTAATGTCTTGATACTAGTAGCAATTGTCTTTGTAACAAGAATCTATTATATCAAAGAAGAAAAATTCAAAGCAATCAAAAAACTCTATCTTGACGATTAGGTACTACCATATCGACTCAAGAAACTCGTCTCTCTAACCAAAGCCATACGAAACAAAAGGCTCTAGCCAAGCTGAAAGGGGAATATGAGAAATCTTAAATCCGCACAGCAGGGAATTCTGATTACCATAAGAAAGAAATATCACTCGATTCATAGAAAGTCTTATGGCTCTTTCAGAAGCACCACCATCCATCCAAGAAGGTTTCTTAAAAAAACATAGAAATCTTCTTTTTACATCACTTGCTTTAATTATCGTGGTCATCGTGGTCATTGTTCTAATTAGTCCCGTCATTGCTAGTCAATACACAATAACAGAAACAAGAACTAGAAATCTTCAATATGACTCAGGAATGTATTTCAATACGAATTCTCTCGGAGTTGAACTTTATCCACCTTATGTTAATGTTACAAATCAAGATTCAATCGGTGGTGTTTTTTCCGTCACAATCAATTATAACTATAACTCTTGGAATGGACCAGAGTTATACGAAAACGATACATGGTCACAATCTACTTTTATAAATGCAGGAACCACACAGATGTTTTCTCCCCCGCAAGGTTGGGGCTTTTTAAATATACTTTCGTGGTCTTATAACTATTCTGTGTCCGCTCCTACCACACAAGAAAACTATAACGTGACACAAACGAAATATGAATCTATACTTACATTAATCGAGAATTCGCTAGGTTAAGCTACACCTTACAGAAGGCTCTAGCCAAGCTGAAAGAGAAATGGCGCTCGCGCTTCTGAGACATGAGTTGGGTGTCACGGCTTTATAGCCCTCGCGCCTATATGTCCTGATTGCAGCAATATTACGTTTTGTGATATATGTCGAAAATCAAAATAACCAATATATTAAGATTTACGATATATTGTGTATCCAAGTGTAACACGAGAACAGTACAACACAAATACAATGAGGTAGACAAAATGGAAACCCAACAAACCCTTTCCATCAAGACAACAAGCTCGGTTGATAAGAAATCATCCAAGCTCGCCTTCAAGCAACTCATTAACGAAACAATAGACAACGTTTTCTCTTCACTGGGAACAGCATGCAGACAAACCATTTACGACTGCCTAGAAACAAAATATAAACTGAAAAGAGATGACATTGCCGATCACACAGTTGTATTTTCCGAAGCTCTCGAGCAGATATTCGGAGACGCAGCCGCACTTCTTGAAATTCAGATAATGAAAGAATTCTGCCGAAAAGTTCCTCAGTTCAAATACAGACCAGAAGAAATGCTGACTTTTCCCGATTATGCGAATGCCCTGCGCCATTTCTTCAACCCTTGATAATTAGAGTAATGCCCGGGCCGCTCACTGTTTTGAAAATGCTGATAGAGCTGATGCTGAGGAGAAGATTCTAGGCATAAAGAGTTGCTGCGAGAACAGATGGCGAGTGTGCATGTTTGAATGCATCGAATTCTACAAGCAGACTTGAATAGATTGAAGCAAAAAGTTTAACCGTATTACATACATGTCAATTGTGACTGATATTATGAAAGATGTTGAGTTGCGATTGATTTCTGAGTTGATGGCAAACAGTTGTAGAAGCGATAGGCAGCTTGCCAAGGCATTAGGGGTTTCGCAGCCTACAGTGTCACGAGCAAAAGCAAAGCTTGATAAAGAAGGCTTCATCTCTGAATACACGATTGTTCCCAATTTTAGAAAATTAGGTTATCATTTGTTTGCATTGACTTTTTTCTCATGGAAGCAGGATGCCAGCAAGAGCGAAAAGGAAGGAGCAGTCAAATGTGCTCTTGAGAAAGCGCCTTTTGTCTCGTCTAACGTAGTTCTTATCGAGAGAGGAATCGGGATGAACCACGACTCATTTATGGGGTCATTTCATAAAGACTACTCGTCTTACAGAGAACTCGTAAGTGAAACCAAGAAGAGTAAATACGTTGATGCGGCTAAGATGGAAAGCTTCATTGTTGACCTTGATGACGAAGTCCACTATCGAGCCTTAACTTTCTCAACCCTTGCCAAACACATGCTAGAAAAGAACCAAGAAAAAGAATAGCGCTCGCACTGCTTCTGATGCATGGCACATGATGTGTGTACCACCACCGTATCACTTTGCACCAGTGACTAAGTGTTCTATAGAATTTATCTTTGGACCAGAAAAAGCATGCTTGCGAGCATCTCCTAGATACGCCGCCGCTTTCAACATCTCGACATGTTTTATATCTAATTGTTCAACGTGATGTTAACTCGTGTTTGTCAGTGCCAACTCTTTTCCTCTCTTATCAAGAATTCCACAAAATCCTCACTTGATATATTCAGGTCTATTACCTTCACGCTCGCGCTAGATTGAGCCTCTCTGATAAGTTCCTCCACTTTATCATAGCCAGCACCTCCCGTTCCACCCATGCGCACCGAGTCGGGAAAAACAACCCAATACGAATAATCAAATACTGGAAAGCCTTGTGCTGCTATAAGAAGCGCATAGCTAAAACTTTCAGATTCACCTGTTCCGTGGTGGAAACGATAAAGTAACAATTCTTTAGCTCCAAAGTCCAGATATCCCTTTAGATAGAGCTGGAATTCTAATACTGTGGGATTTGTTATGCCCAACTGTCCTCTGACTCTTATCGGGTTGTCGCCGAAAAGCTCTCGGAGTGTCTTGGGATTTTCGCCATTAATGGACATTGATAAGTCTCCAAAAACTGTTAACCCGTTTGTGCTATAAATCTATCTCCTTGAACCGATAGACGAGATAGCCCGCGCTCTATGGAATTTATCTTTTGGATGCAATTATCTCGCAAAAAGCATTGCCTAATCCTCAGACGTCTCAGCTTGCTATTTGGCTTCTAGCGCGCATGCGTGTTCCGAAATTCACTGAATTGTAATAAGTTGAGTCCCGTACCTCTTTTTTTAGGGTGATAAATGAAGAGATACGAGACTCTTGA
>Ga0209039_10002674_pt1 | contig 14814 bp, 19 predicted proteins | sample BogFormECP12_OM1_FD_188238 | JGI IMG/M metagenome (GOLD analysis project Ga0209039, IMG submission 188238) | Bog forest soil microbial communities from Calvert Island, British Columbia, Canada - ECP12_OM1 (SPAdes) (version 2) | ecosystem: Environmental > Aquatic > Freshwater > Wetlands > Bog ... | reverse complement strand
CGCAGCGCACGACCTCACCCACATCTGCGACTACATCGAGGAACATGACGGCCCGGCAGCAGCCCGGCGTGTAGCCCTCACGATCTACCAAGGCGTCAGCTCCCTCACGCAGTTTCCGTACCGTGGTCGTCCGGGCCGCAAGGTGGCCACCCGCGAACTGGTATTTCCAGGGCTGCCCTTTTTGGCCGTATACCGAATCCGCGAAGATGTCATTGAAATCAACCGCATCCTCCATGGCGCTCAGAAGTGGCCTTAGAAAATCCCGCTACCTCGCGTTTCTATGCACGAGTAGCAGTTAGCCGGGTGCCCCGGCCAAGCAGAGTAGGTACGTGCTGACTTATCTGGGTGCCCCGTTCCTTCGACTTCGCTCAGGACAAGTCTAGCCTGATGTTGGCTAGGGCGGGGCTCTCACGTCCTCGGCCTTAGGCTACGAGAGGACGCACATCGCGCTCAATGGTCGACCGCAGTTCGTCCTGTGCGATTTCAAGGTCGTAGCTGGATTGGGCGTTCATCCAAAAGCGCGCGCTGGTGTTGAAGTAGCGTCCCAACCGCAGCGCCGTATCGGGAGTAATGCCCCGTCGTTCGTGCACAATCTCAGCGATGCGGGTCACCGGAACGCGCAGAGCCAGCGCCAGCCGGTTCATGCTGATTCCCAGCGGCTTCAGAAAATCCTCGCGCAGAATCTCGCCGGGATGAATGGGTGGAAGTTCTTGGGATTTGGCCATGCGTCCTCCTAGTGATAATCCACGATTTCCACCTCGTAGGCATCGCCGTCTCGCCAAACAAAGCAGATGCGCCACTGGTCATTGATGCGAATGCTGTGCTGCCCCTCGCGATCACCTTTCAGCGCTTCCAGATGATCGCCGGGCGGAGACCGCAAATCGCGAAGTTCGGCGGCGATATCCAACTGGCGCAGCCTGCGCTGGGCCACGCGCTCGAAGGCCCGAAAGCGTTTGACTCGCTGCCGGCCATGAAGCTGCTCAGTCTCCCGCGACCGGAACGACTTGATCACCATCTCAGAGTATAACGTTTGGCGTTGAATGTAAAGCGGGAGCTCCTACGGTCGCTGTTCTACGTTTGTCACATCCCCGCGTGACTCGCGCCCCTTGCCGGGTGGGCACCGTTGCAGCACCCAGGTATTTGATCGAACGACGACCCTGTGATTACAATGTAATTACTATAAGCTATCTCATAAATCGTCCTGTATCAGGGCACGTCTTCAAATGTGCCGCGGCAGGGACAGGAATAACTTGGGCTTCAGCCCCTGACCTGGTCTTGCAGCGGCTGAAGCCCGGATTCTTGCTGACGTCGTTCGGCACGACTCGAAGTCGTGCCCTGATACAACACAAAATGATTTGTGAGGTGAGTTCTAGGAGCCGAGGTGAAAACCGAACTGGTGCGTATTGGAAATTCGCGTGGCATCCGCATTCCCAAGCCCATCATCGAGCAGTGCCGATTGGGCGACACGGTGGAGCTGCGGATCGAAAAAGACCGCCTGGTCATATCCCCGGGGCGTTCGCCGCGTCAGGGCTGGGACGAGGCTTTCCGTGCGGCAGGTGCGACAGATGGCGATAAGCTCTTGCTCGAACCGCTTCCGCCCAACAAGTTTGACCGCGAGGAATGGAAGTGGTGAGCGTTTCGCCACGGCTGGATGAGGTGTGGCTGGTCGCGCTCGATCCTACGTCTGGCGCTGAGATTCGGAAGACCCGTCCTTGTCTCATCATCTCCCCCAACGAAATGAACCTGCACCTGCGAACTACCATCATCGCTCCCATGACGACGGCAGAGCGGCCGTATCCCACTCGTATCGCGGTGACGTTCCAGGGCAAACGCGGGCAGGTGGCCTTGGACCAGCTCCGCGCCGTGGATCGCCAACGCCTGGTGCGGAAACTGGGGAAGGTTTCCGCGAAGACCGCCGAGGCGGTTTCCGCAACTCTGATCGAGATGTTTGTCCGCCAGTAGCCATTCCAAAACAAATCGGGATCCCCTCTTGCCGTGTCACGCGGCAGCGTGATGTACGCACTTGTGCGCGACTAGCCCGGTACGGTATCAGCAATATGGGAGGACGAGGTGGTTGTGTCTTCGAGGGGCGCACTCAGGGTGCGAGCTGGGAAAGTTCTTTGACAGGTCAGTTGGCTCCGGATCACGAGTGAGGGGTTCGCCTAGGCTGTATGGGGCTGGGTGCTGCTTTTCCAAAGCTTCGGCATTGCGCACCGGAGATGTTGCCTTTCCGGTTAACTTTGCCGTTCGACGAAATCTTCGCTGCAGGAGGGATCATTCGGAGATAAGTCATTGTATATCTATTGGATACTATTAAAATCCATGGATTCAATACGTTGCATGACAATTTATATGTAAACCATTGATTCTAAGGAACCGATGGGGGGAGGAAGGGATAGTATCGATGCGGTTAACAAGTACGGCATCAAGTGGCGAGTGTTCGGCGACTGATGGATGGCAGCGGCGATATGCCTTAAGACTTGCATTGGCATGCTTAATTAGTTGCTAATTGCTGTCGCCAAATGCTAAATGCCAAGTGCTAACTGCCAACCGCGCCTCTCTTATAATCGCCCCAGCATGTCCGGGGGTTTTCCTTTGTCCGTCATCCGCGGCGAGATCAAGCGACTCGCATCCGAGGTTGGATTCGATCTCGCGGGAGTCGCTGGTGTGGGCGAAACTCCGGAGCACCGGTTCTTCCCTGAGTGGATCGCCGAAGGTTACGCCGGTGAGATGAGCTATCTGGAGAAGCGCAACGATGTCGGCGAGTTGAAGCGTGCGTCTCTGGCCAATGTCGCTCCGTGGGCACGCTCGGTTGTGGTCTGCGCGATGAACTACAACTCCGAGCAGCCTTACTCGACGCACGCGGGCACCACGTCGCAGGGATGGATCTCGCGCTACGCATGGTCACAGCGCGACTACCACAATGTAGTACTTGAGAAATTGCGCGCGCTGGAAGCAAGGCTGCTCGAGGCCTGCGAGAGGCAAGCGATTCCGGCACCGCGAACCTGGTGCTACGTCGACACGGGGCCGGTCATCGAGCGCGTCTTCGCCAAGTGCGCAAGCATTGGCTGGATTGGCAAGAACACCTGCGTCCTGAATGAGCAGTTGGGCTCATGGCTGTTTTTGGGCGTCATGCTGACATCGCTGGAACTCACGCCCGACTTTCCTGCTCCGGACCGCTGCGGTTCGTGCACGCGTTGTCTGGATGCGTGTCCGACGAATGCGTTTCCCGCGCCGTATCAACTCGACGCGACGAAGTGCATCTCGTATCTGACCATCGAGAAGCGCGGCTCAATCCCGGATGAATTGCGCGCGGGCATCGGCCGCCAGGTTTTCGGCTGCGACATCTGCCAGGACGTTTGTCCGTGGAACCGCGAAGCTCCGGTGAGTTCGTTAGCGGACTTCGCCGCACGTCCTGAGCTGGTCAATCCCGACCTCGGATGGCTGGCACGCATGAGCTTGGATGAGTTTCGCGAGGTATTTCGCGGCTCTCCGGTGAAGCGCGCGCGGTTCAACGGACTTCGCCGGAACGCGGCAATCGCAATGGGCAACAGCGGCGACGAGCGCTTCCTGGCAGTACTGGAAGAGCTTAGCCGCGACGGGGACGCGGTGGTTGCCGAGCACGCGCGTTGGGCTTTGCAGCACCTGGGCACGAAAAAACCCTCCCAAGCGGAAGGGTTTTAGTGGTCTTGGCCTAGCCCGGAAGCGCAGGTTGTAAGTGAGCGTAAGACCCAAGCCTCCGCGCGCCGGAGACGCTCTTATACGCGCTGGACGTTAGCGGCTTGGAAGCCTTTCGGTCCCTTGGTGAGGTCAAACTCGACGGTCTCGCCCTCGTTCAAGCTCCGATATCCGTTCTCCTGGATAGCTGAGAAATGCACGAAAACATCCTCGCCCGTGGAACGCTGGATGAATCCGTAACCTTTGGCTCCGTTAAACCACTTCACTGTACCTTTCTCTCTCACAACCCTACTCCTTTCACCTAGTTAAGAATGAATGAACCCTGCTTCGCGAACGTTCCGAGCTCAACCCTGAGGAGCAGAGGCTTGGAAGGCGTCTCAACGTTGCCGGGAAACAAAGGTTGCGGCTCAGCTCGCAGCTTCTGCGCAAAAGGAAAGGGCCCAAGAACCCGTCCTGACGAACTAATGTGAGTGCGTCAGAGCAAATCCCTGGAACCAAAGCAATGCGTGAAATTCAACTGCTGACAGAAACATCAACCCAAATCCGCGTTTCGGTTCGACCGAAAGCTCATCCTTCGCCCAACCGAAGGCGAGCAGATGATAATTGCAGGAACTCGCCATTCTGGCAAGTGTTTTTATCGCAAGGGCTTCCGGTTTCAATCGGGAACGGTCACCGGCAATTCCCCCTCGCCCGTCAGACCCAACTACCAACCTTGGGCCGTCTGTTACGATTGAAAGCATGAGTAGCAACTCTGAATCCACCGGAGATGACCAGGAATCTGGCTTGAATAGGCCCTTGCGGTCTTCAGCGCTAGTCGCCGCTAACCCTCCTAAGCCCCGCGAAACCAAAGAGTTGCAAGCCACGCCGTTGCGTCCTGGCGCTGTCGCCCGCCAGCTGCTGGCGGAAGACGAAAAAGATGAGAAGCAGGAGCTTTTCCGTCACCTGCCAGAGTCATACAGTCTGGCGCATCGTCTGCGCCGGCACGGCTGGTCCACGCTGCGCTACCTGATGCAAACCGAGGTTCACACTTACGCTTTTTCGGTGGCGGCGAATTCGATTCTTTCGCTGTTTCCGTTCATTGTCCTGATGCTGACCGTGGTTCGCCGGGTCTTCCACTCGCACGCGATGTACAACGTTGTGCTGGAGTTGCTGCGCGACTACCTGCCCAGCAATAAGGACTTCGTCATCCGCAACCTGCAATTTCTTGCCGGCGTTAAGGGCCGCGGTCAGGTCCTGTCGCTGGCGATGCTGCTGATTACGTCAACGGGAGTCTTCCTTCCGTTGGAAGTGGCCCTGAACAGCATCTGGGGCTTCAAGAAGAACCGGTCCTACCTGATGAACCTTCTCGTATCGCTCGGTCTGGCGCTAGGTTGCGGCTGCCTGGCCATGCTTTCCATCGCGCTCACGGCGCAGAATCTGAAGATGCTCGGCCTCGTCATCGGCGACCAAAACATCGTCCTTCGCGGCGTGGGGTTTATCGTGATGAAAGCCTCGGCGATCCTGGCGACAATCGCGATTTACTTCCTGATCTACTGGCTGTTGCCACACGGAAAAGTTCCGGTGCGCGCGGTGTTGCCGGCAGCGATCATCACAGGTCTGGTGTCAGAGGTGGCGAAGTACATCTATATCCTCGCGCTGCCCGGGCTCAACTTTCAGGAAGTGTATGGGCCGTTCGCGGTGTCAGTCTCGCTGATCTTCTGGTCATTCTGGAGCGGGATGCTATTGTTGGGCGGCGCGTATCTGTCAGCTGCGGAACATGCCGACCGGGTACTGGCGCGACGCGAGACTGCTGCTGCAAACCGCTGATCAGCGATTTCACTCAGTCAAGTGTTGCGGCCACAACAGCCGCTGGCGCTGCACCTTCGGGTTGGGGATGGATGACGCGATTGGATTCGGGATGGATGAAGCGAATCGCCGAGGACATGTCTTGCGAAGGCTTCTCGATAATCTGATACATCATCCACGCCGCCAGCCCGCAAGCGGCCAAACCAACAGCGTCAAGCACGACCATGTAACTACCCGAATACGGTAACCAATGTGAGAGGCATCCGATGAGAGTAACGCCGATGGGCAGATGCAAAAGGTACAGCGAGTAACTCACATCGCCGACGCGATCGATTCTGCGGTTGTGGAACGTGGAAAAGGCAATCAAGAGTCCTGTAGTTACCGACACTCCAGCGACGATCCAGCCGATCGGGCCACGCATAGCAAAGACCATGACGGCGATTAGTCCCAGCATAGCTCGCCAGCCAATCAGTCCTGCACGGTACTGGAACACAAAGACGCCCACCAGGAAAATCGGGATGCTGTGGAAGATCAGCCGGTCGTGACCAATAACGAGATACGAAAGCATCATCGCTGTTACCGCGACAAACCGCGTCCTTTGGCTGCGGCTGGCCAGCAGCGGCAACATCAGACCGACCAGCAAATACCATTGAAATTCAATTGCAAGCGTCCAGTACACGACGTTGACCCATGGCACATGCACAAGATCATTGAGGTACGCGAAATGGAACAGCAGGTCGCGTGCGGTAACCGTCAGCCGCGGTAAGTGAAATGCCGGCGCCAGCACGAAGTTAGTAGCCAGGATCGTGATAGCGATGGACGCCAGGTAAGGCGGATACAAACGCACGTTGCGCTTCAACAAAAAACGCGGATAATCGCGCAGCACATAATTGGTGCGATACAAGCTCCAGGGAATCACGAACCCGGAAATAACAAAAAAGATGTGCACGCCGAGGTAGCCATACTTCCCCGACAAGCTCAACCATTTGCCTTGGCCGGCAACAAAGTGGCCCCAAGCGACAAAAAGCGCGGCGAAGGCTCGTAGCGCATTGATGACGCCAATACGTTGGTTTGGAGCTTGTATACGCACGTTTCAATAGTGTAAATGTCGGCCTCTACGGCAAGTCAATCACTAAAGGTGTGGTTCACATTACCGTCAGCCCGCGGCAGCATCCTTTGGAGCGGCTTCCGCCTTTCTGCGAAGTAGCAGGCGTCTCGCCGACTGGCACTCGTAATAGTCGAAGTCAGTCAAGCCGACTATGACAGTTTCCGCCAGCGCCTCGAACTCGAAGAACCTGGCCTCAGGCTCGTCCTCGAACCTCAAAAGGCGCGGCACGGCAGCCGTGACGCCGGCGAGTCCCGCGTCGACGCGGCCATGTGCCTTGTAGCTCAGGACCTTACGCGCACCACCAGGATAATCAGTTAACGCGATGTTCGTCGCGGCCGCTCCACCACAGAGCAGCGAGCCAATCGCCGCACGCTTGTTGCGTTTCCAGAATCGGATTCCCATTATCAGGAACGCGCCCGCGACGGCGTAGTCGAGAACGGCATGAGTTGGGGGGTCGATCATCTTGGGCATTTTGCCCACGGCCATTCGCAAACCTTTGTGCCACAGTGGCATGCTGGACCTCGAATTCACTAAAGAAGTTGTCCGATAAAACCATCGGGCCGATTGTACCCTGATCGTAACCCAAGAGCTTTCTCTACAGCACAGATGCCTATCAACGGAGGAAAGTTGGCGATCCGCTTGCCTATGACGTTTGTCGCTGCCAAACCCACCCGAATCTCTTCCAGCGTGGTGCCAGATCACGTCTTCGCAGTTGAGACTATGTTCTAATGCTTTAGGGCGGGATGGCGCCACACGGGTGAGTGGCAAACAGGAGGAGTGATGGAAGAGCGCGACTTCTACGACGAACGGCAAGAGACCCGCAAAGCCACCCTGAACTGCCCACATTGCCATCAGGCCGCCGAATACGACCTCGGCTGGTTCGTGCGCACCAAAAAGCGCCAGTTGTCCGGCCGCGCCGACGAACGCGACCGCGCCAAGTTCGCCAAAGCACGCTCGTATATGGTTCGCCGCGATGACCTCGTCGCCTGCAAGAACGTTCGTTGCCGCAAGCGCTTTGAAGTTTCCGGAGTCCAGTCGGTCGCCTTTCTGGATGAGCAGGTCCAACCGGAGCGACGGCAGTAACCTTCGCATATTGGAGACTCGTCGGCTTCGAGTCTCGCCTATAATTCTCCTACGTTTCCCATGAGCTCTAACGCCCAACGCGCCGGTCCTTTGCCACCGCCGCGCGATCCATACACAGCGCGCGTCGAGCCCGTCATGACAAGGATTGAACGCTTCTGGCAACGCGTCACCGAGGGCATGAGGCTCAACGAACTCTGGAAGCAATTCCGCACCGATGCTCGTTCCAGCTATCAACTGTACTCGCACGAAGTCGATTCCACGCGGACGCCGGGAGTCGGAAGTGCCAAACATTTCTTCAACCTTGCCGGCCAATTCTTCTGGGCCATCATTCTGAAACTGACTCCGGCGCGTCGCGTGCTTCTGCTCGTCGCACTGGTTTTTATGTTCGCTCCCAGCGGTGAAGCCACCTGGCAAAGCAGTGAGGGCGGGCTCAAGATCCTCACCTTCGACGGCCACTTCTGGGGCGCTCTGCTGATGCTCGTCCTCCTAGTCCTCGAAGTTGGCGATCGCGTGGTCATGAAGCGAGACCTGCAAATCGCCAAGGAAATCCAGGCATGGCTATTGCCGGCCAATCCTCCAGAAGTTCCCCGCCTCGACATCGCGTTTGCCACGCGTCCCGCCAACACCGTTGCGGGCGATTACTATGACGTGTTCCCGCGTTCCTCCTCAGATGTCTCATCTGGTACGTTTCTCATCGCCATCGCTGACGTCGCCGGCAAGAGCATTCCTGCGGCGATGCTGATGGCGACCTTCCAAGCCAGCCTGAAGACACTCTCCTCCTTGCCAGGACCGCTCACGGAATTAGTCGGCCGAATGAACGCCTACGCATGCAGCAACAGCCAGAATGGCCGCCGATTTACCACGACGTTTATCGCCGAGTACGATCCGGCGACTCGCCACTTGACCTACGTCAATGCCGGTCACAACGCGCCGATCTTGCGCCGCCAGTCGGGAGCCATCGAGCGCCTGCAGGCCGGAGGCATTCCGCTCGGCATCCAGGAAAACGTACCTTACGAGTCGGGCACGGTCACGCTGCAAAGCGGCGACTGGCTGGTCATCTTCACCGACGGCGTCATCGAGGCCGAGAACAATCGCGCTGAGGAGTACGAAGAATCGCGTCTCCTCGCGATGCTGCATGCCAACACGGCGGTAGCGCCGCAGATGCTATTGAACAGCATCATGCTGGACCTCGACCGCTTCGTCAGCGACGCGCCGCAACACGATGACGTCACCCTGATGCTGCTGCACGCGAGCTGAGCATCGAGTCTATCGGGCGTGTTAGAAAATAGCTGATGCCATCGAATCGTTGGGATGCTGTCATCTTCGACTACGGGCGAGTGCTTAGCATAGCGCCGTCGGCCGACGAGTTGCAGCAATTCGCAGCGCTGGTCGGCGTAACTGAGCCACCTTTCTTCGAGATTTATTCCGCTACTCGCCATGACTATGATCGCGGCCTCACCGATTTCCGGCAGCACTGGCAGGCTTTCTGCGATGCGGCTGGCGTCGAACTAGGTCCCGCGCAAGTGGAGCGCATCGCCGAGATGGAAACGCTCATGTGGCTGCGCCTCAATCCGGAAGCGCTGGCGCTCGCGCGGGAGATCAAAGCGCAAGGAGTGCGAATCGCAATCCTCTCCAACATGCCGCACGATCTGCTGGCTTACGTTCGCCGCGAGTACGACTGGCTCGACGAGTTCGAGGTCAAGATCTGGTCGTGCGAGCTTGGCGTCACGAAACCTGATCCAGCCATGTACCGCACCTGTCTCGATGCGCTTGGCTGCGAGCCTGCTCGCACACTCTTTTTCGACGACCGTCCCAACAACGTCGAAGCTGCGCGAGAGTTGGGGATGGAAGCGCACATCTTCGAATCGGCAGAGCAGGCGCGAGCGATTGTGCAGGCGGGAATCAATAAGCAGTAGTCATAGTCAGTAGTCAGCAGACGATCCACTTGCTCATTGTTAATCCCTACCCCCCATTGGTTCCTTAGAATCAAGCGTTTACATATCAGTCGACATGCAAGCTATTGAATCTAAGAGCTTTATTAGTATCCGATAGATATACAATGACTTATCTTCGGAAACCCATCCCGCATCAGAGCCGCCAAAGGGAAAAGGCTAACCAGATAAGGCAGCGTCCCGCGCCCAGCGCTAGAAGCGTTGGAAGGCCATAGCCCGTCCCAAACCGCCCCGACACCCTCCCGATCCGAAGCCAGTGACTTGTCAAAGATCTGCGAGGCCCGCACACTGAGTGCGGCTGGCGAAGACACAACCACCTCGTCCTCGCATATCGGTGATACGGTACCTGCCCAGTTGCCGACAAGTACGTACGTCACGCTGGTGCGTGATGGGTTGGGATCCACTGCGCGGTTCGGGTTCCTACGGCTAGAAGTGGCATAATGTCTCAATCCAAAAAGGAGGGATTCTAAATGCCACATTATGTAATGCTTCTCCGTTACACGACGCAGGGAATGGCGAACATTAAGCAGAGTCCGTCACGGCTGGACGCTGCCCGTAAAGCCGCTGAAGCCGGGGGCGGAAAGATACACAGTTGGTACTTGACGATGGGCCACCATGACGCCGTGCTCATCGCCGAATTTCACGACGACGACGCGTGCGCCAAGTTCGCTCTCTCGGTGGGCGCATTGGGCAACGTGAGCACGGAAACTCTGCGCGCGTTTACAGAGCCTGAGTACCGCAAGATCGTCAGTTCGCTGCCGTGACCGCAACAACGTGTTGAGGGTGGCGATTCACAGCACCTCATCGGCGAGCCGACAGCTCCGCTGCGGGACCAAGTCCAATCGCTTTGCCCGCAAGGGCCGGATAGCGCCGCCAACCAAGCGGGGCTACGCTGTGAACATGCAAACCGAATTTCAGAACAAATGGCAACAGGTGCTGGCGCGGGATGCCCGGCAGGACGGCCGCTTCGTATTCGCGGTGCGCACCACGGGAGTCTTTTGCCGGCCGTCGTGTCCCAGCCGACGTCCACGGCGCGATTCGGTGGAATTCTTTGCCGACCCGCGCGAAGCCGAACGTGCAGGTTATCGTGCCTGTCTGCGCTGCAAACCAACGCAGGTCTCCGAGCAGGCGCAGTATGTGCTGCGCGCACGGCAATTGCTGGACAACGCGGAAGGCGTCGTAACGCTGGCGCAGCTCAGCAAACGGGTGGGCTTGAGCCCGTTCCACCTACAGCGGCTGTTCAAGCGTGCAACTGGTCTTAGCCCGCGGGAGTATCAGTCGGCTCGCCGCTTGCAGCATGTCAAGACTGGACTACGCAAAGGAGACGACGTGACCACTGCACTCTACGACGCAGGCTTCAGCTCGCCCAGCCGGCTCTACGAAAGTTCGAACCAGCAGCTCGGCATGACTCCGGGCACGTATCGCCGCGGTGGCGCGGGCGCGACCATTACGTTCGCGATTGCTGCAACTCCACTGGGGCGAATGCTGGTTGCGGCGACAGAACGAGGTCTATGCGCTGTGCGCTTCGGCGAGAGCGTAACGGAGTTGGAGCGCGACTTGCGGGAAGAATTCCACGCCGCAGAATTGCATCGTGACGATGCTGAGATGGGGCGTTACGTCGAACCGCTGCTAGCCAGCCTGCACGGTGAAAACACCACTATTGACCTGCCGCTCGACGTGCGCGCCACCGCTTTCCAGAAGAAAGTCTGGGAGAGGCTGCGCGAGATTCCCGGCGGCGAAACTCGCAGCTATAGCGAAATCGCGCGAGAGATCGGCGATCCGAATGCCGTCCGTGCCGTGGCTCGCGCTTGCGCGTCCAATCCAGTGGCGCTGGCGGTGCCGTGTCATCGCGTGGTGCGCAGCGATGGCGACCTCGCCGGATATCGGTGGGGCGTGGAGCGCAAGAAGAAGCTGCTGGAGGCGGAACAGCGCCGATCAATCTGAGCCATAGTGACGCTTCCGGTTTAGCTAGGGTTCGAGAACGTGTAAACTTCAGGATCAGAGGCAGCATGATTCAAATCGAGTTGCAGCCCGAAATTGAAAGTCAGCTGGAAGCGCAAGCGAAGGCTCGTGGTGTTCCCTTCTCCGAGTATCTCAAATACCTTCTAGTGAAGCAGGCGGAGCAGCAGTCGGAAGGTGACAAGCGCCGGTCTGTTGCCGAGGCTATAGAGAGTATCCGAGAGCTGCGCAAAGGCAATCGGTTGGGCGGCCTGAGGATCAAGGACCTGATTCATGAGGGCCACAAATACTGATGGCGACATTCGTTGCGGATGCCTCGGTCACGCTGGCGTGGTGCTTCGAAGATGAAGCCACCCTTTGGACAGACAGCCTATTGGATCGCCTTCGTCATGGAGATGACATTGTGGTTCCTGCACATTGGCCCACCGAAATCTCGAATGGAATGCTCATCGGACTTCGCAGGAAGCGCATCCAGTCAGGGCGCCCGGAGTTATTCTGGGACGCTTTGGCGGTGTTACCTATCGCGGTTGAGCCTCCTCTCTCGCCACTCCAGGCCAAGGCGATCCTCGCTTTGTGTACGCAGTACCGGCTGACGGTTTACGATGCGGCATATCTCGAATTGTCGAAGCGAAAGGGACTACCGCTCGCCACACTCGACTTGGATTTGATCAAGGCTGCCCCCACGGAGGGCGTCTCACTCTTAGTTGAACAGCCTTGAAACCTGGAATCAGATTCGCCTCCGTAACTCCCATTCTGGAACGCACCGCAATCGCTGGTTCCCGAACTTCGTACCGCTCATTTATACTTGCCAGTTTGCCCACACGCGCTGAGCGCATTTGTGTGATGGAAGGAGTGCTGGGTGAAAATTCTGGTCTGCATGAAGCAGGTCCCGCAGAAGGACGCGCCGCTGAAGCTGAATGAAGGCGGCACGTGGATTCGTGAAGATGTTTCCTACGAAGTGAACGAACCCGATGCCTACGCGCTGGAAGAGGCGCTGCGCCAGAGGGAAAAGCATGGCGGCGAAGTGGTGGTGATTACCAGCGGCCCGGCGCGAGCGCAGCAGGTATTGCGCGAAGCGCTGGCCAAGGGCGCCGATCGCGCCATTCATCTTGAAGGCGACAGCTTTGTCACGCTTGACGCCTTCAACACGGCGAAAGCGTTTGCGGCGGCCATGAAGGACGAGAACTTCGATCTCGTCTTCACTGGACTGCAATCGGACGACTACGGCTTTGCACAGACCGGCGTAATTCTCGCCGAGCTAATGGGCTGGCCGCACGCGACGATCATTATGCAGATTGAAAAGAGCGATGGCGGAATCCGCGTCAAGCGCGAACTGGAGGCCGGGTTCTTCCAGTTCGTTGACATGCCGCTGCCCGCAGTGCTCACGATTCAGTCCGGCATCAATAAGCTGCGTTACGCGACGCTGATCGGCATCAAGCAGGCGAAGAACAAGCCGCTGAAGAAAGTTAGCTTCGACGAAGTGAAATCGGCCCTCGGCGAAAATCTGCAGAAGGTTGAAAAGCTGTACATTCCGCAGAAAACGAAAAAGACCGAAGTGCTGGAAGGGCCGCCGGCAGAAATTGCGAAGAAGTTGGTGGACAAGCTGCGCAATGAAATGCGCGTGATCTAAGGCGAATAGTCGGCTATGTCATCGTCGGAAGAAAAAGTGGAAATCGGCGCAGCCTTGATGGTGATTGGCTGGGTGCTGGTACTGTTTGCGTTCCTGGTGATGTTCTTTCAGCCGGCAGCCGTCAGGCTGGGTGAGTCGCGGTTTCAGATTATTGCAGGAGTGCTGGTCCTTCTGGGATTGGTGCTGAATATCATTGGCGCTCGCGTGAGAGCGAAGAATCGCTGAACCGTGGGCGCTACAGCTTTGCAATGTCCCACCCAAGCAAAAGAAGCTTGGGTGGGGCACCCATGCGTCATGGCGTAATACATATTTTAACGGCCGAACTGGGTTGCACTTGCGGGAGCGCCTGGGCCGGCAATTGAGAATGGGTCCTAATGGCAGACACAATTCTGGTTGTAGTTGAACAACGCGAAGGCAAGCTGAATCGAGTTTCCTGGGAAACACTCACCGGCGCGCAGGCCATCGCCGCCGAAACGGGTTGGACGCTGGAAGCCACGGTAGTGGGCAGCGGCGTGGGCGAGATCGCGAAGGAAATCGCGGCCAAAAAAGTCTCGAAAGTATACGACCTGGAGTCGGCGAAGCTGGAACCGTACACGCCCGACGGATTCGTGGCTGCGCTCAAGCCGTTTATCGAGCAGAAACAACCTCGGCTGGTGTTGATGCCGCACACCTACCAGGTGCGCGACTTCGCTCCCAAGCTGGCGGCCGCGTTGAACCGCGCGCTCATCAGCGACGCGATTGGCTATAAATATGAGGGCGGCAAGTTGGCGTTTACCCGCCAGATGTTTCAAGGCAAGTTCGCGGCTGATGTATCGTTCGCTGGTGAGCCACCGTATTTCGCCACTTTCCAGAACGGAGCGTTCCGCGGTGACAAGGTCGAAGACGGCGCCACAGCAGCTCCGGTCGAGACGGTCAATGTCGAAGTGGCGGATGGCGTAGTGCGCAACAAACCTGAGGCTGCCTTCAAAGAAGCCAAGCAGGCAGTGGACCTGACACAGGCCGAAATCATCGTCGCTGTCGGCCGAGGCATCAAGGAGCAGAAGAACATTGAGATTGCGCAGCAGTTGGCGGCCGCGCTGGGCGGCGAAATTGCTGCTTCGCGCCCCATCTGCGACTCGGGCTGGCTACCAATGGACCGGCAAGTCGGCTCCTCGGGCCAGACGGTTGCGCCCAAGCTGTATCTGGCGCTGGGCATCAGCGGCGCTATTCAGCACGTGGTGGGTATGAAAGGGGCGCGCACTATCATCGCCGTGAATAAGGATGCGGAGGCGCCGATTTTTGAGATCGCCGATGTCGCCGTGGTGGGCAATCTGTTCGACATTGTGCCGCCGTTGATCGAAGAAGTTAAGAAAGCGAAGGGCGCCTAAGCAGGGGCACGAAGTAATGTCCGCGACGAACTTCGCAGCAAGTACCGTTGGCGCATGAACCTGCGCCTTTCTTTTTGCGTAACAGTAGTGTCGAGTTCAGGATAAGATTGTCTTACAGTTCAAGCGTGACAGTGTCGCAGGCACGAATGTGATTAGAGCTGGTTTCATAAATGATGAAATGGGGAACTCGATTTCCCTCAGGGGCTAAAGCCCAACGTTTACAAGGTCCTGAGCGACACGGCTGAAGCCGTG
>Ga0209039_10002672_pt1 | contig 14820 bp, 13 predicted proteins | sample BogFormECP12_OM1_FD_188238 | JGI IMG/M metagenome (GOLD analysis project Ga0209039, IMG submission 188238) | Bog forest soil microbial communities from Calvert Island, British Columbia, Canada - ECP12_OM1 (SPAdes) (version 2) | ecosystem: Environmental > Aquatic > Freshwater > Wetlands > Bog ... | reverse complement strand
CGCCAGCATGCATACTTCAATCGCGCGTATCAGCTTCTGCTCGTCCGCCGCCGCAATCTTTCCCGCGGAAATCGCATCCAGCCTCCGCAGGATCCGGTGCAAATGCCCCGGCGCGTGCTCCGCAGCACTTTCTCGCAATCTCTCCCTCAAGCTTTCCGAGCGCTGCGGCACATCCGCCAAACCTTCCAACAGCGCGCGCAAATATAGACCCGTCCCCACTGTGAAGATCGGCAGCCGCTGCCGCTCGCGAAGATCCTCCAGCACGCTGATCGCCAGCTCGCGAAATCCTCCCGCCGTGGCTTCCTCGCCCGGTTCCAGCAAATTTATCAGATGATGCGGGACGCCCTGGCGCTCTTCGATGCTGGGTTTCGCCGTGCCGATGTCAAAGCCGCGATACATTTGCGTGGAATCGCAGGCAATCACTTCGCCGCCGAGTTGCAGCGCCAACCACACGGCCAGTTTCGATTTTCCGGAAGCGGTGGGTCCTACGATGACGACGAGAGGCAATTCGCGGGGTTCGCTCATTTGTGGAAGAGCAGCGGCCAGGCCCGGACCAGCAGCACCACCAGCACGATCAGCGCGATCAACACGCTCCCGAGCACCTGTTGTCGGGCAAGTTTCATCCCTCTGCCTCAGCAGAATGGTAACAGATCAGCAAAAAGAGGTCGGCGCTTCTGTCAAAAAGGGATTGTCCGCCGGATCATCTGGCTCACGCCGCGCCTACTGGCTTGGCGGCATCAAGTTGTAATAGTAAGTGAATCGCAGCTCGATGAATGGCGCTTTGAATGCCGATGGGAGCGGCTGGAACGGATTGGACCCGCGAATCGAAGAAAATGCCGCGCGGTCCAGCGGCTCCTTCCCCGAGCTGAAAACCTGCACTGGTTCCCCGTCCGGAACCGACCCATCCCTCATGATCTTGAATTGCAGCGACACCACTCCCTGGTCGCCCAACTGTACGGATGCCGGCATCACCGCGAACCAGTTCTGCTTCACTTTTATGTAGACGCGATGCAGGTAGTCGTTAAAATCAATGCCCTCTGTGTCCGTGAGCATCGTTACGCCCGCCGCCGCGGTGCCATGCCCTCTCCCGCCGCCGCCTCCACCCCCGCCCGGCAATTGCCCGCCACCGCCAATCGGCGCCGGGGAATTTATTTTTGCGGAATTCCGCTCGGCATTGCGTATCGCGTCTCCCGGCGACAGTTGCTTCGGCAGGATTAATCCGTTCGGCGTCGAAGGGGTGTCCGGCATTTCCAGCCTCAGCGGCGCTTTCGGCGCCTCCGCCTTGGCTACCGGCGCATTGGTCTGCGGCGGGGTCGCATTAAGCTGCGGCATCGGCGCATTTGGCAATTCCTTCTTTGGCGGCTCGGGTTGTGGCACGGGTGCAGGCGGCTGAATGGGCGGCGCTATCCGGTTCAAAACCTTCGGATCCACGCGCACGGATTCGTGCGGCGCGGGCGCTACCCTTGGCGTGGGCTTGAGCGCGTCCAACGCGCCGGGCGGCAAAAGTACCGTGATCTGCCGCCGCGCGATGTCTTCTTCCTCGCTCGTGCGCACGTGCGGCCGGAAAATCTTCGGTTCAAAGATCAGCAGCAGCACCAGCAAAATGTGCATCGCCACGGAAACGATGCGCGTTGTCGCATCGACAATGGAAGTCTGCGACGGCCTCTCCGGCGCAAGGAACGACACTTCGCCTGTCTGCAATATGTCCGGCTCAACCAGTTCTTCCGATATCTGCGGCAGTGGCGAGAATTCCTGGGGCGGCGCCGCGCCCTGCGGCACGGTTACGCGCTCGTCCATCTCCGTCGGTTGCAGCGGCAGGTTGGACTCCTCCGGCCGCTGCACCGACTCCACATTGATGTCTCGCGGCACCACCACACGCGTGGCGATGGATTCCAGCGGCAGGTTCGTCGGAATGGTCGAATGGCCATCCAGCTTCACGACCGGCAAGTTTGAAGGCACTAATGTCCGTTCGATCAGTGTCGACGGGCGTCTCCTCGTTGACGCTACATCCTCCGCGGGCAGGCGCGCACCAATCGGTACCAGTGTTCTGGGAATCATTGTCTCGTTTCTTCCACCCCGGTTGGTGCTACTGGTTGGACGCGCGCCGCATGCTCCCGGATGCTTGCCATCACCGCGTTCGCCAACTCCAGCGCGGCACGCCCTGCCGCGCCGTCCGTCTTCGGCGCAACCCGCGTCCGCACCGCTTCCACAAACGCTTCAAGCTCCCCACGCAACGGCTCAACCGCAGGCGACGTCAGCTTCTCAAACGCAAACTCAGGTTGCGGGCCGGGCCGCTTCACGCCAATCCTCAGCGCATCGCGACGCGCATAATCCAGCGAAATATACTCATTCTTCTGGAAGAAGCGCATCTTCCGCACGCGCTCCGTGGAGACTCTGCTCGCCGTCACGTTGGCCACCGCGCCGCCTGCAAACTCCAGCCGCGCATGCGCAATGTCCACTTTGTCCGTCAGCACGGGGATTCCCACCGCCTTCACTTCCGTTACACGCTCTTTCACCAGCGCCAACAGAATATCCAGGTCGTGGATCATCAAATCGTAGATTACGTCCACATCCAGGCTGCGCGGCGTGAACACGCCCAGCCGGTGTACTTCAAAAAACAATGGCCGGCTCACCACCGGTTCCACGGCCAGCACCGCCGGATTGAACCGCTCCACATGCCCTACCTGCAAAATCCGCGCGTATCGCCTGGCGGCTTCCAGCAGGGCGTCCGCCTCCGCCAGCGTGCTGGCCATGGGCTTCTCAACCAGAACGTCGATGCCCATCTCCATCAACCGGCAGCCCACTTCCGCGTGCGACACCGTCGGCACGGCCACGGTTGCCGCATCCACCGCCCCGCGCAACTCCTCTAAACCTTTGAACGCTCGCGTCGAGAATTCTTGCGCTGTCGCCGCCGCGCGAGCCGCATCCCGGTCGAAGATCCCGGCAAGCTCCACGCCACCCATCTCGCGATACACCCGCACGTGGTTCCGGCCGAATTCCCCTGTTCCCACTACCGCTACGCGAATTTTCCGCGGATCTCCCGCCTGCCCCGTGTTTCCACTCATTCTCTGTTCATTCCCTCGGAACCCTGTTTAGGTTCCGCAACCTGGGCAGGAGAAAAGGCTTGAATGGCAATCCCTGCGGTGTCCGCCAGTTCGATCAGCTTGGCCCGGTCGAAGAGCAGCGTGCGCGTCGCGTCAATGGCCAGCGCCGTCGCCCCCGTGCGCCTCATGGTTTCGACGGTCGGGAGCCCCACAACGGGTACATCGAAGCGCATATCCTGCTTTGGTTTGCTCACTTTCACGACCACCAGCGGCCGTCCATTGGCAAACCGCGCCGCTCTCTCCATTGTCTCATCCGTTCCTTCCATCGCCTCCACGGCCACGCACGCGCAGTCCGCAATCACCACGGTTTGCCCAATATCCATCGCCGCAATTTGCCGCGCCACACCCAGCCCGTAGGCGATGTCGGCGGCTTCATGCTCATTGGGCGCGCGCCGTGTCAGCACGCCGGCGTCCGGCAATAGTGGTTTCAGAAACAACGTGGAATCCACCAGTTGAATCCCTTCTTCTTCAAGTACCTTGGCCACCGCTCCTATCAACGAATCCGTATTCTTCCGCGGCAACGAAATCAAAAGCTTCGCTAGCTTCCAGTCCGGCCGGATCGCACTGAATATTTTGTTGTGCTTCACCTGCCCCGCCATCACCGCACGCGTCACGCCTTCGCTCCGCAAAAACTCGATGGCCTTGCTCAGTTCTCCCAGGCTTACCCACTGCACGCGCTTTGCGGCTTGCGCCAGTTCCGGCGAAGCCTCTTCCTTCAGCGCCAGCACTGCCATCTCAATTCCCAGGCTCCGCGCGCCCTCCAGCACCAGAAACGGAAATCGCCCGTTCCCTGCGATCAGTCCCCAGCCTTCCTTGTTTGCATTCATTTCCAGAACCCAGGCCGCGCTCGCCCCTGCCAGCCCTGCTCCTACTTCACGATCCCGCGCTCCGCCTTCTCCGCAAAATCCACCAACTCCTTCACGTCCGCGGAATCTCCCCAGGTCTTCCGCAACTCTTCCAGCGCCTGCGAAGTATTCTTCCTGGATCGCACCAATATCCGGAACGCCCGCTGCAGCGTCTTGATCCGCTCCGTCGAAAACCCCTTGCGCTCCAACCCGATGGTGTTGGGGCCAAAGCATTTCGTTTCCCGCTCCGTCACCACCAGCGCGAACGGCAACACATCTTGCGTAATCACGGTGCACGCGCCGATGTACGCATAGCGCCCCAACCGGCAGAACTGGTGCACCGGCGAAAACGCGCCAATCGTCACGTAATCCTGCACCGTGACGTGCCCCGCCAGCGTCGCTCCATTCACAAACAGCGTGTGGTTTCCCACCTGGCAGTCGTGTCCCACGTGCGAATACGCCAGAAAAAAATTCTCATTCCCAATGCGCGTCGTGCCCCCGCCCTTCGTCGTCCCCCGGCTGATGGTCACGTACTCGCGAAAGATGTTTCCATCGCCCGCAATCAACTTGACGTGCTCCCCGCGAAACGTGTAGTCCTGCGGATCGCCCCCGATCACCGTAAACGGATGAAACACATTGCGCGCGCCGAATTTTGCCGGCCCTCGCACCACCGCGTGCTCCTGCAGCACGCACCCCTCTCCCAGTTCCACGCCCGCTCCCACCACCGCGAACGCGCCGATTTGCACACCCTTGCCCAACTTCGCTTCCGGCGATACGTTCGCTTGCGCGTGGATCTGCCCCTCACCCATGTTCAAGATTTTGTGGGCGCTTCGCGGTCCGCCATCACGCACAGCATCGTGGCTTCCGTCGTCAGCTTGCCCTCAACGAACGCCTTGGCCTTGATCTTGCACAGGTCGCCCTTCCACGTCAGGACGTCCACTTCGATCCGCAATTGGTCGCCCGGCACCACTGGCCGGCGAAACTTCACATCCGACATCGAGGCCAAATAGAGTAGCTTGCGGTCACGGTCGGGAATCTCCTGCAACAACAGCAATCCCCCGGCCTGCGCCATCGACTCCAGGATCAGCACCCCCGGCATCACCGGCTTCCCGGGGAAATGGCCCTGGAAAAAAGCCTCGTTGATCGTGACGCTTTTCACCGCCACGATTCGTTTGAGCCGCTCCATCTCCAGCACCTTATCAATCATCAGAAACGGATAGCGGTGCGGTAGATACTTCTGTATTTCGTTGATGTCGAGTTGCATGCGCGCTCCTGCGCCGCCACTCCCTTGCTCTACGGCGCATCCTCTGCTTCCTGCAAACTTATTATTATAAGCAATCCGCACGCCCAGCAAAGATTATCTTCTTCACCCTCCCTGGGTTGCCGTTTCTTCCCGCTTTCCGTGGTTGCCCTGCGTTGCCGGCATTGCTAACATGACACCGTCATGCCTACGCGTCCACTTCCACAAACTCTGCTCGCCCTGCTTCGCCGCAAGCTGCCCAACATGCTCGATATCCTGCGCCAACTTACCATCCTGGAATCTCCCAGTCTGGACAAAGAGCGCGCCGACCGCTGCTGTGGCTTTCTGGCCGACGAGTGGCTTCTGCGGGGCACGCTCGTCCAGGTGGTTCGCCAGAAGCATCGCGGCGATCATCTCCGCATCGTCTGGTCGCCCAGTATTGCTCCGCCCAGGTCGCAACTCCTCGTCCTGGGCCACTACGACACCGTCTACCCCACGGGCACCATCGTCAAAATGCCCTATCGCATCGCCGGTAACAAAGCCTTCGGCCCCGGTACCTTTGACATGAAGGCTGGCATTGTCCAGGCACTTTTTGCTCTCGAAGCCTTACAGGAAGTGCAAGCCACTATTTCCAAACGCATCGTGTTCCTGTGGACCTCCGACGAAGAGATCGGTAGCCAGACCTCCCGCGCCCTCATCGAATCGGAAGCCCGCCGCAGCGACGCTGTCTTCGTTCTCGAACCATCTCTCGGTCCGCGCGGCTTGGTCAAGACTTCCCGCAAGGGCGTCGGCGAAGCCGAGATCATTGTTCATGGCCGCTCCTCGCATGCGGGCCTGGCTCCGGAAGAAGGCGTCAACGCTGTTCACGAACTCGCCGCCCAGATCGCGCGCATTGAAAAATGGAACGACCACCGCCGTGGTGTCACCGTGAATGCCGACGTCATCGAGGGCGGCACTGGCGTCAACGTCATCCCCGAAATGGCCAGAGCCACTTTCGATCTGCGCGCTTGGCACACCGCCGACATGCGCGCCCTCGAAAAGCGCCTCCACGCCCTAAAGCCCATTCATCGTGGCGCCAAACTCGAAATCCATGGCGGCTTTGATCGCCCGCCGCTCGAGCGCAAGCAAAGTGCCGTTCTCTACGCTCGCGCCGCTTCCCTTGCCAAACAACTCGGCCTCTCCTTGGGCGAAGCTGCGGCCGGCGGTAGCTCCGACGGCAACTTCACCGCGGCTCTTGGTATTCCCACTCTCGATGGCTTCGGCGCCGTTGGTGATGGTGCGCACTCCGCCCACGAGCATGTGCTCGCCAACACCATGCCCGTTCGCGCCGCGCTCCTCGCCTCTCTCCTCGCCTCTTCGTGATTCACGGCTCGCGCCGCGCGGCTTTACCCAGCCCTCTCACCGTGTGTAGTTCTTCTTCAAATACTCGGCCGTGCTTTGCATCAGATCCCCGTAATCGCTTCGCAGCACCTCATGGATCGCTTCCTCGGTTGAACGCCCCGCCGCAATCCGGTCGAGAATCCTCTCGATGTCTCCCATCCCCTCTGTCTGCACGATGTATTCCACGTTCGCCAGTGCCCACGCATACGAATACCGCACCATATCTTCCGATAGCCCCAGCCACGGTCCTTCCAGCTTTCCCAGCGGCGCCGCATGTCCCTGTTCGTACACCTGCACCAGCACGCTCGCGCTTTCGTCGCTCCGTTTTCCTTCCATCCATTGCGCTACGCCCTCCTGCAGCCATGTCGGAGCCCGCCCATGCGTCTTCTGTTGAATGAAGCTGTGCGTCAATTCGTGCCTCAGAACCCGCGAAAGTTCCGGCGTCACTCCCGTCAGGCCCTGCACCGGCACGCGGATCCTTCCATCATTCAGCGCGCCTACCCACTCCGGCGCTCGCGTGATGTCTGCAAATCCCTGCTGCGTGTACAGCACCACACCAATGGGATCAGGCGGCGAGTAGTTCAGCTCCGATTCGATCTGCTGGTAATGTCCTTCCAGGGTGCGCAGGACCTCGCGCGCGAGTTCCGGCTCCGACGCGCCGTTATAGTGCAACTCAAAGTGTGCGCTCTCGTTTTCCCGGTAGTTCGCCTCTTCCTGGATGTCCCGTTGCACCTTCTCCAGTGCTGCCTGGACTTCCGCGTCGGGATGAAGGGACTGCGCTTTTTCCCAGTCCTTCCTTGCGGGTTCCAGCCGGTTCATCCCGTAGTAGGCCCACCCGGACAGCTTGTACACATCGCCATTGTTTGGCGCGAGCCTCTTGGCGCGATCCAGGTACTCCAGCGACTCCCGGAATTCGTTTCGCTGTAACTGGATGTAAGCGACGTTCATCAGGAGTACCGGCTGCCCCGGCATATAGGAAACTGCCGCTCGCGCATCGCTCAGCGCGTGCTCCAGGTCCCCGCGCGAAAGCTCAAACTGGGATGCTGCGTGGTGCGCCAGCGCCGCTCGTTCATTGGCATTCGCGCTGCCTCCGCGTGCTTCTGTCTCAAGGCGCGCGATGTATTCCCGGTCGATCGAGCCATCATGAACCGCGCCATGATCGATCTCCGCGGCGCTCGCCGTTGCCTCCATCGCGGGCGGCGCCATGTTCAGATTCGCCGCCGCCGCCGCGGGTGATTCCATCACCGGCAGTAAGCCGCCTCTTTCAATGTGGTCCACGATGGATTTGGGCAACGCCAATTGCCCCGCGGCGGTCTCGTAGCGCACTTTATCCCCATCCTCCACCACGTTGTAGGCTATGATCTTCCGGCCATTTTTCAGGACGATTTTATCCGCGCGCACGGCTGTCGCCGCCAGGAGTATGCCCGCCAGCAGCAACGCCATCCTTGTTACTTTCCATCCTCGCTGCATCTTCTTATCTTAAGCCGCAGGGAGGTTTCTCCCACCTCAGCCTTGTTCCTCCATGCCGAATGTGACTACACTCGTTTGGTGAGATTCTTTGCCGCCTCGCTCCTTCTTCTCCTTTCGTGGCCAGTCACTTGCCCCGCCGCCGATCTTACGCCCCGTGAGCTTCTCGCTTCCCTCAACGCACTCTCCCTCGATTCGCAGAATGTCTACACCGTATCCGCCCAGGATCGCATCGAAATCCGCCATGGCGATGCTGTCCTCGCCTTTCAGGAAGGCCGTTTCGCCTTTTACGCTCCTTTCGAGGGCCGCATTACCGGCTTTGTTTTCTCGGGGCTCGGTCACGCCCTTTCCCTTCCTCACGATCCCTCGGAAAAACAGCAGATGGCTCGCTTCCTCGGCGCACCCGTCCTTGACCAGCAATTCGTCTCCGCTTACGTGCGCTTTACCGATGACACGGCCAGCGGCCTCCTCGCACAATTCCAGCGCGCCGGCCTCCTGCCTTCACCCAGCCCCGCTTTTATCGCCGCTTGGGAACCCAATGTCGCGCGCCTTAATCCCACGCACTCCTTCCGCATCCTCCTCGAAAAACTTTCCACCGCTCACCGGCATTTCTTCCATGCGGGAGTCGATGGCGTAGTCACCGGCCCGTTTGACATTCTCATTGACGAGGTGCGCCCGGAAAATTTCATGATCGGGCAACCACGCACCGTTAACAAAATTACCTCTTACGACGTTTGGACCTCCCACTCGCTCCCCGGTTTTTCTCTCCCGCCGGCGGACTTCACTGCCTTGCGTTACCACATCAACACCACCCTCAACTCCGACAACTCCCTCGATGGAAATACCTCCGTCGATTTTCGCTCTCTTACAGGCGCCGCGCAGTTCCTTTTCTTTCAACTTGCACGCTCCCTCAAGGTCGCATCTGTTTCCCTGGATTCCGGCGCTCCTCTCACTTTTTTCCAGAACGAGGGCCTCACTGCCAAGGAATTGCGTTACCGCGGCGAGGATTCCCTCTGTGTCTTCCTCCCCAATCCTCTTCCGCCGGGCGCAACCTTTACTCTGAGTTTTCGCTATCGGGGCGACGTCATCGAAAATGCCGGAAACGCCGTGCTCTTTGTGGGCGAACGCGAAAGCTGGTTCCCCCACCACGGGGACACCTCCGAATTCTCTCTCTACGACATGACCCTGCGCTGGCCCAAGCATCTTCGCCTTGTCGCCACCGGCGAGGAATCGGATGAACATGAAGACGGTGACTTCCGCGTCGCCCACTGGAAAACGGAACAGCCGGTCACCGAAGCTGGTTTCAACCTTGGCGAGTACGCTGTCGCCTCTGTTTCCTCGGAGAATCATTCCATTGATGTCTACGCCAATAAACAGCTCGAAGCGGCCATCCTCGCGCACTTGACTCAATCAACCATTGTGATCAGCCCTGCTTTTCCATTTCCTGGCGCCGACCCCGCCGCCCGTATCTCCGTCGCTCCCCCTGCTCCGAGTCCTGCGGACGCCCTGAAGCACCTTGCCCGCGACGTCGATTCCTCTATCCATTTCATCGAGCAGTATTCCGGCCCCTTTCCTTTTCGTCACCTTGGCGTCTCGCAAATTCCCGGCACTTTCGGACAAGGCTGGCCAGGACTCCTTTACATCTCCACCTACTCCTTCCTCTCTCCCGAAGCCCAACAGCGCGCTGGACTCAACTCCAACGCTCAGGAACTTTTCACGCAGATTGTCCCCTTTCACGAAGCGGCTCACCAGTGGTGGGGGAATGTCGTTGGCTGGTCCAGCTATCGCGATCAATGGATCAACGAAGCCATCGCCAACTATCTCGCGCTGCTTTTTGCCGACTCCGTCAAGAATCCAGACCACACTCTCCGCTCCTGGTTGGACCGCGATCGCAAGCGTCTTGTCACCAAAGACCCTGGAGAAGATCTCCCCCCTGCCGATACTGGCGCGCTTATCATGGGCATGCGCCTCTACTCCTCCAAATCCGCCTCCGCTTACGATCAGGTGATTTACGGCAAGGGCGCATGGGTCATGCACATGCTCCGCGAAATGCTGCGCCAGCCCAATACCCCGAATCCCGATGCGCGCTTCATGGCTTTGCTTAAATCCCTCGTCGTCAAGTACGCCCAGAAGCCCCTTTCCACGGATCAATTCCAGCGCGAAGTGGAAGCCGTTATGACCCCGAAAATGGATATCGAGGGTGGCCGCTCCATGGAGTGGTTCTTCGACGAATATGTCCGGGGAACCGCGATTCCTCATTACAAGGTGAGTTTCGCCTCTCGCCGTATCGAAAAGGGCTTTCAGGTGCGCGGCAAACTTCTCGCCACCGGTGTGCCACGCTCTTTTGTCGCCCCTGTGCCTCTTTTCGTCAGCAGCGGCTCCGGCCACGGCGTCTTCCTTGGCACGGTCATAGCCGGCCCCGATGAAACACACTTTTCCTTCACCACGCAGGCCGTGCCACGCAAACTTCTTATCGATCCCCAGATGACCCTGCTCTGTGTTCCGGAATAATCAGGCGTGACTTGGTCTTCTCTCGTAACCGCTTCTTATGAGACAGGTCCTACTTGTTCATCAACTTCTCTTCCAGCAGCGGGCTATTCAAATTCAATTCCGCTTTGCCGCCTTCGCCTAGTACATAGGGATATCCGTCCGGATCGCTCAACACTTTTGGTAATAATCCCGCCTGCACCAGTTCGCTCATTTTCGTCGCCCGCCGCCTGGTCCGTCGTTCATACTCATCCGCCAACAGGTTGAGCTGTCCCAAATCCAGGTCCACCTTCAATAGCCGCAGGTGTAATTCCGCGTTCTTCTTGATCTGTGGGTCCTTGGTCGTCTGGTAAACGTCCAGCCATAAGAAATACGACGTCTCCAGCGACTCCCCATCCGCCGCGATCTTTGCGGCCATCACCTTCATCCAGATTGGCGCCTGCTGGTTCTTGGCCCCTTCCGCGAACGCCTCCGCTGCCTTGGGATAATCCTTCTTATCGAAGTAATAGACGTTGCCCATATCCTGATAGAAGCGCCAGTAATCCGGGTTGGCTTTCAACCCGCGCCGCAGCAATTCCACGGCGTGGTCCGGATCTCCCGCTCCCCGCGGCGGCGCGTCACTCAAAAACGTCGACCCAAACCGGTACGCCACGATCAGATCCGGGTCCAGCGTCGTTGCGATGTCCAGCAGCGGCCACAGTTCTTCTAGATTTTTCTGACGTAACCGGTGTTTTTCTCCGTAGTACTGCACCGCTCGCGTCCAGTACATCGCCCCCACCAGCGGCGCGTATTCCAGGCTCATCCGCTTGATCAGTTTCGGCGAGCGCAGCACCAGTTCATCGCGCTCCTCGTTTAGCCTCTCCCGTTGCGCATCAATCTTCTTCTGTAATTGCCACACACCCGCAAAACCTGACACCAGCACCAAGCCCAGCGCCACTTGCTTGATCACCATTTGCTTCATTTCAGGTTCCGTCGCGAGAATATCGCTGCCGCTCCGGCCAGCACCACTGCCCCATAACACACCACATAGAGCGTCGCGTGTCCCACCAGTGCGCCCGGTACCCCCCGGCCGTGTGCTACCGCTCCCATCACGGTGAAGTTTTCAAAATTCGGCAGCAGGTAGGAAATCCCCCTCATCAAGGTCATGGCCCCTGCGCTGATATCCACCGCCTGCATGGTTCGCAAGTCTCCCGCGAATACGCCCGCTACGTAGATTCCCGCCGTGAACAGAATCGCCAGAAACGGCGTCGTAAAGCACGAAAACAGCATCGCCAGGGCCACGATCAGTGCCAGCTTCAGCAGGATCAAATACACCGCCACCAGCACCCAAGCGTCGCTCTTTTCCAGCGTGTGTTTCACTGTCCATAGCGCCAGGTACAGTCCCACCGCCATCGCCGCCGTATTCACCGTCAGCGTCATCACCAATCCGCAAAACTTTCCCAACAGGAATTCCCACCGCTCTACCGGTTTCGCCAGTAAGGCATACAGCGTGCGCTTGTCCATCTCCTTGGACACCAACCCAACCCCGATGAACACCGCAATGAACAGCCCGATCACGGAAATCGCCGTCAGCCCCAAGCTGACGATTACGCTCTCTTCAATCCCAATCGAAATCTGGCCCACCAGGATCGCCGCGCCCATCATCAGCAGCGCGAAAAACACCAGGTTATACAGCACGCGGTCCCGCACCGCCTCCCGAAACGTATTCGCCGCCACTGTTCGCACGTTCCTCATTTTCCGCTCACCTCGACGGCATTCGCCTGCGCCCGGTCCGCTTCCACAAGGTTCATGAAAAACTCTTCCAGCGTCGGCTTGATGTGCGCCACCGAAAGAATCCGCGCGCCCGCCGCCTTCAATTGGTCAATGGCTCCGTACAATTCCTCCTCTGGGAGTTGCACACGGTAGCACTCGCCCGTCCGCGTCGCCTTGGCCAGCAGCGGCACGCTCTTTCCGTCCGACATCTCGAATGAGATTTCTATTCCCTGCGTCTTGATTCCCACCATTTCTGCCGGCGCGCCCACGCCGCGCAGTTTTCCGCCCACAATCACGCCCACCCGGTCGCACAACATTTCCGCGTCGGAGAGGATGTGCGTGGAAAAGAGCACCGTCCGCCCTTTTTTCTTCAATTCCAGGATGATGTCCCGCACTTCGCGGCGTCCCAGCGGGTCCAGCCCGGACATCGGCTCGTCCAGTATCACCACCTGCGGGTCGTGCAGGATCGCCTGCGCCAACCCCACGCGTTGCAACATGCCCTTCGAGTATTTCCGCAACTGAATTTTCTTCGCCGTCTCCAGTCCCACCTTCTTCAGCATGTTCTGCACCCGTGTTTGCCGGTCCGCTGCCGTCAACCCGTGAAAGCGCGCGAAGTAATCCAGCACTTCCGCCGCCGTCAGGTAGTCGTAGAAATACGGCTGCTCCGGCAAATATCCGATATCCCGGTGCATGGAAACATCGTCGATCGATTTCCCCAGGATTCGCGCCGTTCCCCCGTCTGGGAAAATCAAGCGCATCAGCAGCTTGATGGTCGTGGATTTCCCGGCCCCGTTTGGCCCCAGAAAGCCAAACACTTCGCCGCTTTCGACCCGCATGCTCAGGTCTTCGAGTGATTTCTTCTTCTTCAGGTTCAAAAACCCGTAAGGGTATTCCTTCGACAGATGTTCGATCTCAATCGCTGGGGTGGCCATGCCTCTATTTTTTTAAACCACGCGCCGCACGTCAACGGCTGGCACACAAAATGTGCAAGGATTGCAACTCCGGCCCTTACTCCCCAGCTCTAGCTGTTCCTTTATCCCGAAACTCGAAGTTGAGGAATTGTTAGCGAGCACATCTTGCTAAGTTTCAATCGATCGTCGCGGGAAAACCCATCATCGCCGAAGTCGGATTCTCCCACATCATTCGACGCCTCAAATATGTCATTCCGACCGGAGGGACGGCGCCTTTGGCCGTCCCGGAGCGGAGGAATCTCTCCCCAGCCTCGAATTTCGGTTTTTGGACTTTTCTGGCGTCGGCGCGCCGCACCTTGCCCGGATTTCCCTCACTTCGCAATCTGCACCAGGTCCCCGCGGCCCGCCGGCTCCGGCTGCAGCGTCTGCGCTCCCCGCCAGTTATCCAGGATCCCCACCTGCTGCACGCAACTCACCGTGCACCTCGGCGCGCATCCTTTGTGCGTGTAATACTCCCGGTGCCGCCGCTCCGTCGTATATTCCCGCAGCGGAATCCCCGGATAGCCTCGCTGCTGCGAACACCAGTGCACCAGCCCGTTCTCGCAGATGTACAGGTAACGCGAGCCCGCCCGGCATTTCCAATCGTGCTCTCTACCCTTCGCCACGTTGTGCTGAAATTCGTTGAACCGCGAAAACGACCGCTTCCCCAGCTCCATGATCTCTTCAAAAATCTCCTGCTCGCGATTCCCCAGCGGCTTCAATTGCCCGTCGTGGTCGTGAATGATTCCCACCGTGCTCGTGAACCCCAACTCCACCGCCCGGTGTGCGATCATCAGCGCATCTTCCGGGTTCTTCACGCCACCGCCCAGCACCGAATTGATGTTCACCTGAAACACCGCGAACTCCGAAAGCATCTCCAGCCGCCCGTCCAGCGATTTCAGGCTTTTCTTGGACACCTCATCCGGCACCGCATTATCAATGCTGATCTGCAGGTGCTCCAGCCCGGCCTCATTCAGCCGCTCGATTCGCTCCTTGTTTAGGAAAAATCCGTTCGTAATCAGTCCCGCCATCATCCCGCGCTTCCGGATGTGCCGGATGATCTCGTCCAGGTCCGGATGCATCAGGGGTTCGCCGCCGCTGATGGTGATGATCGTCGTGCCCATGTCCGCCAGGATGTCCAGCCGCTCTTTCATCTCCGCGAGCGGCACCGGCTTCGACACGTCGTCGTACTCATTGCAATACGTGCAATCCAGGTTGCAGCGCCGCATCGGGATGATGTGCACCAGGATCGGGTGCTTCGTATCCGTCAGCGCCTTCCCGATCATCCATAGCTCGTGCAGACGCGTCTTCGCGAAGCGCAAACGCTTCCGCATCCGCGTCTTCGCCGACGCTTTTCCCTTATTTTTCTTTCGCGCCATGTTTCGTTACGACTTCCCCAAGTTTTGATTATACCTCACCGCCGCTTTTCTTCTTCTCGCTGGGCTGACCTTCGCCAAAGCCGGTTGCCCCAGGCACGGAGTGTGTGCCTGGGTCTTGGGGGTCCTCTTACCCCGAGCTTCGAAGTAGCCTCTGCAATTCCCTATTGCTTTCCCATAGGAGCCGTAGTAGTCTTTCTATTGCTTCCCCATAGGAGC
>Ga0209039_10002670_pt1 | contig 14831 bp, 16 predicted proteins | sample BogFormECP12_OM1_FD_188238 | JGI IMG/M metagenome (GOLD analysis project Ga0209039, IMG submission 188238) | Bog forest soil microbial communities from Calvert Island, British Columbia, Canada - ECP12_OM1 (SPAdes) (version 2) | ecosystem: Environmental > Aquatic > Freshwater > Wetlands > Bog ... | reverse complement strand
TGGCAGTGATCGAGGGCAAGAAAGCGGGTGCTGAAAAATACCAGAAATCGGAAGATGCCTTAGGACCTAAAACTGCTAAGGAGCTCGAGGAATTGCAAAGGACTGAGCAAGAAGTCACGGCGAAGATGGACGTGAAGCTATGCATCGTGCACAAGGGTCCAATTAAAGGTGCTAATTACTCTTGCCCGCAATGCAACACCTTTTATTGTCTCAATTGTGCCGCCACCCTTGCTAGCAACGGCGAGGGATGTTGGAGTTGCGGTCACAAGATCGAGCTCGATGCGACATTAACGGCCGCGGCGGCAAAGCAACTACAATCCGAAGAGAAAATGATGTTTTACTGCCCTTCTTGCGGACAATACCACGAGATCAAGAATCCAGATTTCGTTGCTTGGGAAAACTGCCCAGTATGCAGCCAACCGATGCTCTACTCGAAACCTTGCCCGTCTTGCAATCAACCCATCGCATTGAGCAAGGAGTTATACACGGCCTACAAGGACAAGACCATACCATGCCCGAATTGTAACAGGGACGTCGTTCTTTGAACTCTATTTCCTTTTTTTTGCATATTCACAGGAATTTTCGCCTTCGCGGAAGCGTGACTGCGTTCGCAAATGATCGCTACGTTTTTTTCCTTGGAAACAAACCGATTAATCATGAATAATGTGCTTCATGAAACAACCACGCCACCGGTCGAGTCAAGTGCCAACCAGAAACCCAGGTTCTTGAGCATTGACATTTTCCGGGGAGCAACCATCGTGGTGATGATATTTGTCAACTTTGTCGACCCGTACACTGCCATTCCAGATTGGAGCAAGCACGCCCCGGGCATAGGCCTGACATACGTGGATCTCGTTGCACCGTTCTTCATATTTGCCATCGCGTTGACATACCATCAATCATACCGGCGCAGCCTAGAGAAACAAGGCCCCGTCGAAACGTTTCTCAAGTTCTTACGGCGGTATTTTGCCCTTCTTGGCATTGGGTTAATTTACGGCTTCACGCTCGATGGTTACCAGATATTATTCGATTGGGCAGCCTTACCCGCGATCGGGCTTGCAGGCTTGTTCACGTTCATATTTATCCGTTTTTCCCGCAAGATCCGGCTCTTCATTGGTATCGCGTTGCTTGTCATTTACCAATTTTTACTACAAATGCAAGTCGAGGTGAATGGCACCACCATCACCATCGCCACGTGGAACGCGAATAACACTCATGGTGGATTCATCGGAGCATTTGGTTTCGGTATCTTGATGGTCTTCGGTACCGTGGTCGCGGAGTCATTTGAATCCAAGCGTATGAAAGATTTCATCTGGTTCGGGATTGTCTGTACTGCGGCCGGTATCCTCACGAGTGGATTCATTGTAATTAATGGCTGGGTTTTACTGTATCCTGGTGTCAGCAAGCACGTCGTCTCCACATCATATATTCTCGTCTCACTCGGCCTTGCTTGCTTAGCATTCTACTTCACATGGTATTTGTACGATGTCCTCAAGATCACCAAAGGTTCGAGCAAGTTCCTTCAACCTATAGGAAAAAATTCGTTATGGCTATACATCTTGTCCGGCCTTTTTATTCTCATCTTGCAAGGCATCTTGCCTCCCGATGCTCAGTTAATTTTCGTACTTCTCGTTGCGGTCGCCTTGATCGTCTCGGAATGGGCCATCGGGTTTTACATGGACAAGAAAAGCGTTTATCTCATCATCTAAATTGGTAACAAGGCCAGGATGCATGTATTGATTCCCTGGCATTAACCTTAGCATTATACAAGAATTCCCCTTATGAATATCACGTGATGAGCAATGATCGACGAACCGGTTGACACATGGATCGACGCGCATTTCAAGGAAGGCGGCATTCCCCCCTTTTCATTCATCTATGCAGGCCGTCCTTCCGAGCAATTTCTTTCGCAGTGGCAATTCCAGCGCGAGGAAACTACCCTTGACGAACACCGCACGAAAATAATCTTCACGTATGCAGATCCCGAAACAATGCTGGAAATCACTTGCGAATGCGTGCTGTTCAATCTTGCAAACGCGATGGAATGGGTTCTTTTTTTCAAAAATCTTGGCGAAGGCGATACCCCCATGATCGAAGAATTGCGCACGATCAATGCCACGATCATCGAAGGACCGCATGGCGATTGCATGTTACACCGCCTCCTCGGCTCCAACGCACAGATCGATGATTTTAGGCCAATATCCGAAATTATTGGTTCACCGCCCATTTACTTATTTCCACTTGGAGGCCGGTCATCGAACACGAATATTTTCCCAATCTTCAACATCGAGGAAACGGGGGTTGGAGGTATCATCGTGGCCGTTGGATGGTCAGGGGAATGGGGAACAAACATTAGCCGAGATGATGATGGTATCCATTTGGATATCGGATTAGAAGTTGCCCGTTTAAAACTCCATCCCGGCGAGCAAATACGGACACCTCGCATTCTCATATTTCCTTGGCAAGGCGCCGAACGCATCGATGGCCACAACCGGTTTCGCCGATTCTTGCTCGCGCATTACATTCCCAAGAAGAATGGACAGCCAGCAATGGTGCCGCTATCATTCTACGGGTGCAAGGGACAAGTGTTCGGCGACGAGGCCAATCATTTCACGGAAGAAAACCAGATCGAGTTCGCGACTGAGATGGCCCAGTTCGGGCCCGAATGCCACTGGATCGACGCCGGATGGTTCGTGGGAGGTTGGCCGAATGGTGTAGGCAATTGGATCATTCGAGACGATGGATTTCCCAACGGGTTTCGCCCGATCGTCGATCATGATCGCACGCTGGGCATTGATGATTTCATCGTGTGGTTCGAGCCCGAGCGAGTCTATGACGGCACGTGGCTTCAACAGAATCATCCTGAATGGTTGCTGAACCTGCCCGGCAGCCAAAACCACGTGTTCAACCTTGGCAATGACGATGCAAGGGAATGGTTGATCGATCATGTTTCAACCATGATCGAGAAGGAAGGCATCACGATCTATCGGAACGATTACAATATCGATCCCTGGGGCTTCTGGGAGCATGCGGACGAACCGGATCGCGATGGTATGACGGAAATACGGTTCGTCGAAGGGTTTTACAAGTACTGGGACGAATTGCGAAGGAGGAACCCCGACATCCGCATCGATAATTGCGCGAGCGGCGGACGGCTCATCGACCTTGAAACGATCTCGCGCTCCGTCGAATTCTTGCGCACGGATTACAAGTATTTCGAGCCAATTGGCCAACAATGCCAGACCTATGGCTTGAGTTTATTCTACCCTGCCGCGGGCACGAGCACGGATGAACCAGATACCTACAAGTTCCGCAGCGCCATGACCACCGGGCTGCACTTGTACTGGCATCGTGTTTTTGATCCCGATTTTCCAAAAGAACGGGCGCACGAGCTCATCGAAGAATTCAAGCGTATCCGGCTCTTGTATTACGGCGATTATTATCCCTTGACCGAGTATAGCATCAGCAATGATGCCTGGATGGCCTACCAATTTCACCGCGACGACATGCAACTTGGCATGATCCTAGCTTTTCGCCGTGATCAAGCAACCGAAGCATCCATCCACATCGTCCCACGATCGCTCGTCAGCGAAGGGGTATACAAGGTCGAATTCATCGACGAGCACGTCGATCGTCAGTTGACTGGGGATGAATTGATTGCTGGCATCGATATTTCCATCCCCGATGCCCCGGGCGCTGCACTCATCGTGTATTCATGGGAATAGGTTCGGTATCTGATCCAGGAGATGAAGTTCACCTCTTGATCTAAAAATATTTATTATGATGTTCGGATGATCACGAGTGTACGAACAAATCATCTTCTTTCTCCTCCATTTCGTGTTATATGGAATCCCCGCGCTGGTTATTGCTAGGTTCAAGACCGAGAGGGTTTCTTTTTTCTACGCGTATTTTGGTTTCCTGTATGTTTTCACCCAATTATTCGCAGTGCTTTACTCGATCCAACTTGCAACTAACGTGACCATAACTGGTGGAAACATTGCATACTCGTCCATGATTCTCATCACGATGATCATCTTGTTCATCACCCATGATGCGACGGTTGTGAGAAACTTGATCGTCATCCAAGTCATCTTGAACATCTTCCTCTATTTCTTGTACATGATATTAACGGCGGTGCTACTCGATCCAGGTACGATCAACATTTTTAATGTCCCGGCAGGTCTTTTCAGCACGACGATCGCCATCAACATCATCAGCTCTTGCGTGTTCGTTTTTGAAGTGTTGTTGATGTTTTATTCCTTGGAAAAGGCGAAAAAGATCATAAAAAATATAGCTTTGCTCGTCACGTTCAATATTGGTGTTTTTATAGGGATCCTTTGCCTGGATGGCTTCATTTTCCCGTTTCTCGTCATGTTTTTCGAACCCGTGTTCGGCCAATTCATCGTTGGTGGGGTCATCGGAAAATTGATCATCAGCGCAGGATTCACGCCCTTCTTGTTGCTATTTTTCATTATCTTCAGGAAACAATATGGAGAATACGTGGCCGCAACGATATCTATAAAGAACATGCTTGTTTCGACACGAGCGAAATTGCTCGAGCAACTCACGCAGGTCCAGACCAAGTTGGTTGCTTCGGAAAAGAATTACCTCGCCGCATACAAGGAAGCAAAATTGTACAAGGACATGTTCACCCACGACATTGCTAACATCATTCAATCCATTCTTTTCGGCATAAGAGTTTACGATCAAGAAGGAGCTCCCTCGATTGATAAGATCATGGAAACAATTCGATTACAGGTAGAAAAAGCAATAAAACTCATTGACAACGTCCGAAAATTATCCTCGATCGAGGAAAAGCTAGCCGGCTTGGAAGTAAAGGAGGTCATTGCCGTTATCAGGAGTGTTGTGGATGACATGTTACAGGAATTTCACGATAAAGTCGAAATCGAGATTGTAACAACGATCGACGCGGTTAATGTCCGGGCAACTGATTTTCTAACCGAGATTTTCAAGAATATAATTTCAAATGCAATAAAATACAACGATAGCCCGGTTCCGAGGGTTGAGATTCATGTCTCGATTGACAAGGAGAGCTTCGCTAATGAAAAAGTCAAAATCGAGTTTATTGATAACGGGATCGGCATCCTAGATGAAAATAAACTGCTCATTTTCAGCGAAGATCACCAGGATCGAAAGAGTGGCAGGGGTATGGGCTTGGCGTTGTCCCTGATCGTTAAAGCTCTGGAGATGTTCGGGGGAGATATCCACGTGAAAAACAAGGTCACGGAGGATTTTTCACAAGGATCAAACTTCATAGTTCGCATCCCGCGATATCAAGAAAAAACGACCATCTGAGGACGAATTCAGAATACAAGTTCTCATCGAAATTTGAATCTCCTTTTACACAGCAGAGAAATTCCTCGGCGCAGCCGTGTGATTAAAATAACGGCGTTGTGATTTCTGGACGTTATTTGGTGGAGGCGGGATGGCCTGCTTGCTCCAATCACTGTATCTTGCGAGAAAAAAGAGGCGTGAAAGGAATCGAAAGCAAGTATTTAACCATGCAAGAAAAAAAAGGTCATTTTTAATTCAAACGAATGATGCAAAAGTGAAATGAAAAAAATGAAGGAAATACGATATTATTTGCTCAAGAAAGCCGTGCGTGGCGTTTTTCGACCGCTATAATTGATTCCACGCGTGAAACATAATCCTCGAATGCACCACCCAAGAATGCACGCGGGTCGATGCCGGTTGCTTTCATGTGTTTCAAGTCTTGCTTGAGATCTAATGCCAGCTTTTTCAAATTATAATAATCGTGATTATTTTTCATCGTTGGAAAATCCATGATTTTTTGCCTCGGTGTTTTTCAAGATTAAATTACCGAGTGCATCATAAGAATTGGAGGAACACGGGCAAATAGCTACTGGGAATATCAATCGTAAATACGAGACAGATCCCGTTTAGCCTTCTTTCGATTCACGTGGTTTCCCATGCGATCAGATCCTCACTCCACGCGAGTGCCAAGGCCGCGTGGTGTGGCTGGCGACGTTCCGCGTGGAATGCCATCAACCATTTACCCGTCTCCTCGCGCGCGTCGATGACCGACGGGGCAGTCGGGCCACTCTTGGCCCACGTGAACTTGGGAAAGTTCAAGTACCGGTCGAACGTCCAATGAAAAAGATCCGGCGATCGAGCGATCCCGATGCCACGCTTGTTATAGCATGGCGAGAAAAACATCATGCATTCGCCGTCAATCTCAACGACGCACGCATTTTCGATGGTCGTGTGATCTGGAGTTTCGCTGGCAGCGAAAACGGGACGGTCTGGGCTTGCCTCGATCCATGTCTCCAAATCATCAGAAACGAGAAGCCCGAGTTGCCCGCTGGACTTGAAGAAGCACCAGTACTTGCCATCACGCGGGAGAATGAAAGGATCTATCTGGCGGCGCTCCTTCGTCCAACGAGCCTTGCAACCTTCTTCCGAGATGACCCGCGGAAAACTCCAGTGCAAGAGGTCATTGCTCTCGCTCGTCCACAAGCGGCACGCATCGCTCCCCCACCAGTGAAACCGCTCGATAGGATACGTCTGGACGCAGAGCATCCACTTGTCGTCGCCCGCACGAAACACGTTGCCGGGGCTCGAGAAACCCATATCAGAATCCCATAAACGCTGGGGCGCCGACCAATGAACCAGGTCGGTGCTCGTGATCACGTCCGTGTAAAACTGATATTGAAACGGGTGGGGATATTCCACCGCGCAGTGATAGAGATAAAACACGCCGTCGTGAAAATGGAGGGCGCCGTCCCGTTCTTGTATGTTGAGGCGATCCCGGTCAAAAATCGGATTTTGGATGCTTTCCCACGCGATGTTCATGAGCATCGATCCGCACGCTCGCATAAAAACATGTTGATCTCCAAGAAATTTCGCCGCGCTGATAAATCACGCATTGCTGTTCAAGATAATCAGCCATTGCTTGCAATTCACTTGGACAAACGCTTCTTGATTCGTGTGCTCAAATCAAGAACGAGAAGAGATACGATAACGATGCCAAGTAGTGTCCCGCCGAAAAGCGCTTGAACCGGTATCACTGGGCTGAAAATCGTGTTCCTGGTAAAGTCACCCGTGTGAATGGTGAGGTTGAAAGCCAGTCCAAGAATCGCGGACACGAGAACCAGGTAATACAAGTCGACGATCCTGCTCCCGGCAAAATCTGAAAGCCTTGTTTTCTCGTTCCGGCTGTGTTGAAACTTGAAAAACAAAGTCAAGGCACTGCCCAAGCCGAACCCGCCGATAGCTTGGGAAATTGGTCCATAAGAGAAACGTTGGATCGTTTCATCCAGAATGATGGTTATGGCAAGCAAGAACATCGTGAGGAGTATCAACCAGTTAGCCAAACGACGGTTGAACACCCATGCTAAAATAAAAAACCCGATAGCTGCACTAACGAAATACACGAACGCTTGGACCGGAAAGTCCGGGGAAGGAATGACCAAGACATAGATCGTGGCGAAGAATTTGCTGACGGCGAGCAAGACGAGGAGGGTGATGATCGAGCCCATCCAGCCGCGATGTACATCAATGGCCAGGGCTGGATCGCACCATGCAAACGATCTTACCTCATTAACACGTTTAGGCAAGAGATCAGCATTTCGATCAAGCCGACCCCACGCGATCAACGGCGGGATGGAGATGGTCAATATTAGTTCATCGAATAGCAGGTATTGCAGTCCTATCGTCGCTGGTAGTATCCATAATGCGCCCACAACGATCAAGCCAATAGCATTAGACGATCCGGCAATATTGCCTCCACTTGAAACGCGCGGTGCCATCAAGCCGAGCATGGCAAGCACGCCGGAAATAATGATGCCGGCTAGAAATAGCATCATCGGCATGAGTTCGCTGAGCCATCCATGTTGCTCCACGAAAAACAAGATCATGCTCATCGCGACACAGGTATAGGATAACGTTTCCATCACCGCCGGTTTATCCTCGAAAAATGTCCAGCTTCCCGGTGGCCCGGCTTTTCTTTGCAACTTCATCAATAGCACCACGAAACAGCCCAGCACGGGACCTGGCACCACGAGAATGATGAAAAATGCAATCAAAAAATCACCATTCATGAAGGGCGCGTTGATATCAGCGACGCTGCAGAAACCGAACGGGAGATACAGGAAGATGAACTGGAAAAATGCCAGCACGCGCGGGAGATCGACTAGGATGCCGCGAGCGTTGGCGGAATTCGTTGTTGAATTCCGGGTTGTAGTCATGGTTGCCATGATCAGCTTCCCCACGCCTTTATTTCGATTGTCGAATTTGGTTTAGAGTAAAACTGGAGCTTGACCACCCAAGACAAATCCGTGCGCTGTAATGCCTCGAATCCCTTGATAGCAATGGTCTCGTTGCTCCAGATATTATGCAGCAACGTCGGTTGTGTAGCCGAGACGAGATTGAAGCTTACCGTGAGGTTGTCAAAATATTCTTGCGAGAACCGGTTGGTAACGTTGCAATCAATCGCGTGGACGGCTGGGGCAGATTCATTGTTCGCGCTCGACACGTTGGTGAGAGCTTGGAGATTTTGCACGAGCGGCGATGGCCATGGTTGTTGGCTTGCAACGCTCCAATCATAGACGGGCCGGAGGCTTGCTTTCTGGTCCCGCACGCCCGTGGTCATGTTAACCAACGCGGTATCATTGATTATTCGGTTGTCCTTGAAAGAAACAACACGGTATGCGCCATCCGACTTGCCGGACGCGGTTTGGATGTATCGCGTCGCCGTGGTGGACCAATTCGATGGAATCGGGTTGACATATACCGTTCCATTTATCGTGGTAAAATTTCCATATGTGATCCTGTCTGTATGTAGATGGCCGTGAAAATAGGCGCAGACATTATATCGAGACAATAAATTGATGAATGCGTCTTGATATCGTTCGAAATTATTATTGGCACTAACTGGATCCGTGTTTTCAAAATCATAGGGAGCTGCATGGCCAGCGACGATGCGGACAGGCGTTCCGGCATGGGCTGCCAGGTCTGATTGAAGCCAGTCAAAACCACCATCTCGCAACCCGTCGAAATTAATGCCCGTGTCGATGTACGTGAAGTGATAAGCCGGGCCGTAATCGAACGTGAAATTGAAATATTGACACCATTTTTCGTATTCCGTCATGTCCTGGTGATCGTGATTACCCGTGCCAGCAAAAATCGGCACCGTGAGCCGCATGCACTGGTCGTGCATGAGCTGGTATTCCGAATTCAGGCCGGTCTCGACGATGTCCCCGCAGAGCAAGATAAATTCCGGGTTGATGAGATTTGCTTGATCGATCATGTCTTTAATCAGCGCGTAGGTCCGTATTGACGTCGTCTCCATGTGCGTGTCGCACCACACGATTATCTTGAACTCGGTTTTATACGATGACAGGACCTTCACGGCATGCTGCTGCTCGTCCTCGAGCCCTCCAACGGAGATCGCAAGATCATACAAGACGTCCTTGGTCACGGTGTTCGGAAAGTGCACGACTGCCTTTATGGAATCCATGTTTTGAGTGATCGAGTCTACAAGCAGTTGGAATGTTCCGAATTCCGACGTGATCTCTGCGCGAAAATCGCCTACTGATGTTAATGGCGTGTTCGTCTGGGCTTCGATCGTGAATGATTCATTTGATAACAACAATACGGGTATATTCCATCTTGGTCGTGATAATGTTACCGAATTCGTCGCTACCCATCCTACTATGAACGAGGAGAAAACGCTTCCAGAAATGATGACGCACAAGATAAGCTGCTTGTGGGCAGTCGACAAGTTCCTTAGCTTCATGACCATGCATCTTTTTTTCGCCGAGGAAGAATAACGTGAGCGAATAACTTGAATGTAGTTTGAAAGGTTTAAATCGGTATCAGCACGGGGATGTATAAGAATTGGAACACGAGCAAATGACCGGCAACATATTTTAAAATAATCTCAAGCGATCATTTTATTATTCAGCTCGTGCAAAATCAAAGACATTAACCGCCAGGGATGCCCTTTTCATGAAAGACGAAACCGACGATGATAAACTGGACATTACTCCGTTTTTTGATTATGGCATTGACATTCATACCAAGACGCTCTATATTGGAGATGTTGAAGACCCGGACGACGACGATAGAGGCGTTAACGCTCGGGTGGCGTCCAAGGCAATCAAGGGCTTGCATCTCTTGGACCACGTTGATACGATTGATCCCATCACCATCCTACTCAACATGGAAGGCGGGGACGAAGTGCAGTGCTTGGCGATTTACGATGCTATCAAGGCATGCGCCCATCAAACGACCATTAAAGTGTTCGGGCAGTGCCTATCGGGAGGCGTGTGGATTTTGCAAGCCGCGACGAATCGCTTGGTAGCGCCCAACGCCCGTTTGATGATTCATGCAGGCACCTGGGGCGTTGGCGAGGATCACCCTACTGTAGTGAAGACCTGGGTGAAGCAATATGAGAAGGACGAGGAATTGAGCGAAAATATTTTACTGGAACGCATTTGGGAAAAACAACCTGAATTCACCCGCGAACAATTACGCGAAATGCTACGCTTCGATACGATTTTCACGCCGCAAGAAGCCATAGACCTCGGGTTAGCTGATGCTATCATCTTAAAGAGCGAGATTGAAACTTAATCGTACGGAGTTGCAAGAAGCCCCAACTTCTTGATATAATCCCCGTGATGACTAAACACGGTTTGAAGCTCGATCTACATTATGCTCCAATTTACCTTAATTTTCACATTGATTCACCGCGAGGAAATAGCCCACGATCACGAGGAGATTTTCCACGATCAAGCTGATGAACGCATAAGGCGTGAGAAAATTTTCCGTGAACGCGAGCACCGGTCCAATAACCCCAAGCGTTATGTGGATTCCTGCAAGAATTCCAACAAGGAAGAGAATCCATTTCCGCGAGAACGTCAAGAAATGGTTTGCCGAATTATTTCCAAACATTCCAACTCAAGTACTGCACGATCAAAGAGCGTTCATGCATTCATGCCGGCAAGACTTTATAAAAATGGTGGCAGCCATTGTCACCATTCTTGCTTGCGATGCCCGTGAATCACGAGCCCCGGTAATACGGGCTCCTGGTGCATAATATCACGAGAATTTCCTCGTGAATCAAGGTACAAGTTATAAATAGCATGATTTTATGGAAATTGGTTAGAGCATGAGCGATACATTTATACTAGAACTACCTATAAACGTCTCCCTATCAATCATTCAACCACTTCTTACAAATCCATCGTGATCACGATGAAACGAAACAAGCAACCTCCAGTAATTGACGAGCATCAAGTCATCATGAGCAAGATTCCCAACGAGACGATCCTTCGCATGGCAATGTCCATGGGCCTGATTTCTTCCGAAAAATATGACTGCTTGATACTGATTGGTGAATCCAAGCAAGTCGAGGAGCTCATGAAAGAGTTATCCAGCGAGGAACGTGATGCCTTGATCGCGACGCTGCAAAAATTGGACAAAGACGGTCTAATATCGATAACGTAAACGATAGTGCTCCGTATGGCATCTTACTATCATTCTGTCACTTCTCTTGTTTTTCACACGATGACATAACCAAATTTCTTGAAGCAGAAGGGAAATTGAAAATGCTCGAATAATTTGATGTAAATGGAGTATACTCTGCATGCTTCCAAGTACGAATGGCAATCTCAAATCGGTTTTTCTCTCGATAGTTATTTTGTCGAAATCGATGATCTTCATTTGGATCTATTTTTAACCGATAAGAGTGCCCGTTTTTTCAAGTAACCTAAACGAGATTTGAAATTAATAAACATGTACTTGTCCATTTGCGTGTAATAGGCGACCTCGAAGTAACACGGAATGGTGCAATTAGTACAGAAAGGGTACCGCCCGACGCGAGCAATCGCGTCTCTAGCTGCGGGGGTGGCTAGTGTTGCAGGCAAGTCCAAGCTTTGGAGGGGGATGACATCTTGCACGTAATGCATGCACGGAAAATAGAGTCCATTATCGGGGCTAAGAACAATCACGCTTTTCCCGATGGGGCATTTAGGCCGAGAACGGTTATTTCCCCCGTCAAGCATGAATTGCACGTGGGCGTGACTGATGATAACGTTGGGATGATTCCACCACGTGAAGAGTTTCCGAAGGTTCTCGTCCGAGAGACGCGGGTTCCCAAAGTAAGAAAACTCGGGATTTAGCTCGATCAAGACCCCATATCGTTCGGCGAATCGAATCAGCGGGGGGATCGCGTCGATGTGATCGTTGGAGACCGTGGTTTTAACCATCACCAGTTCCCCGAGCTTCCGAGCCAAGATGATAGACCGGATCACGTGATCATAGCATCGAATGCCACGGATTGCGTCGTGAGTCTCGCGGTCCGCGGCATCCAAGCTGAAATTCAGAGCGGAAAGGGATCCCTGCAATTCCCTAGCGAATTTAGGATACAAGGTTCCATTGGTGGTCAAGAACGTGACGAATCCGAGCTGGCGCGCATGCTTGATGAGGGCGGGCAATCCGTGATATAACAATGGCTCGCCGCCGGTGAAGTCTATCGTCTTGAATTTCATGCGCTTGAGCTGGTGCAACATGTTCATCCGCTCGCTGAGCGGAGACTCGTTGGCTTTGTATTTCGGGTCATTCCAAATCGAGCACGTCGTGCAACGCGAGTTACACCGCGTGGTGACGTACCAGTGGCAGTGAAAATACCCCAGCATATGCATGTAGCTCACGGCATGAGCAAAAAAAGGTTTTTATCAACATGTGAGAATTCCAATTAGGATGACCTATAGGTGCTGTGATCTACTCTGATAGCATTTGAACGATCTCGGCCGTTCCTAAAATCGTGATTTTGTCTTGATTCCCGAGGCGATTATCATTCGTCCACATTGGACTATCTAATTTCAATGCTAATGCAAAATATAATGCGTCTTTTGGATTAGGAGATATTTCCTTCGCATGAGCATAACAATCTTCAAATGCGGAAAAAGAAATTGCACGAATGTTGCTTTTTAATACGGCAAGATATTTCTTGAAACCATGTTTGAATTTAAAGCTCTTTCATGAAACGTTCCTTGAGTACCTCTGAAGAAATTGGAATGTGGCCTACAAGGGCGTTGCCAGGTTCTACCTTGATCAAGATAAAGCTGCATTCTCCTCGTAACTTTAGCACGGGGGAGATATCTTGCTGGGTACTGATGGTGGTGACGTGCTCGAATCCCGCCCCCCTTGCCATGACGTCAAGTCTGGTCCGTCCACTCGTGGCGGTTGGTTGGTCGCCGGTTGACCCATATGTCCCGTTGTCAATAACGATGATGGTCAAATTCGGGGGATTGACATTAGCGATGGTGGCTAAACTGCCAAGGTTCATCAGAATGGACCCGTCCCCTTCGATGCAGACAACCTGGCGGCCAGGTTGGGCAATGGCAATGCCGAGACTAATGGATGACGCGAGGCCCATGGACCCGAGCATGTAGAAGTTCTCTGGACGATCCTCAAGTACATAGAGCTCCCGAGAGGGATAACCCAAGTTGCAAACCACGAGCTCGTCGGTCAAGTAGCGAGTAATTTCTTGGATTGCGTCGAATCGCTTCATGTTTCCCCCTTCCATAGAGAATATGTGAGCAATATCGCCACCGGAACCAAGGTTGCCTGGCACTCACGGATTGCTGCTGAGATTTGGGGAATATCAGAGGCGGTAACGATAATATGGGTCTTCATGCCAATGCAATCCAGTAACGGAATGGTAACCTGGCCCATCGGCACTTGCGCGGCGACACGCTCCCCTTCCGCTCCCCTCTGTGAGATAATGAACGCGACGGGAATCCGATAAAAACCTAAAAGTGACTTGATCGCATTGACGGAATTGCCCAAACCTGAATTTTGCATGAGGATGGCGGGGTTCCTACCCCCAAGATATGCTCCCGCCGCAATGCCAACTGCTTCTTCTTCCCGCGTGGCAGGCACGTGCTGAATTTCGGCCTTAGTTTCAATTACATTCAATAAACCTTTAAGCATGGCACAAGGGACGGAAAGCAGCAAGTTCACTCCCGCTTCCTTCAGGGCATCATAGAGGCTGAGATCAATTGACACGAAGAATTAGTAATTGCCCGCTATATTTGAAAGCCGAATTCTTCATGGCAAAGGTTCTTGTTAGTGACTAGAATTATTGCGGATCCTGCTAATTATTGCGGATCTTGTTAATGAATAGAATTATTGAAGATAACTATTATTGAAGGGGAATCATTGAAGGTAACGTTTAACCCTTGCTGATTTGTCGCTTTAACTCGGCGTTCTTTGCTTGTTCTTCGGCGAGGGCATCATGGAGAGCGTCTCGTTCCTGAGCTATCTCGTCACGTTCCTTGGTGGCTTCATCGCACTCCTGTATAGCCATGTCTCTCTCCGCGCGTAATTTGTCCACGATCCATATGTTTTTCACTGGAACAAGAAAGCCCTCGTCCACTTCATCTTCTTCGATAACCTGTTTTTCAAGCTCTTCCGACACTTGTATCGCCTCGTAGCAGGTCGATTCACGGCACGCTTTACCATTCACGAGCCCGGCAGTCGTGATCTCGACGATGTTCAAGTAATACATGCAAACTTTGCTTAATCTACCTTTCGGCATTGCCCGTTTCGTGAAGTAGCTTAACCACCACTTGCTTTTCGATGCCTTGAACTTCACCATGTCGTCGAAATGCTCGCCGTAAGCGTGCCAACGCCGCGGGGGCCGACATCGACACCATTCTTCACCTCGATCGTGTCTTTCCACGTCGTGATGTCGATTTCCCGCCCGTGATCGTCGTGGTGCTTGAGCCACGCCACGGCCCCGCCTAGCATAACCACGTTGCCGATCACGAGCACCACGTCAT
>Ga0209039_10002669_pt1 | contig 14832 bp, 12 predicted proteins | sample BogFormECP12_OM1_FD_188238 | JGI IMG/M metagenome (GOLD analysis project Ga0209039, IMG submission 188238) | Bog forest soil microbial communities from Calvert Island, British Columbia, Canada - ECP12_OM1 (SPAdes) (version 2) | ecosystem: Environmental > Aquatic > Freshwater > Wetlands > Bog ... | reverse complement strand
TGATCGATTACTTGAAGAACGACTTCCCGGAGCCGGCCAACCTCGAGGAATGGGGGTATCGCGCGTTCGGCCGGTCGATCGCGGAGAAGTACTTCCTCCCCTACAACCGCAAAATCTGGAAGACGGAACCGCGGGAGATGGGGCTGGATTGGGTGGGCAGAGTCCCGAAGCCGCCCCTGGAGGATGTGGTCAAGTCAGCGCTGGGGATCGACACCGAGGGGTACACTCATCAGCTTCACTTCCGTTATCCACTCCGTGGCGGCTTCGAGGCACTGGTGCGCACGATCATCAATGACCCGTCTCGGGTTCATTGCGACAGCTCGATCCAGTCGATTCGCAAGAACGAGAGCGGCTGGACAGTTGTGGCGGGTCAGACGAGGTGGCAGTTCGACCACCTCGTGATCACCTTCCCCATTCAGGAGGCCATTCGCTGTTTCGACGATATGCCGGCCAATGTTGTCGAGGCCATGGACGGACTTCGCTACAACTCGCTTCGGGTCGCATTCGTGGCCGTGAATAATGAGTCGCTGATGGACAAGAGCGCGATCTACATTCCCGACCCTGCGGTGCTGCCACACCGGGTCTGCTGCATGGGCTACTTTAGCCCGAACATGGTCAGGCCAGGGACCTCATCGCTGGTCGCCGAAACGACCGTGCGGAGCGGCGACGCGACCGATCGCTTGAGCAATGATGACTTCCTCGGCGTGGTCATCGGCGACCTCGACCGTTCAGGCATCCTTCGCCAGCGAGACGTCATCGTGCGCGACACGCGACGATTCGAGTATGCTTACCCGGTTTACGACCATGCCCACAGCCGGAACACGCGGATCATTCGCGCTCATTTCGCAAAGCAGGGGATCGACCTGCTCGGCCGCTTTGCCGAGTTCGATTACATAAACAGCGACGAGGTCATGCGACGGGCGATCGTCATGGCCGAACGGCTCAACGAACAGACCGCTTGCTCCGCGCGCGGAAAGGACGCATTGGTGGCCGCAACCGGTTGATTACCGAACCCAGTCCCATTACCCACCGCCCGTTTTCTGTGGAAGCACCGCGACGGAGGCACCATCCCATGGACCGAACGCACCGCAAGCTCTTCGCCATACTGCTATTAAGCTGGGGTCTGTTCCTGGCCGTGCAGTCAGGTCTAGCGACCGATGAAACCGAACACTGCCATGTCGCCTGGCTGATCGGACATGAGCACCAGAAGCCTATGCGGGACTTTTTTCAGCACCATCAGCCTCCGCTCTGGGACGTACTTCAGCTTTACTTCCGTCTGGGTGCCGACGGCCCAGAGGTTCTCTATTTCGGACGCGCCGTTGTCTTGATCTGCACAGGCTTATCGGTTCTGGCCTTCTTCCTCCTGCCCTGGCGGTTGGCACGCAGGGACAACCCTGAGTCCCCCCTTCTTTGGATGGCGGGAGCACTCTCTCTGTTTCCCTTGATCCTGTTCAGCCTCATCTTCGGGAACATCCTCGTCATCCGCCCCGAGATCCTCTCGATGCCGCTGTTTCTGTATTCCCTCCTCCTCTGGCTCCCCGGCAGTAAGATTTCCACTCAACACCGCCTCATCACACACACGTTTCTTGCGGGCGTTCTCGTTGGAGCGGCGATCTACACCAGCCCGCGCTTTGTTTTCCTCGGTCCCGCCTTTTTCCTCCTGCCCGCTAACCGGTCCCGCCTTTTCGAGGTCGACTTCCGGCGCATGCCCATTCTCGCGGGCGGAGCCCTGGCCTTTGTCGTACTTTACTCCGTTCTCATGTCGCACTCGCTCTCGGAGATCTTCCTGAACATCGAGTTCGCTCGCGTGCTCAGGCCGGTGGGTGAGGGCTACTTTGAGAGTGCCACTCCTCTTCTGACCTTGATGTTACTGTTTTCGCTGCTCCTGGTCTTTCTTTCCAGATTTTCGACCGATCACGGCAAGAAACGCCTCCTGTGTCAGTCCATCTTCGGTCTTTGGCTGCTGGGGATTGTGCAGCTCGCGGACTGGCCGTACATGTACGAGCACCACTTCCTCCTCCTCGCGCTGTGGTGGGGCGTGATGACAGCCACGGTCGGCGTGGACTTCCGGCCGGAGTGTCGTCCTCCGATTCCCTTCCTGGTGACGATTGGGGCCGTGGGAGGCATCTTGTTATGCCTCGCGAACGGGGCATCCGACATCGTCTCGACGTCGACGATCGTCGACCGGGTCCAGCTCAAGAGAGCAATCCTGGCACGAATCAAGAAGAGGGATCGCGTATTATTTGGTGCTGCAGCTCATCCCATCAGTGCACTGGACGTGAGTTACTACAATAACCCGATTGCAGATTCTCCTGGCCGTCTCGCGACGGCAGTAAGACTGGCCCAGGCCAGGCGACCATTGCCGGATTGCGACTACGTCGCTGATATTCGCACGAAACACCCGGCGCTCGTCGGCGCCTCGCTGCTGTCTGCCGTGGGAAACGCAGAATCCCAGGCACTTAAAGAAGTCTTGAGAGATTACGACCGGATATCAATAAGGGCGAACCCTCGCGGTTCCTTAATCTGTCTTGTGTATACCCTCAAGTCCACCGCTCTCATTCCGAGCAATACGTCTCCATCGGTTCCGATGTGCCGGGTCGCGTCGGTGAAGCCTCAGCCCGATCGGCGGGTTGTGTTGAGCTCATCCTCCGCCCGGAGCAGTCCTTCACTGCAAAGGATTCCCCGATGACCAGCCAAGTCGTCTTCAAGCAGCTCGCATCTCCTGGCCCGGACTCGATCCGAAAGGCGATCGGAGACATCATCGATCGTCTCTGGCTGAGCAGCGAGCTCGTCGGAAGACGCTCGCTCCTGAAAATCAATGCCATGTCCGATGAAGTGTTCCCGGGCCGCAATACGAGCCCTTGGGTTTTGGACGGCGCCCTGAGCGAGCTTCAAACTCGGTTTCCGGGGACCGAATTCCTGATCGTGGACGCCGACGTCGCCGGTTCAAGACAGTTCGATCGGGCGTGTGAGCAATGGGGCTACTACGCAATCGCAAAGCGAGGGGACGTGCGTATCCTGAACCTGTCGGAATCACCCGTAGTGACGGTACGGACCTCGAACCCCTGCTGTCCCTCGCTGGAATTCCCCGAGATCGTGCTGAAGGCCGACTCGATCATCAATCTTCCGGTGGTGAAGACTCACGTCTTGACCGGCATCAGTTGTGCTCTCAAAAACCACTGGGGCTTACTCCCGCGGCTACGCTATCAGTACCATCCGTTTGTTCATGAAGTGATCGCGGAGATCAATCGTCAGATTCGGCACACGATTGCCACGATTGTCGATGGCACGATCTGCATTGAGGGGAGCGGGCCCAAGACCGGGGTGCCCCGCGTGTGCAATGTCCTCTTCGCAGGTCGGGACCGGGTCGCGGTGGATGCGGCGGTGCTCGATTTCATCGGGATGGACCCGGCGCTCGCGCCTCACGTGAAAAAGGCGGAGGAATATGGAATCGGTCAGACGGCGTTCAAGATCGTCGGCGATGAACTGGTTCGTATGCCGTTTCAGATGCCGAAGAAATCCTCCGACGTGGTCTCGCAGATCGAATCCACTTTGCGCCAGGTTCCCGGTCTAGGACCCTTCCTTTACCGGCCACGGATTGCTCGAGTCCTCGGTTTCGTCGGGACTCAGTACAATCGCCTGGTCTGGATGAACCTGTGCGGCAAGAGACATCTCCATCGGCTCCGGCACGATCCACATTACGGGTTGGAGTTCTGGAATCATCCCCAGGCGAAGCAGGCGTGAGTGAGGCCATTTACCAAGACAGGTCACGTACCAGAACAGCTCGACGCATTCTCAAGAGGAGGAAGAAAGGACCCCCGGGCGATGAGCACCTCTCCTCGTCTACTACATGACTCCTTCGGCTCCTACATACCGTATGAGAACATGGAGGCTTTTGCTGCTCTGCGTGGCTTCTTCTGGTTGATGCCTCCGCAGTCTCTTATTGCCAGCGTCTTGTTGGTCGTTGCCCTGGCTTGGAGCGTGGCGACTCTGAGCCTCGCCAGACATGAGCCCGGGGACACGACGGCAACATCGGAGGAACCACGGGGCTTCAGTCATTCGAAGTACGCCACGGGCCGGACTGGTCAGGGCAGTCGCCTGATCGAGATGAGGTAAGCAGGAAGGCCTGGAGCCGCCCCTACGCCTCAAAACTGGACGCGAATGCGATCGTCGGGACTTCACACGCGCGGTCGCTCTTACCGACCAAGAACCAACCGCTCGACCGGACAACGGGAGAACTCGTCGAAGACCCCTCTTCTTGGGATGGCCTATGACCATGATCGGAACTTTCGAGGTTCTGAACCGGGACCTTCCGTCGCGCCTGGGACGGCTGGCCGCCGACCCCGTGACTCTGGTTTGCCTGCTCCTGGCTGCCGACGCCTTGGCTAATCCTTACAGGGGACTCTATCATGATTCAAGTCTCTACGCGGTTCAGGTGATGGAGCGGATCCACCCGGGAAGCTTCGCGGGTGATCTTTATCTCCGGTACGGCTCCCAGGATCGATACAGCCTCTTCACGCCCCTCATGGCTCCTCTCGTCCATCTCTTCGGGCTCCACGCTACTTTCTTCTGCGTGTACCTGGCGAGCAAAACCATGCTCTTCTGGGGACTGGTGCGGCTGACCCGGGTGCTGATCTCGAACCACGTCGCCTTGATCCTCGCGCTGATTCATCTGGCCATCGTGCCGGTCGCCTTTGGCGGCAACGATATCTTCCATGTGAACGAGTCGTTCTTGACGCCTCGCCTGGCCTCATGCGCCTTCGTACTGCTCGCAATGGAACGAATGCTGACCGGCAGGATGGTCATCGCACTTGGCCTGCTGCTCGGTTCACTCTTGCTGCATCCCCTGATGACCGTCGGCGGCATCCTGCCGGCCGGGCTCTGGTGGGGGGCACGTTATTGCAGCCGCAGGCAGTTCGCCTGGCTGAGCCTGTCAGCGCTCGCCCTCGCAGCGCTGGTGATTGGCATCGAGCCCTTGGGCAATCGCCTCTTCGGCCACATGGATGAAGTCTGGCGCACGATCAACTTTGAGATGTGTTTTTTCATCCGCCCGGCCATCTGGGAGTGGGATGACTGGGTCCGCATCGGGCTGGAATGCGCATTCGTCGTGTGGGCTGCCTGCCAGTGTCCTGATAGGCGACTGGCGATGTTCTGGTCAGCCGTCCTAGGGTCCGCCGTCATCGGCCTGATCGGATCCCTGATCGCCGTGAACTCCCATTACCTTTTGCTCATCCAGGCCTCACCCTACCGGACCCTGTGGCTCCTGGAGTTGCTGGCGATTCCCGCCGGGTACGAGATGGCTGCGCGGCTTTGGCAAGGTGGCGGCCATCGGTCGCGCGCTGGAAGCCTGGTCGTCGTATTGCTCCTCACCTTGAATTGGAACTGCGATCTCTGGAAATCGGCCGGCTTGATCTCGCTTGCACTATTGGGCCTTGCGGCTCTCTATCGTGGGTTCGCTCAGGTTCCCCGAACCAGCGATTGGCTATGGAGAAGCACCCGATTTGTTTTCCTGGCGACAATCGGCTGCATGCTCGTGTACAACATCCTCGACGTCTGCGACCAGTTCCGAATCAAGCCCTCTTTCGATTTGGAGATGCTTCCGGCCTCGACCGTCATGAACCCGTCGCTTTCGTTGTTCAAGCTGCCATTAGTCTTGTTAATTATTATCGCATACTTGCTGGCATTACGAATTGCCGGCAAGGGATTGACGCTCCGTTTACCGCTCTTGTTGTTCTGCGCTGGCTATCAGGCCCTACTCCTGTGGTCCCCATCATCTTTCTGGTACGCGAAACGATTTGAGGTGCGCGATGCCCATGTGCGGTACGTCGACTCCATTCTTTCCCACCGGGTGGTCGGCCGCGGCAAACCTTTGACCATCTTCTGGCCCACACGAGTGGATAACATCTGGTTTCGCACCCGGAACCACAGCTACTTCCACTTTGCGCAAATGTGTGGTTGCGCCTTCAATCGTGGCACAGCGGTCGAGGGCTCACGACGCTTCAGCCTGGTTCTTCCATTCGAGTTCGAGACACTGAACCGGCTTCAGATCGGCAAGGGCCGGAAGACCGCTCCGGTCGCGGGCCGGAAGCCTGAGGGCTTGGTTCGTTCTCCAGGCAAGGAGGATCTCCTCCGCCTGTGCCGCGAAAGCAACCTGGATTTCATCGTTCTCAAACGTGCAATCAACCATTTGTACTCCTCATGGGATGGGTATTACTACCTCTACGATTGTGAACAACTTCGCAAGCACTTTAGCGACGACGGACTTCACATCCGGAATCGCCCCCACGTTGAGCCTGCGAATCATCCCGATGCTGCCAGGAAGTCCAGGTCGAGATCCCGGCGTGCGGACTGGGCCGAGGAACAGGACTCGATCGTCCGGGACGAGAGCGCGTCGCACTCTGGAATAACGACGTCTCGGAATCGAGCCAAACCCGATGGGACGGAGCCCCGCGAGGCGATTGGGATCCCATGACAAGTCCCGCCAAGCACTCTCGTCTCGGTCTGGTCGTCAATGCCTGCTTGGTGGCGCTGGCCTTGACGCTGCTGAGTCTGGTGATGTGGCAGAACCGGGAAAAGATCGTCGAGGTGTTTCACCACCGGCTGGACCTGCGTCTGCTCGGACTCGGGCTAGTGATCTATCAGATCAGTCTACTGATTTCTTTCTTACGCTGGTACGTACTGGTGCGGGTCATCGAACCGCGGTTCAGACTATCGGCCACCGTGATCCTGGGCTTCATCGGTTACGTCTTCGGCCTGGTGATTCCCGGCCCGGTTGGGAGTGACTTCATCAAGGCGGCCTACCTCGTTCGAATGCACATCAAGAAGACGCAAGCGATCGCCTCGATGCTGATCGACAGGATTGTCGGGCTGCTTGGACTCTTCGGACTGGCGGCGGGCGCCGGCGTTCTGGCCTGGGGCGTGGCCTCGCCGGACGTGCGCAAGCTGATCGTGGCGGCCTGGCTCGCGCTCGGGCTGAGCGTGCTCGTGCTGGCCGCCATTTTCAGCAACGTGCTGGTCCGCTTCTTCCCGCGGTCTGCGTTGGCGCGGCGGGGGCGACTCTACCTGATCATGTCGGAGCTCGAGGCGATGTCCACCACATACCGGCTCCGGCTCGACGTCGTCGCGGGCGCTCTCGGCCTCTCCCTGGTCGGCCATGCGTTGAGCGTTTTGGCGTTTTTCACGGTGGGCAAGATGCTCTTTCCGACCGAGATGACGACCACGCTCGGTCAGTACTACCTCGTGGTGCCTCTGACCCTCTTTTCCACGATCGTTCCCCTTCCCTTTGGCGCCCTGGGCCTCACCGAGGGAGTCGGCGATCAGCTCTTCAAGCTCGTGGGACATCCTAGCGGCGCCCTGAACATGATGGGCTTCCGCGTCCTGACTTACGGCTGCGGTCTGATCGCTGCTTGCGTCTACCTGGCGAACCTCGGTGACATTCGAGCCCTTACGGTGGCGGCACACAATCTCGAGGATGAGTCGCGGGCCGGAGAATTCAACGGAGTAGATGACGAGGATCTGAACCCGCAGGTCCACTTCCCTCGCGAGCGGCCGGTGACGGGCAAGGGACTTCCCGAGCCTCGCGGGCAGACACCGTCCCCGAGCCAATCCCATCATCTTCTCGTGGCCAAGACGCATCGCGGCGAAGTGCTCCCGATTCCGAGACCCGAGTAATCGGACGTGTTTTCAAGAAGTGATGCCGATGTCCGGCGATACGTCCGTCGTCAGCTCGTGCTCCGGTCGTCTTGCGCGCGCACTGAGACCCGAGCGGTGCTGCGTCTTCAGGAACAGGTGGAGGACCAACCGCGGCGGCAGCCACAGCATGACCCTCTCGGCCCACATCCGCAATCGGCAGCGAAGACTCATCTGGTCCTGCCAATACAGTTCTTTGATTTCGAGTGTCGAGCGCAGGGTGTTCCGCACGTTGGCGCTGCGAACGCCCTGGGGGACCACCCGATAATGCACGAGCGCCTCGGGATGGTTGGCGAAGTGCGCCCGTCGATGCAAGAGCCGGCTCCACAACTCGTAATCCTCGCTGAAGAAACTGCGGTAGCCTCCGGCTGCGAGCACGCATTGTTTCTTGAAGAGTACGCTAGGGTGGGCCACCGCGTTAAAGATCGCCATACCGCGGGCAATCGCCTCGTGGCGGAGCGGATAGCCGCGATATCCCCGGGGCTTCCCTTCATCGTCGATGATAGCGAGTTGTGAACCCAGGACGTCGACCTCCGGGTGCGCCTGCAGATAAGCGAGTTGTTTCTCAAGCCTGTCGGGTTGGCATATATCGTCTGCGTCCGCGCGGGCAACCAGCGGGGCCAGGGACTCCGCGAGACCCCAATTGAGGCTCACCACGAGGGTATCCCTGTCGCGGCGCTGCAGATGGCGGATACGTGGATCATGCACATCCGCGAGCAAGCCGGCGGCCGAGCGGGGCGACGGATCCTCCACGATGAGCAGCTCCCAATCGGGAATCGTCTGCCGCAGGATGCTGTCCACGGCCTCACGAAAGTGGACCGGATGCGGGTCGTAAACCGGCATGACGATCGAGACGAGCGGAGGCTGACTGACCGTCGAGGCTGGCATCGGCACGCTCCGGAACTTTTCACACAAGGTCTGCGACCCTTCGCTCGAAATACGCTGGCTTTGATAGACAAAAAACGTGAGTTCCAGAAAACACCCCTACATCACATGCGTAGTACGCTCTGGCCACTTTTGCAATCCGGATTACTGAGGCTGTGAGCCCCTTCTGGTGATGCTCCGCCAGCCTGTGCAAGCAGGCGGTTGCGTCTCAGCCACCGACCACGAAGCGGCACGCGGCGACCGGACTGCGGTGGCCCCTGGATCAACGGCGGTGCTCGGAGGGCGACTCTTCGTGATCGACTCGGTCCCGCATTCGGCAGTTTGCCAAGGTTCGCGCCCTGTCCAGATCATCCGCTTTCCGTCGACACGAGGCGGTTCCCGTACTAAGCTTCTGCCGTCAGTAGGATAAAAGTCCCGTGCGCAATTAGCCGTCTCCCTGCCTGGATGATTGACGGCGCGGTTTCGTCAAGGGGGGACTGGGGCTTGGGAAAGAACGGTATGTCCGTGAGGGTACCTGTCCAGTTCCTCGATCACCACGCACGGACCATCCTGGTCCTGCTCACGCTGCTGTTCCTGGGTATCGAAACTATCTATTCCCTGAACCGTCGACTCAGCATCGACGAATTTAATGGTGCCTATAGTATTCATCAATTTGATCGGTACAGTCCTTATTTCGATTTTCAGCCGTATAAGCCGGTCCTGGGTTACGCGATTCAGTTGCCCCTGCTTCGCCTGGGCTCTGACACCTGGAACGGCCTCGTGGCTGTCCGCCTGGGCATGGCCTTCACGACGGGCGTGGTCCTCTTCCTAGGCGCCCTCTGGCTCGAGCGGGTCTATCGACCCGGGGCCGTCTGTCTTGCCTTCGCGCTCATGGTCGTGATGACCTCCATGGTCGAATGGGCGTTCGAGGTTCGGCTCGACATGCTGACGGCCCTGTTCGGTTTTATCTCGCTTCTTCTCCTCCTGAACCGCCGCGCCGCACTTGCGGGGATCGTAGCGGGACTCGGTTTCCTGATCTCACAAAAAGGCGTGATGTATGATCTGGCCGGCGCCGCCGCCTTGCTCGGTTGCCTGGCGGTCCATCGCGACCGGGGCTGGGGACGCGACCTGCTCCAGTACGGCGTGTGCGTTGTCCTCCCGATCGGCATTTATGTCTTCGGCTGGTCACTGTTCGCTCCCCTGTCCCGAGTACTGGGGTCGACGTTCGCGGAACCGACCCAGTTGCGAACGATTGTCACCCCCATGCACAGCTCCCTCAGTTTGTACCGGATCTTTTGGATGGAGACCCTGGCGGGAAACCCGTTCTATTACCTGTGTTCTCTCTGGGCTCTCGGCTCGTTGCTCCTCTTGGGGCGAGCGCGGCCCCCCCGCGAGACTCTGATCTTGTTCTACGGCGGCACAGTGGCAGCCATCATGATCGGTATCCGGGCTCCGACGCTGTACTCGTTTCTCCTGCTTGCCCCCACCCTGTTCGTCCTACAAGCCGACCTGTTCACCCGGGAGTGGGATCGATTGCGGAGTTCACGCCGCCCAACGTTGTTCTGGATCGCCTACTGTCTCCTTGGGCTGGCGCTGCCTCTTTCCAACCTGCCAGTGATGGCGGAAGAAGATCCGGGCAACCAGCGTCAATCGCTTGCACTCGCCAAAGCGATTCTCGGGCCGGGAGACCGCTATTTCGCCGGGTTCCACCTCCTTCCCCGCGACGACGCCAATGTCCATTGCCTCAGTGTGGTCGATCCGAATGGCGCCAGGCCAACCATGGATCTCACCCCGGCCCAAGTCTCGGACATCCTGAACCAGCTTCAAGACGAACCGATTCGCCTATTGATCTACACCTACAAGATCCAGGCGGACGAGATGGATGAAGCCAATCACCTGAGGAGTGAGGCAGCTTTCAAGGATGCGGGCGGGACCGAGGCAGCCAAGATGCAGAAGAATCAGGACCCTCGAGACGTCGGCCGCGCGGAGGTACCGTACTCGATCCGCAAGTACTTGTATCGCCACTATGCCCCATTGTGGTCGAACGTGTGGGTCTACGCCCCGCAAGTTCATCCGTCCGACGCTCACTTTGATCTCCGCTTCACGGACGCCTACTCCATCGAACCGGAACGACCCTGCCTCGTGCAAGTCGACGGCCAAACTTACGCTCCCAGGACCAACGTGAGACTGCAACGCGGACGGCATTCAGTGGTTTCGACATCGCGCCTGCGCCTCCGGCTCCAAACCGAAAAAGCCAACAACCTCCTCGATGCGGCGTACCGCGCACCAACTCGGTTCTTCTGGCCCGAGAAGGGTTTGGCCGGGTCACAAGCCCGTAACGGCATCTGGGTCGACGACTGACGCTCTGCCATCACCTGATGGATGTTCCACCTTGTATACAGTACTTCCCGCGATTTGCTTTCCTTGACACTTGACGCGACCCGGGTAGACGAATGCCGGAGCGGCCGGGACGAGGGCGGGGGCCAAACCTACCGATCAGCCCGGATGGAGACAGCCATGACATCATCGCACCAGAACGCGACCCCGTGCCAGTGGTTCTCTCGCTTCGCCTCGGCCCCCGAGCGCAGATCCGTCCCCAGGATAGTGCGGCTCTTCCTCGGCGCGGTCCTGACCCGCGGCCGGACGACCATCACCAGTCGCTGACTTGCCGATTCTGAATGCCATCCTCTGATAAGCTAAGAAGAGAGATGTGATTTATGATCGCTTCTCTGCTCTATGATGTAGGAATGTACATGTGCCAATATAAGGAGTTTTACTTGAGAGAAGGTTTTCGTGTCGGGGCGATCGAAGCCGATCCGGATTTCGTCCGTATGGTCCGAGATGGTCTTTCCACCGATGTAGAAAGTGGGCGACTGACCATTCTCGGGGTCGAACTCACGACCGAGCGGGACTCGCTGATTTTTGGATCGACACTGGTGACGACACAAAAAGTTCTCGCATCGAGGAGAACCTGCTTCCATGGACCTCCAGGAGACGCATTCGAGTCAAGTGCGAGACCTTTGACACGATCCTCAAAGAACACGGGATTCCGTACTACTTGAAGATCGATATCGAAGGCGCGGACATCGGCTGCATTCGAGCGCTGCGAGGCTATCAGGACAGGCCGAAGTACGTTTCCTTCGAGTGTCCGCTCGACAGATTTGAAAACACGTTCGAAGGACTGGCGGAACTGTGGACGATAGGATATCGGCGGTTCAAGCTTGTCAACCAGGGCCGGCACATCGACCCGCAATGCCCGAATCCGCCACTTGAAGGCAAGTACTTCGACATGAGGTTCGACGCCTTCATGAGCGGACTCTTCGGCGAGGAAACACCAGGCCAATGGCTTACAATAGGAGAGACAATCGAGAAATGCCTGCGACTTGGCAAACAGCAGGCGACGCGCTTGTCTTATGAAGCAAGTGGCTGCCTCTGGGAAGTTCCTCTTCACAGAGTCCACCATTTGGTCAAATGGACTTATAACACACCGCCTGTGAAAATGTTTCGGAAGGCGTATTCCACTCTGCTGCGCCGAGACGTTGGCGGATGGTTCGATATCCACGCGCGATACGGTGAGTAGTGCGTCGTGCCCGACTCGGAGTCGACGTCGATGACGCTCGTCATGCCAGCGGCATTCTCCGCCCATCCGTCAAGGACTTGCTTGGTCCCGTCTTGGCCGACCTTGGCGCCCCGGAGGCGTTTCGGCTCATCTCACGTCCGACAACACACCGCTACCAGAACCTCGGGTTCCCTTCGATGTGGGATGGTAGCAACCTGATGGCGCTCCGGTCTATCCCAGGGCAGCCCGAGCACTTTCCGGGCCTGGTGGATGCGGACTGCAAGCATCGGCCAGAACGCGCCGATCCGATTCAGGACATGAACGTAGCCTGGACTGCGGAACGTCTGACCAAGCAGGGTTACCGAAGAAAAGAACCTGCCCAGAACCGATTCGAGCTCGGACCTGGTATACTCCCGGAGGTGGAATGGATTGAAGGGTTTGCCATGAGCGGAAATGCCTGGATTGGTTACCATCCGGTTGGGCGTCGAGCAGACAAAGGTGCCACCGGGCTTGAGGACGCGTGCCGCCTCTTTGAGAAAGGCAATGTCGTCGGGGACGTGCTCGATTGTCTCGAACGAAAGAAAGAGATCGTAGATGTGATCGGGGCGAGGGAGCCGTGTCACGTCGGCAACCTCGAAGCAAACTCCGGCGGAAGCATGAAGCCTTCTGGCCTCCGCAATGGCTTCCATCGACACATCAAAGCCGTCCACTAGGGCGACCGCAGACACCGCAACTTGCTGCGTGCCGTAGCCAGTGCCACAGGCCGCATCGATGACCTTACGGCCCACCGCGAACTCTGTCGCCCACGCATAGCGAGCCAGGTGCTCGTGGCGGAGCCAGGCCGGCATCCAGGCACTCTCCGAGGCTCGTTCCAAGGGGGTCAGCATCGCCTCAGCCTCTGGCTGGGTTCGTGGCCCAGCGATACGGATTCTTCCACGTCGTGTCGGTCATGCTCGGGAGGGCTCTCTCCTCGTCCGCAGTCGTTCGGCAAGTCCGAGACGGCGATGGGTCGGCGTTCTCGGCCCGTACGCGAGACGATGAGTGCACCAGACAAGTGCTCCCACGTACCGACAGACGGCTCGCCAGGGAACTTTCTTGGCCGGCTTCCCAGGCCTATTCTTCCAGTGGTCCCTGGTGCGCGCTCTGTATTGCCAGGTGACGCACCACTATCGTGAGCTGTCGCTGCAACTGCATGTTGCAAGAGTAGAAGTAAAACGACACTCTGAGGAACGCCAGGACGACCAGATAGAGGACGAGATCGGCGCCCCGACCGATGCCGAGGCAAATCGCGATGGCTTGAGGGATTCCGGGATCCACGATAGCCGCGGCCGCGGCGGACCAGACAGCGATGCGCAACAGCCGCGATTTCCGTCCAGCGGACTTTCGGCACAGGCCGATGAACTCCGCCGCCAGGACGGCGGCCACGACCGAAAGGGTCACCAACTGAAACAGGTTCATCCTACCATCCTGCCCAGAACCAACTGGGCGACGATCCGCAGGGCGTTCCAGGAACTCTGACCCTTGGCCGTTGTCTCGGCAGAGTACCGGACTGTCACAGGCACCTCGCCATACCGCAGCCCGTGTTCCTTGATCTGGTCGAGGATCTCCGATGCGTGGGCCATGCGATTCTGCCTGATGCAGAGGCTCCACGCGGCTTGGCGCGAGAAGGCCCGGAAACCGTTATGGGTGTCCGTGACCCGGATCTGGGAAAAGAACCGTGTGAACAGCACGCCCAACTTGAGCACCAGCCAGCGCGACCAGGGTAGGCCGACCGCCTGCCCCAGGAAACGGGAGCCCAGAGCCACATCGACAGCGCCTCTCCGAACAGGCTCGACCAGCCGCTCGATCTCCTCCGGCGAATGCTGGCCGTCGGCGTCGAACGTCACCAAGACCGTTGCCCCGTGTTCCAGGGCGAAGCTCAGACCGGTCTGCAGGGCGGCACCCTGACCCCTGTTGATGACATGCCGGAGAACCCACACCGGGTGCCGCACGGCCACCTCGCTGGTATCGTCGTGTGAACCGTCATCGACCACGACCACGTTGGCATACCCGACACAGAGGGACCGCAAGGTGCGTACCAGGCGCTCACCTTCGTTGTACGCGGGCACAATCACCCAGATGTCGTGGCTTCCTGCCGAGGGGCCGGCTCCATGATGAGGACCGGTCCGTACCATCGTCTTCGCCCGGTTGGGTCGGATTCGGTAGTTGCGGTGGTAGATCATTCCGCTCACCAGAGACATTGGTGACCCCGCGAATCACGCCTGCGTTCCTGCGACGCTGCTCCAAAATAAGGATAGGACATGTTCTCGCAGAAGGCTGGCGATGGCTTCCTGGGGCCACAGAAGCAAGAGAAACTCAGGAAGTTCGCCTGAAGGACTGAAGTCAGGCCAGGCGAAATCGCGGCGCAGAACGGACCCAATTCCGGGGGCTGGCGCGCAGGGCCACGGCGTCCGCAGTGAACGACCTGACCGAGAGAACGTGCACAGGGCTGGACTGGGACGATAGAATCGGATGAACATCCTGTGTATGAGCCCGGCCTCGTGCGAGCACCCCGTGAACCCATCCGCCAAGCCACTCATCGACTCCTACGGCAGGGTGCACAACAACCTGCGGATCAGCGTGACGGACCGCTGCAATATCCGCTGCGTGTATTGCATGCCCGAAAACCCCGAGTTTCTGCCACGGAATCAGCTCCTGAGCTTCGAGGAGATCGAGCGGTT
>Ga0209039_10002668_pt1 | contig 14840 bp, 11 predicted proteins | sample BogFormECP12_OM1_FD_188238 | JGI IMG/M metagenome (GOLD analysis project Ga0209039, IMG submission 188238) | Bog forest soil microbial communities from Calvert Island, British Columbia, Canada - ECP12_OM1 (SPAdes) (version 2) | ecosystem: Environmental > Aquatic > Freshwater > Wetlands > Bog ... | reverse complement strand
AGGTTTCGGGAACGAAGAATCAACAACTTACAGACATGTGCCGACTTGCAAGTTGTTGATTCTACGTAATACAAATTCTATTCCCGACAGACTCCTAGCACATTGGCTTTCCGTGACGAGGCCTGCGGTAACGTTTGCCCTGAAACGCCTGACAAAGGACGGTCTATAGTGACAACACCCACATGATTCAGGAGGAACCCGTAATCACGCTCGGTGTTACCCGTAATGATATTCCGGGACACTGGCCAAGAACACATCTTTTTCCGTGGCCAGTCTCAGAGTTCAATTCGGGCGTAACCTGAGACGATTACGCTTGGCCCGCGACATGACTCAGGAGCAATTCGCGGAAGCAGCCAGTGTGTCGGTAGGTTTCCTCAGCTTGGTGGAAAGAGGAATCAACTCTCCATCATTCGACACCCTGGAACGGTTCCGCGTGTTCTCACAAAGACCTATGAGCCGCGCGAAGTGTTAGTGACATTTGTCCTTGAGAAAGGCGCGTTCTTCTTCACTAAGCGCTTCTCCTAACTGCACACGTTCCGTGAGGGCCTCGCACTGCAATCCCGCGCTCTTTTTGCTGGCGCGAGCCCGGACGTCAGCGATTGCTCCGGGAATGCTTTCGGCATAACCCAGCGCTTCCCGGGACTGCGGGCCGCCGTCACCGGCAAGAGTCTGGAATCTCGCCTGTAATGCTTTCAGTTGCTGAATAGCATGGTAATCGTCGCGTTGCTTCAACTGGCCAAACTGATTCTTCAACTGATTGAGCTCGTGCCGCTCCTCTTGATCGATCTTGGTGACCAATTCTGCTGGATTGCCGCCTTTCTGCTTGAGTACGTCTGCGGCGCGGCGGGCGGACTGAAAGTCGCCTTGTGCCAGGTATTTCTGCGCTTGCAGTTGAGGGATGGTCTTGTCGAGGTACTGTTGAGCGTCGGTCCTGTGTACACCTCCGGAGGGCAACGCCAGAATGTTCTCAAGAACTTGCTGGGCTTCAGTGTAGCGCCCCCCTTCGACTAGGCCTTTCACTGGCTCCCAAAGCTGCTCCTCCTTCAGACGAAGTTCACGAAGATCGGCATCGTTCTTAGACTTTCCAACTTGGGATAACTTTTCCTGGATTTCGGGCGTGAGCGGACCTCTTAGCGCTTCCGCTTGTTTCAATATTCTCAATGCGCCATCCAGATCATTGGCTGCGATCCTGGTATTGGCAGCTTCTATTAATTGGCGTTGCTGCGTCTCTTGGGGATCAACGCGAGGCTTCGAGGGTTGTTGGAGCGTCAAGCTACTCGAGCGCAGTCCTATCCATACCGCAGAGAAGATCGCGAGTGCCAAGATTGTCAGAGCCACGGGCATAAGCCTGGAAGGAACCGCTGCAGGCTGCGCCGCGGGCCGCGTTTTCACCGTTGCAGGCAGAACAGCTGACGAAGAACCTTTATTAGCCTCAATCTGAAGGGCAGGCGCGCTTGGTGAAAGGGCTACTGGTTTCATCTCCGTGGCGGTAGTCTGGGCTAGAGGATTTACACCAGTCTCCTCGGGAGATGGATGCACAGGTTCCCCCGATGTGGCAGGCGCAACGTATGGAGGAAGGGCGGCCGAGCTTACCAAAGACTGCGCTGTTAAGGAATCCGAAGCTGGAGGCTTCTCGGGCGAGGGTGGGGTTCTCGGGAGCGACGCGGCCTGGAGGAGGGCATATTCCTTTGAAAGGGTAGGCGCAGTCGAACGCGGACTTAGCGCAGGCTCCCCGGCCGATTTGGCTCGCGCATCCTTAATCTGGTCCGATAGTCGTTGAATTCGAGGATCAAAGGAGTCCAGAGTGTTTGACTCCAAAACTTGATTTATTGTTCGGCTTGCACCGTCGAGGTCGCCAGATGCCACTAGCGTGCGGATTGTCTCGAGCGTCCGTTCCTGAATTCTTTTCTTTTCCCTCGCTTGGAATTCAATCTCTGCGGAATTCAACAAATGTGTCAGATCGGTGTCAGGACCCAGTGTTACTAGCGTTTGCTTTGCCAAGTCGATGGCGTCACTCAGTTCTTCACGGTTAATCTTGACCCTGATTTCGCGGACGCGCTGCTCGATCTGCTGGCGGACCTGTAGTTTCCTCTGCTGGATCTCAGATTCGTCATAAAGAGCCTGAAGTTCCGGATTGGCGGGAAAAGTCTTAAGCCCATCCTGAACGGTGCGGATGGCCTCCTCGAAGCGGTCGGCCTTGAAAAACGCTTTAGCCTGCTCAAGAATTTTGTTGAACAACAATTCCTTTTCAATGATTGCTTGTCGACTGGTTGCAAACTCGGCGAGACGAATAAAGTTGGGTTCGGAGGGGAACTCGGTGAGAAGCTCCTTTGTTTTGACAATCACCTCGGGATATTTCTTCTCGCCCATCAATCTCTTGAGAGCATCCAACTCATGCTGGATCTTTTCGGCCTTCGAGTGTTTTTCTTGTTCCTTCTGGACAAGCCCGCGCAGTTTGATCACCCCATAATCTTTCGGATGAGCGACAGAAAGACCGTTCAAAAGCACCAGCGCTTCCTTAAACGATTGCGCAGCGAGCAGGGCCCTGGCTTCCGTGAGCTTTTGTTGTTTCTGTTCCTCCTCCAGATCTTCACGAGCGGTGGCCAGGAGCTTCGTGATCTCAGGATCGCTCGGGAAATCCGCTTGGAGTCGGGCGAGAAGGGCCACGGACTCGTCGTAGCGACGAGCAGTAAGGCGGCGGCGGGCTTCCTCCAAGCGTTGCTGCTTCTCCTGCTCCGCTTGTTGCTCGCGCACCGCCCTCTGCATGATCAGGATTTCATCGTTGCCGGGAAATTGCTTCTCCAAAGTCGCCAAGTAATCGAGACATTCTTTGTATTGCCGCGCGTCGAAAAGTTTGCCAGCCTCCGCGACACCTCTTTGGCGGAGCTGTTCGGCCTGCACCTGGTGCGCGGTTTCCAGCAGCTGGGTGATTTCCGTTTCGTCGGGAAAGGTGTAGTTGAGAGAAGTCAGCAGAGAAACGCAAGCGTCATACTGCCCGGCCGCTAACAGGCTTCTCGCTTCACCCAGCCCAAGCAAGCGGCGCTGGTTCAGCTCTTCCTTCCGAACGTCCTCCAGAAGCCCGCGTATTTCTTCGTCGTTTGGAAATCGCTTTTGCATCTCAGAAAGGAGACTGATCGCGTCGCTTTGGCGTCCCGCAGCCAGCAAATGCCGAGATTGCAGCAAATCTTGCTGCCTCTGCTGCCCTATCTGGTCCTCGCGGACGGTCTCGAGCAAACGCGAGACTTCCTCTTCTTCCGGAAATTCGTGTCCCAAATCCTGAAGCAGCTTTATGCATTCGCCGTAATCCTGGCGGGTCCAAAGCTCTCGCGCTTGTTGCATGCTCGCGAGAAGGCGACGGCATTTTTCGCGCTCCGTTTTTTCCTTCAGGACCTGTTCCTGCAGAGTTTGCACTTCCGCGTTGAGAGGTTCAATTTCGAGAACCTTGGCCAGCAGACTTTCCGCATCATCAGGCAAACCCTCGGCCAGGTGTTGTCGAGCCGCATCCAGCCATTCAGCGATCAACCGAGTACGATCGAGCTCCATCTGGATTGCGCGCTGCAAATCTTCGGCGGGACCGAAACTGGAGTCGAGGTGTAGAGCGTTTTCGGCTGCGACTTTCGCTTCCTGAAGCTTTCCCTTTTCGAGAAGAGCCTGCCCCTTTTCCACCAACTGTTGAGCCTTCGGTCTATTCAGAATTCGCTTCAGCCCTGCGTTGGCCCTCTCCAGCAGTGCCCGGGCTTGTTGATTTCCGGACTCAAGTTGAAGAGCCTGGCGCACTACGTCGCGAGCTTCACCAAAACTTCCCTGCTCGAGGAGTCGGCGTGACTGGTCTAGGAGGCCACCGACAGATTGCGATTGGAGGGCTTTACAGATCGGGTCCAGATCGAGGAGCACATCCTCCATAGACTCGTATCGTTCACCCGGGGACTTGCGCAGCATCCTGGAGACGGTTCGTTCCAGCTCTTCGGGACATTCTACCAGCGACTTGCTCAGCGGGGCGGGCTCCTCATTGCATATGCTGTGCATGAGACTTGCCGGCGTGGGGCCGGTGAACGGCCTTTGATAGCTGAGCAACTCATAAACCAAGACTCCAAATGACCAGATATCAGAGCGCTCATCGGCATGCTCTCCGTGATACTGTTCTGGCGACATGTAGGCAAACGTGCCGATCAAAATACCTGTTTGGGTCCGTGAAGTTTCAAGGATCCTAGCGATGCCAAAATCTACCACCTTGACCGTGCCCTCCTTACTGACCATCACGTTGCCTGGTTTGATGTCGCGGTGAACAATGCCCCGTTTGTGTGCAAAGTCGAAGGCACGACAAGCTTGCATGGCATAATCAAGCTTCAAAGTAATTGGTAGCTCGGAACGACGAGCGATCACCTGCTCGAGATTCTCTCCCTCCACTAACTCCATTGCGATATAGGGGAGTGCACCGGCTTGCCCCATGTCGTAAATAGTTACAATGTTGGGATGCTGAAGGCCGCCCGCAGATTGGGCCTCGCGGTAGAAGCGCTCGAGCAGCGCAGGATCGTCAGCCACCCCAGTTGTAATCGTCTTGAGCGCAACAAGCCTATTAATAATCGGATCGCGGGCACGGTAAACGATTCCCATTGCGCCGTGACCCAACTCCCCGAGAACCTCATATTTGCCCAAATTTTTCAACGCCGGCTCCGGCCATCCCGACAACTTCTGAGTGGTTGATCGGCTTGTCGTTTAGCACGTGGCGAGCGGGAGAGCAACGGCTCGCCCGTCGGTCGTGACAAGCGAGAGACACTTGAGCCGCAGGATTTATATCCCCCTGATTCCTTCGGAAAAGAGTCACTCGTCTCGCAAAGCCGCGGACATTCAGTACGGGCCCCGTCGCGATGCTCTCGCCATTTTCGGCGAACGGCAGATCCGGTGAGATAGTTTCTCGGCATCGATAAGTTCGCTGCTTCCGGCAGCTACCCGTCAGAGTGCGAGAGGCCTTCTTGCTGGGCCGCGCCGCTTGCGCCCGACTTCTCCCGCTCTTTGAGGCGATTAACTCGATACGCAATCAGATTGCCTTCGTGCTTGGTTGAAATGGCAGTTTGTTCAGCTTCCACGAGGTGCCAGACATGTTCGTGCATTTTAGGGCTGATCAGAACCTCATTCTCCGCCGCGGCAGCACAGTAACGCGCTCCTAGGTTGACTGCATCACCGATTACCGTGAACTCCATACGATCCGCGGTGCCAACGAACCCATGTACAACTTCGCCGCAGTGGATTCCGATGCCGAAGTTCCGGTGAGGAGCACCACGAGCGTGGCGCGTCTCATTGAGCTTGGATACGGCGAATTGCATTTCAACCGCCGCACGGACGGCATTTTCATGGTGCTTTGGATCCGATTCCGGACTACCGAAGATAGCCAAGATTCCGTCCCCAAGAAATTTGTCAACCGTTCCGTTATGCGCGAAAATCACCGGAACCAGAACCTGTAAATAATCGTTCAGCATCTCCAGCACGTCGTCCGGCTCCATGTCGCGCGCCATCTGCGTAAAACCCCGAATGTCGGAGGTCAAGATAGAGACTTCGCTACGTCGACCACCCAGACGCAAACGACCGCGGTGAGTTACGAGGTGGTTGGCGACCTTCGGAGAAAACTGACGCAGCAAATTGGCCATAACCACAGATTCTTGCCGAAGTTTTTCCTGTAGCCGGTGACTCGCAACAGCCATAGCTGCATATTGTCCGACAACTACAAGCAGCTTAACGTCTTCGTCGGTAAAATGAGCTTCCGCATTCCGCGCTCCCGTGCAAATCGCTCCAAGCGCTTGTCCTTGCCAAACCAGCGGGGCGTACATGCCAACTTCCATACCGCTCTGAGCGATGCTCCCAGTGAGATTTACGTCGGTGCTCTTCCGCCAAATAAATGCTTTGCATTCCGCCATGACTCGACGAAGAAGGGTTTCACTGAGATAGGTGTGCTGAGCGGAGCGATAGGCTTTCAACAACAGTGCGTCGGTCTCAGGATCGACGAGCACCAGCGCCCAGCTCTCGCCATTCGGAATGACTCCGACGAGTTGATCGACGATTTCCGGCAGGAGCGTTTCGAGTCTTGTTTTGGTCGCAAAGTGAAATGGGAGGTCGCAAACCATTTTGAGCCGCCGCGCCGCGGCATCTCCCGCACATTCTGGCGGCAGCACCGCTTCAACTTCGCTTGCATCAATGTCCCTGGCGATGGCAACACCCGATTCCGCCTGGCGCGTTTCAGGCAGAAGGAACGTGCCATGTTCAAGGTAGTTAGTTCGGTCTGGCAGGGCGTTACCATCACCAAAATCAACCCGCAAGATGGTCTGTCCGACGACGATGGAGTCATCCGGGTGGAGTTGTTGCTTGCCCCGCCCCTTAATTTCGACGCCGTTCAGCTGGGTCCCTCTCGAGCTATTAAGGTCTTCAATCCAGTAGAGGCCCTCATCTTCCCAAATTCTGCCGTGCATTCTCGAAACCCGCTGGTCCGGTGTGAGGTCGAGGATGATAGGTAATTTTTCCTCTGATCGACCAAAGACAACTTCCGTCTCGGAGGTCTCCCAAACTTTCTGTTTATCGCGATACGAACAGGTGATACGCATTGAAGAACCAAATCGAGAAACAAGATCAAACCACGGAACGGGCGCACAGACCGGTAAAACTTAGACATGATCTCAACAGATTGTCAATAAGTGGAACAGAATCTGGGACCGGTTTGGTTTTGTTCTGTGTTCAGGAACACAGTTTCATCCTAATTTGACGGCGTTAATCCGATTACCAGCACCGAGGCCGCGAGCGTCCGCGGCCGCCGGCAACTGTCATGCTCGGGCCAATCTTTGCCCACCGAGCAGAGGCTTGTCTCTGAGCGCTTCTACTCGCACGGGTACAGATCTGAAGCATGGTGGCTATGCCCGCGTGTGACAGATCCAGAATCCGAACCGAGGCCAGCAACCGTCCCTGATCCCCGCACCATCATCGCCCGCGAACTCGGCCGCTTGCGGGTCATGGGCAGCCCTCGATTGGCTTGAGTTCAACGCGGCGATCGAGCTCGTCGCTCGCATCATCCCGTCCGGTGCCAACAATGTTTTCTCGCGATCCCACGCCCGCGGCGACTGTGCGCTTCTTGAGCGTTGGCTGGTCCTCTTCGAGCCGGGACTGGATATATTCGGCGCGCAACAGCGACAGGCTGTCGTTCAGCCCAGCCGGGCCCGTGGGGCTCGTATGGCCGGTAATTTGCAAACAGGTCTTGCTCGCAACCGCCTGCGAGGCGATCTGCTCGAGCCACATGCCATAGCTGCTGCTCAGCTGGCTGCCCGTGGCAAACCTGACGGATCCGGGCCGGAATAGGAATTTCACAGCGAGTCGGTTCCTGCGGATGCCGTAGCCCACAAGGTCGCGAAATGCCGACGCCTGCTCGCCACGGCCGAGCTTCGTAAGTGACAAATAGCGACCGTTGTAAACGCGAAGCTGATCGCCTGCCGGCGTCTTGAGAGCCGTCGTATAGAGATCAAGGGCCTCGGCGTAGCGGCCCTCGTTGTAGGCTTCGCCTGCTTCGCTCACCAACGCAGCGGCCAGCAGCCCATCCAGATATTCAGGCTTGATCGGATCGCCGACCTTACTAGCCTGGCAGGTAGCAATATAGGCCTGAATGCTCGGGTCTACGGTCCATACAGGGCTATCGTTGAACACGGAGGTTGGTGTCGCGTCGACATCCTCGATGCGCGCGCGGGCAACAGACTTCGCGATGACTTTCCCGGTACTGAGGTCACCCATGACCAGGCAGAAGCGATAGGCCTCGCGCACGCCGGTGGTCTTCATTTCCGCGTTCACTGCCGTGAAGGTGCCAACAAGGACGCGCGGACCCTGCTTCAAGCTCTCCGGACTGATGCTGTGTATCGTATATTGCGGAAAATCGTCTTTGACGATGCGGGTGATGTGGTCCTGTATCGTCTGCGTTGCCTTTGACTGATACCCAGACATGCCGTCGACCAGGGGATCGATCACCACCACACCCGCGTTCGGCTGCGGTGGCGGCGCGGCGGTGAAAACCGCGTGGGCGGCTTTGGCGACCGCCTCGTCAAAACCCAAGACGGGCGGGGGTGGCGGCACAGACGAAGTGGCCACTGGCGCTACCGTTGTTTGTTGTGGCGCAGTCGAAGCCGCCGTTGCTTGTTGGGGCGCAGGGGCTGGGGGTGCGGTCGCCGGTGATGCGGCCGGTGCCCCGTGGTTCGCATCTGGCAGCGTCGCAGCTGCAGGGTGCTGTGCTGCGCAGCCCGCCAGCAATGCACAGAGCGCGACAAAGACTAGTGAGCCGCGCAAAGCGCTAGTGACTTCTGTCCTTGAGGTAGGCATGTTCTTCTTCATTGAGTTCATTGAGCGCTTCTCCTTACTGCACACCATAGTCGAGGGCTTCGCACCGCCTGTCTGGCCCGCGATTCTCTGGAACAGGGTTCGCAGTCTGCGCCACTGGCGGCTGTGGAGCCGGATGATGGGAGAGTAAGACCTTTAAGCGATTGCGCGCCAGACGCGTGAAACTCCCTAGCGGGTACTTCAGAAAGTAAGCCTGGAAGTGGTCCGGAACCCTGCTGTTGTTGATAGGTGCCGCCGCATCGGCGGTGAACGTCCCGTTGGGCAGCGCGACTCCGCGCGCTATGCCACCGAGCTTGCGGAACGGATTGTCTCGGCACCCGTCAAGTATCACGATGTTCATGTCTTGGGACGCCCTTTTCCATGCAATTTTGGTCTGCACCAAGTTGGCCTTGATCTCAGCTTGTCGAGTGCGCCAACGCTAGGGCAACGGCTCCCGTATATCCGTGCGACATCTCGTCGTATTGCAGGAGTATACACTCAGGCGCGGCCAATTGAAGTATCACTTTTATGACAGACGAGTCGCTACTCGCGCGGCAGAAAACATATTCAGTTTGCAATCGTTTGTCTGAAGGCTTCAGGTATGGCTCTTGAGGTAGATGCGCTATCGCCCACTGCAGGTGGCAGCGGCATATCGGGTCGGTGCAATCAATTGCACTTGACAAATTGTGTGGTTGCTCCAGCCACATCTAAAGCCCATGCACGCAGCAAAGGGCAGACGCTTGGCCGCCCAAAAGTCCGACGTGAGCGTGACAAGGACGCCAAAGTCATCCGCCAGATGCGCGCCGAGGGCGACAGTTATGGCGAAATTGCGGATGCGTTGGGGCGCACGAAGTCCGACATCTACCGGCCTCTGTCTCGATTTTCTTGGAGTGCCCGCCCTCAGGAGACCGGCGGCGTAATCCGTGAGCGAGCACCTCTCAGGCAGTTTCGCGCCGCTGCCGCATACGGACCGCCCGTTCTCTTGCAATGAGTTGCTTCACGTCGTAGCCATAGGGTCCATAGCCGCGGAATTTCTTCTCGTCAAACAGGCGCTTGATCCCGCATCCGAGGCACACCTGATACGAGTGGTCCCCCTCTCGGCTTGGCCAACCCATTCTTGTGTGCCAGCAGCCGCGCAAGAGGAACAGCGCCGCTCCGCCCGCTCCGGCGGCGAGCAAGCCAAGAGGCCGTGCCCACTGCGGCCAATGCTTCTTCTTTTGGCTCACCTTGGTCATGTAGCCGCCTTCTGCTCCACCGACAACTAAGCCCCAACCGACCTGCTTCATCGCTCGGGATCGCACCGGGAATTGTGCGCACCAACGCAGACAGTTGGCAAGGACATTAGGCCTGGCTCACACGAGCGGGAGAGAAATTGAAAGAGCTGCGACATTGGTTATGCTCTAGCCGCCGAGGGAGTCAACGGCGTGGAACAGGCACCGTCACAGCCCCCGATGCGACCACTTCTTTCGCAGTCCCAAACCCCAATGGCTCCTCGCAGAGCGGTGGTTTTTTTCGGGTCTGGTTGGGCGGCGGGTCGCCCCGTAGCAATTCTTGAAAAAACTGGGTGCAATCAATTGCACCAACGTGCTCAGACCGGGTCCAGTGATCGTACCCCATTGAAGGGCGGATCACTCGGCGTCACGCCAGACATATAGGGCTGGCAGTAGTCGCGCCGTCTTGCTGACATCCCAAGGTCATACAAACCCGGTAGATGTCGGACTTCGTCCGGCCCAGCGCATCCGCAATTTCGCCATAGCTGTCGCCCTCGGCGCACATTTGGCGGATGGCTTTAGCGTCTCGGTCACGGTCACGCCGGACTTTGGGGCGGCCAAGCTTTTGCCCTTTGCTGCGTGCATGGGCCAACCCCGCTTTGACCCGTTCGCGAATCAGTTCACGCTCAAACTCGGCCATCGCGCCGATAACGTGAAACATCATCCGCCCTGCCGGTGTGGTCAGGTCAAGATTGTCGCGCAAGCTAACGAAGGCGCATCCTACCGCCTTCAATTCGGCCAGCGTGTCCACAAGATGACGGAGACTGCGGCCAAAGCGATCTAGTTTCCAGACGGCGATCACGTCCAGTTTGCGGACTTTGGCGAGGCGCAACATGGCGTCTAGTTGTGGCCGGGAATCTTTGGAGCCTGACACACCAAGGTCCACAAACTCGCCCACCACCTGCCATCCTCTCTTGGCGGCAAATTCGCGCAGCTCGGTCAATTGCATTTCCGGGTCTTGTCCCTTGTCCCGCGTTGAGACTCTCGCGTAAAGTGCTGCATTCATTGTGTTTATCATACATTATTGTACCATAAAATAAATGATTTATGACACGATAAATGCGGAATTGTAAGTTGTTGAATGTAAAGTGAGGACCACGTTCATTGTTTTTGGGGTTTTTTGGAACGACCATATAGAGCCAGCGGTGCTTACGGAGTTCGCAATCCCGAGGCAAGATGTGGTGACAGGTGGGAATAGGGGCAGACTGCTCCGATGGCCGATACGTGCGAGCTGCACCCAATTGCAAGACCGTCTTCCACGCGCGAATGACGGTATCAGCGGTTGCCCAGCTGAATACGGTTGCATTGGCTGGAGTTGTAGATGAAGCGCTCCTGCCTTTCGCATTCGAGGTGAAATGGTTGTCCGTTCAGCAAGACCTCAACTCGCGAAGCATTGCAATACTGGATTTTTACATCAACGAAGTGTTGTGCCTCTGTCCTCAGCACTCCAACATATTCATGTCGGTATGCACTTCCATCCACGCTGTAGTCCAACGAAACGACATGGGACTCAAAATCTTTGCAACGTGCGTCCGGATATGAAAATGTCCCCGTTGCGCGCACGCGGAACTCAACATTCACCGGGTACTCAGCCGCGTGCCTTTCCCTGCTGTATTTTTCGATGACACGCCCCGTCACTCCATCCACTAACCAAAGCTGCTCGATCTGGACGTGCAGAAATCTTTGGTAATGATGAATCTCAGCGGGAGCATCTATGGTCGGCTGTCCCGTATAGTTCTCGGAGGAGATGAACGGTGCGACCAAGCGCCCGATGATGAGTACCCGTAGATTGGCCGAAAGCGAACGGGCGGTGCCTCCATCCATGTTGACCACACATGAAACGTCTCTGAACTTGTAATCGCAGTCTGGAGATAACCAACTGAAGTCGTGAATCACAATTATACTGTCGTTTTGTGCCCACCGGGTGATTGCACGCTTCACTCCGAATGCGTTCGAGCCGATGTACTCGCCCAAACGGTGGCTTGAAGTACGCCAAATCGAACTCCATGTGTATTCACTCGGCGACGCCCAGTAGGAGGGAAGGGTTACGGTGAGCGTGTGGGCTTCAGCGTAATATTCCGTCTCAAGATTACGGAACAAATCGAGTTCAGCCGGAACAGGCTCCAGCATAGCGTGTCCCGACAGACAGAAGGCAAACAGATCGCTGGGCTTTGCGTTCGCAACAAAAGGCTTACCTGCAAATTCTTCTGCACGCGCAAGGTATTCGGCTTGAGATTCAAACTCAGACTTCGATGGATTGGGAAGCTTCCCTCTTATTAAATCGTAAACCGCTTCTGCGTTATGGCCAGCGAAGCGAGGTGGGAGGGCTTCCACTTGGGGATTGAAGGGTGATACCGACGACACTGGCTGATGTTGAGGTCTGGAAGATTTCTTAGGTTCGGTCTGTGCACCAGCGAGAGTGGGAAGAATAGAAAACGCCAGCAGAAAAGCACCTATTCTGTTTCTCGTTATCTTCACAAGCTCTCCATGAAATATCAACCTACTTATGTCTTGTCGAATAGCAAACACAACACACCGGAGATTTCTTGTCTTCAAGCGTAATGGAGGCTGTCAGTGGAACCTTGCTCCGGTTTGGCGTCCCACTGGCACTCTGTAGGGCGCCTAGGCGATTGTTGTACCAGTCCTCAGCCGTCAGTACAGCGCCGCAGCAAGCGCATTTGTCACCTCCATAGATTGCCACGAAATCCTGCAAGCTCTCGGGGGAAAACTGATCTGGGGCGTGCACGTTTGAGCACAGCCTCCAGATTCCGGCCAACGCGAGCACGATTTCATGTGGAGGTTTGCATCGAGCTTGACCTCCGCTGGCAGCTTGGCCGTAGGGCACACGACGACGCTCGTCTTTTGACGGAGTCGCGACTTCCAGCGCACGCCGGGGCTGACGAGCAATGGGAAAAATGCCATCTTGATCGTAGGCCCCCACAGATGGCTGACGAAATTCAATTGGAGTCCTCCCTGCTCCACCCGCACAAGAATGCGCGGTATGCGGAAATCTCACTCGGTAACTGTTCGACAAACACGAAGAGGCTCCAGCCCGCTGCGACGGGCGTCCCTTTTCATATCGGCAACCTGCCGAGATTTATCAGGCGGGGGCGTAGCACTCAATCGTGATTTCCAAGCACAAGGGCGCGAGATACCTTCTGGGTCGTTATGGAGTGCCCTTGGAGCCATTTCTGGCCCCTGCGAGGCTCAGTGCAATTGATTGCACAAACGGTATGAGCACGTCTGTTACTCGTGGCTCGACGGCCAGCGCCTTAAGCGTGAGGTCTATTCTGGAATTTTGGCCTACTCGGTCTCTACATCCGTCGCTGATACCCCCTTCGTTCTACATCCTCCTTTTCGGCTTCCAACCGGGTCTGGAACGGTATTTTCGCTCGATTTACCTGCTGAAAACTGAAATATGGCACATATGTCCGGCGTCAACTATTCTTTCCCCTCGCATTGACTCACCAAAATTGCTACTGAGAGGTGGGTGGTTGCCTCATTGAAAATGCTACCGGCGTGAACCCACGCCGGAAGGCGAAAATGAGGAGACGGATCAGATTGAGCACACGACGAGAACTGACAGCAGCCATCAGACAGCGTTATCAAGCAGCGGATCGGGTCGGCAAGAAGATGATCCTGGATGAGTTCACCAAAGTGACTGGGTATCACCGCAAGCATGCGATACGGGTTCTCACCACTGAGCCTGCGAGCGAGCCTAAGACGCGTGTGGTGCGCCGAATTTATCAGGAGGCGGTAAAGGAAGCGTTGATCGTGCTCTGGGAGGCATCCGACCGCATTTGTGGCAAGCGGCTGCTGAAAGCGTTGCTCCCGCTGCTGGTGGAAGCAATGGAGCGACACGGGCATCTGCAGTTGGCAGAGGGGGTACGGACCCAACTGCTTGCGATGAGTGCCTCCACGATAGATCGTCAGCTTCACCTTGTCCGAGAACGAGCCTTTGGAGGGCATAAGAAGAGATCGTCTGCGACCAACCGTGTGCGTAAGATGGTTGCGGTCCGCACCTTTGCCGACTGGGAGGAGCAGCTTCGTCCCGGCTTCATGGAAATGGATCTGGTCACGCATTGCGGGCCGAGGGCAGAAGGAAGCTTCGTGCATAGCCTGGTCTTGACCGACGTGGTATCGGGCTGGACAGAGTGTGTCGCGCTTCCCGTACGTGAACAAGCCCTCATCGTCGAAGCCATTAGCGGCCTGCGCCCTAAGCTACCTTTTCCTGTGCTGGGGCTGGATACGGACAACGACAGCGCGTTCATGAACGAAACGCTGTGGAACTATTGCCAGCAGCAAGGCATCGTGTTTACCCGCAGTCGGGCCTATCACAAGAATGACCAAGCGTGGGTAGAGCAGAAGAACGGCGCCATTGTCCGCAAGCTGATTGGTTACGGCCGGCTGCAGGGTCTTACTGCAACCGTGGCGTTGCGCCGTGTCTATGAGGCTTCGCGATGGTACATAAACTTCTTCCAGCCGTCGTTCAAACTGAAATCCAAGTACCGAGAGGGGGCGCGAGTTCACAAACAGTATGAGCTGCCCGACACGCCATATCGGCGATTGCTGGCGCGAGAAGATGTTCCAGTCGAGACGAAGGAAATGCTGAAACGACAGATGGAAACGCTTGATCCTGTAATGCTGTTAAAACACATCCGCGATGCGCAGGACACAGTGATGGCTCTCAGTCAGAACCGAACACCGGAGGTAGTCGCACCAGACGTTTCGGGATTCGTGAAAAGTCTGGCGACCGCATGGCGTGCCGGTGAAGTACGGCCAACCCATCAGCAAGAACCGAAGCCGGGACGCTGGTGGCGGAGCCGGCCAGATCCTTTTGCCCAAGTCTGGCCTGTCTTGCTGAGCTGGTTGGAGGAGAGGCCGGATATGGAAGCCAAAGCGATGTTGAAGCGATTGCAGGCAAGCGGTTATGGCGAGTTTCCCGACGGGCAGTTGCGCACCCTGCAGCGCAGAGTACGGGTGTGGCGGATGCGGATTGTTCAACAATTGGTCTACGGCGCTGATGCAGCTGCCGCACCGAACAAGAGCCCAAGTCCCGAACCGCCTCATGGCATGTGATCGCAAAGAAGGCGCGATTAAAATCGCGGCTTGCTGCTGGGAGTTCACCCGACCCTGGCGAGCGCTCGAGAAAGGACGAGCATGAGTTTTCTTAGGCATGAGGAAATCTATCGATCCGATGTAGGAACTCGGCAAGACCGGGAGCAACTG
>Ga0209039_10002667_pt1 | contig 14842 bp, 22 predicted proteins | sample BogFormECP12_OM1_FD_188238 | JGI IMG/M metagenome (GOLD analysis project Ga0209039, IMG submission 188238) | Bog forest soil microbial communities from Calvert Island, British Columbia, Canada - ECP12_OM1 (SPAdes) (version 2) | ecosystem: Environmental > Aquatic > Freshwater > Wetlands > Bog ... | reverse complement strand
GCTCCGTCTCGTCCACGCGGCCCCTGCCCTCCATGACCTGGAGCAGGCGCTCGTAGCCGAAGCCCACGTCCACGGAGTGGCCCAGCGGGTTGACGAGGTTCCCGACCTCCAGCCCGTCCGGGGTGAACAGCTCGGAGCAGTAGCCCCCGACGTTGCCGTCCGTCCAGACGCAGCCCTCGTCGTAGCGCACCGGGTAATATCTCTCCCAAAGCGGCTCGAAATGGGAAAGATATGACACGTTGACGTGGGAGATGGGGATGCCGAGGTCGCGGACGATGGACACCCACATGTCGACGTGCTGCCTGTAGTTGTTGGTCCCGAAGCCGAAGGAGCCGACCATCTGGAAGAAGGTCAGGTGCGTGCCGTCGCCGACGAGCTCGATGTCGTTGGTCCGGACGCAGTTCTGCACGTTTCCGTAGCCGGAGCCGTCGGGGCTCTGGAACAGGGGCTTGAGCGGCTGCATGCCCGCGCTGACGAATAGGGTGGAGGGGTCGTTCTCAGGAACTACGCTGGTGGATTGGTGGTAGGGGAGACCGTTCTCGTCGAACCGACGGCGAATGGTCTCGTCTAGGCGTCCCGCTGTGACATGGCATCCTCCTTGTGGATGTTTACCGCTGCTTGGAGCTCGCCGTCGTTCTCGGGCACCTTGCCCGCGACGTGCGGCTCCACGAACTTAGGCTTCGACATCTCTGCGGCCAGCGCGATGTTCTCCATGATGACGGCGGCCGCGGCCTTCACGAAGTTCCCCTCGGCCTTGGGCTTCTCCGCCCTCGGCTTCCTCGGGGCCTTCTTGGCCTGCGCCTGCTTCGTGAGCCTCTCCGGGTCGCGGGGCAGGTTGTTCATGTGGTTCGCGCTGTAGCAGTTCTTGCAGCTAAAGTACACGTCCCCGATGTAGTTGCCCTCCTCACGGTGTCCGTGGCAGAGGCAGTTGCAGTCCATGTTCCTGGCCATATCTGTCTAATACCCCCGAAGTCAGATTCCCGCGAGGTCTTCGTCCTCGTCCGAGCCGTCCGGGTGGAAATCCCCGACCTTCTCCGCGCCCATCTGGATGTCCTCGCCGTGCCTGTGGCCCCAGTCCACGGTCGCCAGGAGCGGCGTCTTGACGTCCCAGAACGACTTGATGACGCCGCCGCCGATGTCCTTCAGAATCTCCGAGAACGACCGCTGGGCGGCCTTCCTCTTCGCCTGCTGCGCCTCCCAAGCCTTCTTCTTCTCGGCGTGGATGGCGAGCACCTCGCTGACCTTCAGGTCGGGGAAGTTCTCGAACTGCGGGCCGTATCCGCTCGGGGAGGTGGGGATCAGCTTCTTCAGTTCTTCGGCGGACCTGTAGTACTCCGCCTGCGCCCTGTCGCAGAGGGCCTCGAACTCCTCTTCGGTCAGGTCGTCCGGAACCCACACGAACGTGTTGCCCGGGGTGTCCTTCCAGCCCACGGGCTCACCGCACCGCCAGTGCTCAACCCTCGCAAGCTTCATCTCGCCTCCAAACTAAACGGGGCCGCACCTTCGCGAAGGTTTGGCCCCTGGCGCATCACTCCTCAACCCTGAAACCTCATCCGCTACGACTCGCGCGAGCTTTGACGAGACGGCCTATTGGACAGGAGTGTTTTGAGTGCTTGTTGCTGTATGTAGAATACCGCGTCTCGCGGAAAAGTCAAGGTTGGAACCCGCGAGGGGACTTGAACCCCCAACCCCTGAGGCTAGAACTCAGTGCTCTTGCTGTTGAGCTACGCGGGCGTGTTGGAGCGCGGAGAAGGATTTGAACCTTCGACCTCCGGCCTTCGTGGTCCGGCTTTCGCCGGGCTCGTGAGGGGGCGCTCTACCTAGCTGAGCTACCCGCGCATGCTGATTGATACTGAAAGGTTGGTGCCCCGAGAGGGATTCGAACCCCCGACGCGCAAGGATTTAGAGTCCTCGGCTCTGCCAGGCTGAGCTACCGGGGCATGCCTACAGTATACTGAAAAGCCTCAAAAATTGGCCACCATCCTCCTGCCGATCCTGTCCAGCTGCTTCCACTTGATCTTGAAGCCGTCGCTGTCCAGCTTGCCGAGCCAGGCCGCGTTGGAGTGTATCTCCGCGAGCGCCGTCAGCAGCAGGGACGGGGCCTCGGGCACGGAGATGAAGCCGTCGACCGCGTCGCCCTTGGCCGTGTGCGCGTCCATGTCGTGGAGGATCAGCTCCCCGACCTGGCGGTCCTGCTCCGTCTCCGCGTGCTGCATCCACGTGGCGTAGCTGATGGCCGCGTGGTCCACGAAGTGCTGCCTGCCCTGGTCGTCCACCGTGCGGCAGTGCGGCTTGCCGCAGTCGTGGAAGGTCTGGTAGAGCCTCATCGTCTCCAGCGGCAGCTGGCGCTCCAGGAGCTCCGGCTCGTTGATCCACTCGGGCATGCGCCACCTGAGCTTAGGCTCCGGGCAGGCGGCCGTGTCCGAGCAGAACAGCGTCCTGATGTCCAGCATGTGGCATCGCAGGTCGAGGTAGCGGGCGTGCACGTCCAGCCCGTGCTCGTACACGTTCATGCCCTCGAACTGCGGGCACGACATCATCGGCGTCTTCAGCTTCTCAAGATTCGTCTACAGCATCGTCGTCCTCCTCAGGACAGTCCCCGCACTGCGGGCACGTCATTCCGTACAGGATTCCCCAGCAGAACTGCCTGCCGCACTTGCGACAGCGCAGCCTGTGGGAGCCTGGGTTCTCGCTCCCGCAGCAGCAAACCTGGACCTCTTTCGTGAACAGTTTCCACATAGAATCTGGTGGGGCTGGGTGGAGTCGGACCACCTCTCGCGGCTTGCGCCGTGGACGGGCACCGTGCCGTCAACCTTTCGCAGGCCTGATGGGTGCGGCCCATCCTCACCTGCGACTCTTATCTAAGCCCCGAAACCTGGTGCGCGGTGAAGGAATCGAACCCCCGACCTCCCGTGTATTGCAACGGGCGCTCTGACACTGAGCTAACCGCGCGTGTCGATCAGTCCTCTATCGCGCCTGACCCGTCCTTCATCTTGATGCCCCAGCCGCCCCGCCAGTAGACCTCGATGCGGTCGTCCCAGCCGGACTCGCGGCGGTCGTTCACGCTCGGCCAGCACTCGTACTCCTTGCCCGTGGAGTCCTTGTGCTTCTGCTTCGGCAGCTCCTTCAGCGGGTCTTCCGGCGACAGGTGCTTCTTGAAGAACTCCCCCGACGAGTAGGCGATGTCCTTCTCGTAGGTGTCGCTCGCGCAGCCCGGGCGGAGCCTCTGGCACTGCTTCGCCACCCAGCGCGTGAACGCGTCGACCTCCACCCGCATGGTCACGTCGCGGGACGCCTGCCGCGTGGCGTCGTCGGACTTGCGGTACTCCGCCGACCCGCGCCCCGTGTTCTTGTCCAGCTCCGTGTAGTCTATGGCCGCCTCCGGGTCCGACCAGAGCACCTCCGAGATGGACATCGGCGTGATGACGATCTTCGAGCCGGAGACGACGTACTTGCCTCCGACCACGTCGTAGTACGGGGCCTTGGACTCGTCGCGGACGAGGAGCTGGAGCTTGCCGTCCCAGTACGCTGGCTCCTGGTGCACGTCGAAGATGTCGATGTTGCCCACGGACACCTCGACCTCCCCCGTCGGGTCTATCTCCTGCAACAGCCTGATCAGTTCCTTGCCCTTCATGCGCTGGCTCCTTCCGCTAGTTGCGTTGTCTCTTCCCTGTAGATGCCGTCGATCGCCTCCACGAACCCGTAGATTCGGAAGTTGCGCTCCAGCCACGCGCCCGAGCGGTTGTCGCTGGAGCGCCAGCCGATGAGGCGCTGGAGCCGCCACGCCGTCCGGCGGGCCTTCTCCTCCGAGGAGTAGTACTTCCTGACGCGCTGGCCGCGAGGCGAGGCGTCGTAGTTGTAGACGAGCAGGCTGATGTAGAACTTAGTCATTTGGGTTCTCCTTCCAGAGGTTGTAGTTCGAGAGGGGGCGGCGCTGCTTCAGGTCGAGCGGCACCGTGGCGATCGCGGAGAAGCCCATGTCGAAGTCGGGCTCGTGGAACTCCTGGTGGCCGATGCCGTACCTGCGGAGGCGCTCCGCGACATGCGACAGGGCGGCCTTGTCGGGCACACCGATGACGATGCACGAAGGGATGTCGTCTGGGTTTTGGGGGTCTAGCTTGCGTGCGACCTCGAAGGTCGCGTGGTTGGACTGGACTATCTGCTGCGCGAGCGTGATGTCCTGGCGGACAAACACGTAGAAGTAAGGGTGAACCTACGCCATCTGAATCTCTCCTGTGCTACTGACTATTATACTGCGTAGTCGGGAAATTTGTCCAGAGCGGCTATTCCATCTTCCACTCGGCGTACTGCTCCGCGTCCGCCCAGCCCTGCCTGGTGGCGGGGAACCTGGCGATCAGGCCGTGGGCCGCGCAGTCCATGAAGTGCGGGTCCAGCTCGGCCCGCCCCCTGATCTCCTCCTCCGAGGCCTCGAACACGAGGATTTTGTTGCCCCCGTGCGTGGTGCAGCCGGGGTAGTAGACCTTGACCACGGTGATGATCTCGTCGCCGGGGTACTCCTTCAGGTCCAGGATGGTGAACTTCTTCGGGTCCGGGTTCGGGGATGCGGTCTTGTCGTCGCTGAAGAGCTGGATGCCCATTAGCAGGGCCTCCGTCCGTTCCTGTCGTAGCGGAACCTGTTGACCAGAGCGCCGAGGATGTCGCTGAAGTAGACGTTGAAGCGGTCCAGCAACATCCAGATCACGAGCAGGATGAATATGTGGAGGTCGAGAACGTCGCCGCGTGTCCAGGGGCCTAGGGGTGCCATGGCCCGATTATACTACTTCTCGGACGCCATCGGCGCGTAGCCGCTCTGCTCCCTGCGCTGTAGCCCGAGCTCCTGCTCGCTCTTGGGTGCGCCGCGCTGCGGCATGTTCTGGATGCGCTGGCTCCTCTGGCCTGGGGTGAGCGGGGCCGCCGGGGCCGGGCACCTGCCCGCGTGGCACTCCATGCCGCCCTCCCAGGTGGAGAGCTCGCCCTCGCCGATCGTGTTCTTGCACTTGTAGCACTTGCTCTGGGTGCCGTAGCCCTCGTTCGTCAGGGCGACGCCTGTCTTCCGCTCCCACTCCGCGACAACGTCGAGCGCGGACTGCTTGATCCTCTGGGCCACGCGGCGCTTGAAGGCCTCGTGCTCGTACAGGGCGGCGGTGACGGACGCGTTCATGGGCTTGCGGCCCTCCTGGGGCTGCGCGGGTGCGCTGAAGGCCTCGTCGGGGGTGTTCTCGACCTCGTGCGCCCACTCGATGGCGGCGTGGTACAGCTCGTCGAAGGACTGGCCGAACGGGTAGCTCGCGATGGCCTCGGGCGGGGCCGCGTTGCCGGACTGGTCGAGCTTCTCCCAGGCGAGGGTGAGGCGGAGCATGGCGTCCGTGAGCTCCTGGACGGCTGCCTTCCAGTCTGCGATCGGCTGGGCGTTCTGTTCTGGTGAGAGCTGCGGACGTACTGGCATGGCGGTTTCCCCTACTTATAGGGGAGAAAGCAACAAAAAAGCCCAGCTTGCGCTGGGCGTCCTTTGCCGTGTTGAGGAACTGACCCACGGGGTCAGGCACATTAAGCATGTGCAGCCATTGCCTTTGGAGCGTTGGCGTTTACTGGTTTTCGTCTCCCACTGACGCTGGAAACATTTCCTCGGGTCGCTGGCGCTGTCCTCACATGTCCGCTGTCGAAGCCGTGACGCCCCCGTAATTTGGAGGTACCACCGATTTTATGGTGGAGGCGGCGGGAGTCGAACCCGCGTCCAAACAGACTGCCTGGTGCCTTTTGCCCTTGCGGGCTGCTACGACCATGAAACTCTTTACATACTATACTGCAAAGTCGGGATTATTGTCCAGAGGCGGGCTGCGCCTTCCTGTTGTACGGCCTTGGGCCGCGCATCGTCCTGCGGTAGCCTGACTGCATCTTGCGCTCCTCGCGGACCATCTCGCGGGCCTCCTCGTAGAGCTCGTCCTTCTTCCAGAAGTCCCCGGCGTCGTACTCCGCCAGCATCTCGCCGTTGCCATCGGCGTCCAGGAAGCCGCACTCGTCAAGCCAGGCGACCAGCTTCTTGCGGCGGTACTTCTCCATCTTCGCGACTTCCTCGTCCGTCATCCCCTTCGGCTGGGCACCCCTCGGCTCCGCCGCTGGCAGGTTCAGGTACTTCAGGTCGTCGGGCAGGTACAGCGCCGTCTTGTCGTCCGCCGTCTTGCCGCCCCTCAGGATGTCGAGCTCCTTCTCGAGCTCGGCCTGGCGGGCCTTGGGGTTCGACCACGAGGACAGGTACTCCTCGTCGCCCATCAGCTCGGTCACGACCTGCGCCGCGCTCTGGCGGTACGCCCCAGGGACCTTGGAGCCGTGCGTGACCAGGAACACGATCACGCCCAGGTACACGTCGTCGTCCAGGTTGTAGCCGTCCAGCTCCTTCAGGAGCGCCTTCAGGTTCTCCGGCGGGATCGGGTTGTCGAAGCCGTTGCCCCCCTCGCGGTGGCGGTCCAGGACATCGTGCACCTGGTCCCCGTCGTAGGACCTCTCGCCCCACTGCCCCGCTACCTTCTCCCCGGACGCGAACGTCCGCGCCTTGCCCGCCCTGTGGTCGGCGTCGAACTGCTTCAGGTCCGCCGCGCTCATCTGTGCGCAGCCTTTGATGTCCTGGCTCGGCCCGATCTCCGCGAGCACGTCCAGCCCCGCGAGCGCCATCTCAAGTGCGCGTTCGTAGCGCGACGGCACCGCCTGCGGCCCCTTGAACTGCTTGCCGCGCAGGTACGCGTTCGGGTCGTCGTACGCCGTCTTGGACGCCGTGGCGTGCCCGCCCTCCGGCTCCCTCATCAGGGACGGGTCCTTGGGGTGCTGCGCCCACGTGGACCACATGCCGTTGCCCTTCGCGATCTGGTCGTTGAACTCCGCGCGGACGATCTCCTCCGCCACGTGCAGCTCCGGCTCGTTGGTGAACGCGAAGATGGACGTCTGGTCATCCTCGTAGTTCACGACCTCGAAGTCCATCATGCCCGCCTTGGCGAGGTGGAACGCGACCTTGCCCGCCGCCTCCGCCGGGACCGCGAAGCTGAAGCGCGGGGCGCGGCCCGCCGACTTGCCCTTGGCGCTGCGCTGCTTGCCGATCACGCCCCAGGACTTGAGCTGGTGCTTGTCCGCCGCGTCCATCTCCGGGACCTCGCCCTCGGCGAAGTTCTTGGGCTCCGGCTCCTGCTGCTTGGGCTCGACCTCGATGCTGTCGCCAGTGATCAGGCCGAGCAGCTCCGTCGTGTCCTGGCCCTCCTCCACGAACACGTCGTTCACCCAGAAGGACCACTCCGGCTCATGCGCCTCATTCACCCCGATGATGACCTCGGTGTCGGTGTCGGGGTGGGACCACAGCTCCTCGACCTCGCCCGGGTCCTCGTCGTCCCGCACCATCTGAGCCTGCCAGCCCTGCGCGGAGAGCAGCTCGCGCCACTCGTCGTCTATGAAGCGGGACTCCGCCGTCTTGGCGGACGCCCGCGGCCGCCCCACGCTGGGCGGGATCATGCCGGGCTTGTGCGCGGGCTGCTGCGGAACCTGCGGCTGCCTGGGCTTGAACCCTGGTGGGAGGTTGAGGCGGGAGGACGGCTGCTGGCCCGCCGGGGGGCACTGCACGTGCGTCTCCCTGCCCTGCGGGTAGTTCACCATCTGGCCCTCCGCGATCGGCTGCTGGCACTTCGGGCACACCGCGTCGGGCTGGCCCTGGTCGGTCAGGCCCACGGCGGTCTTGTCGCTCATGACCTTGGAGTGCTGCACGGGCATGGCGTCGAGCTGGGACGGGGACACCTTGTAGTCAGGGGCGTAGAAGGCGGGGTCGTCGTCCACGGGGAGGCCCGGCGTGCTGAGGGACCCGCCGCAGTTCAGGCAGGTGTCGCCCTTCGTCGGGTCGTAGGGCGTCTCGCAGTGCGGGCACTCGTGCTTGGAAAGAAGGGGATTTCCCATGAATGAGCCTCACTCATGGGTCGAAAAGTTGCGGTTTTCTAGCGGGATTGTCCTGCGGCGGCCGCCTTCGCCTGTTCGGGCTTGGGCTGGCACGGCTCGCCGAAGTGGACGCCAGCCGCCTCGCGGGTGAAAAGCTCCTCGCACACGCAGCAGCGGCGCTGCCCGTCCTCTACGCGGAAAATCTTGCCGACGCTGTCCATGCTAGCTCACATACGCTACGATTTCGTAGCGCCCCGTCTCTTCCATCTTGTGCCATGTGAAGGCGAGGAAGGTGTTGTGGCCAACTGGGCAGACCGCCCTGCCCTCGCGCCCGCAGTAGATCGCGGACTCAAGCGCGTCGAAGCCGTGCTTCTGTAGGATTTCGTCGAACGTGGCGAGGGGAATCCACTGGTGGTAGATCGGAAGCTGCTGGAGCTCGCGGCTGACTCGGCTTCTGTTTCGGTTCCGCTCTGCTGTGCTCATGTCCCTAGTATACAACCGGGGCGGCGCTTTCGTCCAGTTAGTGGGCCTTTGTTTTCAGTTGTTTAGGAGGGAGCAGAGGTCGTATTTGGCGACCAGGGCGATCCTGCTGGGCGGGATCGGCTTCCCTATGACCACGGCGGGGACGCGGTCGTGGTAGGCCCACGCGCCCAGCCTGCCGCCGTGCAGGATTTCCACGGGGCAGCCGTGCCGGACATACTGGTCCTCCTCGCCGTACTCCACCCGCAGCTTCACGATGACCGTGCTGGCCTTGGTCATGAGCTGCCAGAGCACCGAGCCGAGGTGGTCGTTCCCCGCGAGGTCGTTCTTCCACAGCCAGATGCCGTGGATGCCGTCGCCGAACCAGAGCTCGAGGTCCTTCTTCCTGATCCAGTACGGGGCGAGGCCCTCGGTCCTGATCCTCTCGTAGTTCTCGGCGGACGTGTAGTGGTATCCGGTCAGTTGACGTTCCTGGGGATTTCCTTCTCGATCTGGCCCGCGTCCGTCTTCTCGTCGATGATCTGGGCGTACGTGCGGAGGAGGACGGCGAGGTCGTGGCCGCGCTCGGTCACGTTCCCGATGACGAACAGGGACGGCGGGTCCACCCCGGCCATCATGCCCGCGAAGGACAGGCCGTGCTTGGTGGCGAGCATCGTGAAGGTCTCGTAGGCGATGCGGAGGTCCTCGGGCATGCTCATCGGGTCACCACGAAGGCGACCCACGCCACGATGGCCGCGATGACGAACCAGAACTGCACGTCGGGCTCGCGGAGCCAGAAGCGGATGTCCTCTAGGCTCATTTGCAGTCCGTCAGGAAGGAGTCGGTGGAGGCCTTGGATTCGGTGTCCACGTGCCCGTCCTTGTAGCGGACCGTGAAGTCCTGGATGTTCACCCTAGCGTCGCGGTGGCCGTCGCACGACTGGTGGAAGCCCAGCCAGCACTTCTGCTTGCCGTTGGTCCTGAACTCGCAGGCCTGGCAGAGCCCGGCGTAGCTGCACGAGATGCTGCGGGTCTCCTGTCGCTGCGGGCCAGACGGCGTGCGGCTGACGACGGTCATGCTGTCGCAGGCGACGACGAAAAGGAGGATTCCGATCAGGGGGAGTAATTTTCGCATAGATGCTCTCAAGAGCATCTTATCACGGTTAAGGTGCTCTTGAGAGCACTTTTCAGCAGGCGGAGGAACCCCCGCCGCCTGGGCCCTGGCCGCCCACGCCGCCGCCGGAGCCGCCGGAGCCGGGCTTGGGGTTCGGGTTGTTCGCGGACCCCTTCGCGCCGAGGTAGTTCTGCGTCTGGGGGATCACGTTGGGCCAGTTCTTGAAGAGCGGGAAGGTCAGGTAGTAGTTGCCCGCGAACTCGATCCAGTACCCACGGAACGGGTCGAAGCCCGCGTCGAGCATCGTCACGCGCCCGGTCGCGAACGGGGGGACGGGGGCGGGGATGGGGAGGCCGGGGTACATCATGTAAAGGTTCGGGGTCGCGGCGAACGGGGGCTGCGTGAGCTGCGCTGCGGGGACCGAGGTGCCGAAGTAGGGCTTGAGGAAGGCCCTGAAACCGTCCTGCCTGGACAGCTGGCCGATGTCGTACCAGATCATGTAGAGCGAGTCGCCGAACAGGACCGTGGTCTGGAGCTTCGACCAGACGTTGCGGACGGACAGGACGGCGCGGAGGCCGTCGTCCCACTTGACCCCCGAGACGGGGACCACCTGCTGCGGCTGCGGGGCGCTGAGTTGCAGCGCGAATATGTTCTCGCCCATCAGTCCTTCTCCTCGCTGAGCCGCCTCATGCGGCAGCCGATCTTGTGCGGGAACGGCTTCTCCATCATGCTGCCGACCCTGCCGCACGGGTTGCACTTCACGTCACTCGTGCCCCTCGCGCTTGTCGAAGAGCATCTCGTACGTCAGCCCCTCGTTGGCGTCCTGCATGGACCGCTTGATCTTCGCGATCTCCTCGGGGGACGGCTCCCAGTCGTACACGGACATGGGGCAGCACTCGTTGACCCGCATGTTCGGGAGCTGCACGTTCTCGTCGTCCGGGTCTCGCCCTTGTCTCGGCATGTTCAAACCTTCGCGTGGCAGTGGATGCAGGCGGCCAGTCGCATGGTGCTGTCGCTGTAGTCCCCGACGATAGTCTTCTGGTTCTTGTGGCCGAAAACCTTGCACCACAGGGCCCCGTCGCCATCCCGCGTCACCGCGTTGGCGAAGCAGCGGACGCAGTAGCCGGGGACGAGCTGCGACCAGCCGAAGCCGTGGCGCACGTGCTGGTGGCCGATGATCCCGCAGAGCCAGTGCTTGCTGCCTTCGTTAATGTCGCACATTATACCCATCCCGTGCCGCCGCAGTCGTCGCAGACCAGATCGCACATTATACCCATGGTGGTGTGCATGGTGCCCCTGGTCCCGGTGCCGCCGCACTTCTTGCACTGTAGCAGGTCCTTCAGCTCGGGGTGCTGCGCCGCGATCTCCGCGTCCTTCTTGGCCCGCGCCTCGTGGTACGCCTTGAAGAACATCCGGCCGTTCGGCGTCTGCCTGAAGCCCGCCTTGAAGCTGAGCCAGAACGCGGTCCAGAACTTCTCCAGCCACGCGTCCCACGCCATCTTGAGCGGGAACATGAGCGCCGCCCCCACGGCCGCCCACAGCCAGTGCGAGCTCATCAGAAGCTCAGAATCCAGCTGAAGATGATGTCGACGCCAGCGGGCAGGATGAGCGGGGGGAGGGTCTTGTAGTTCACGAGCACCACGCTGTCCGCCGGGCCTGGCGGGACCGCCGCCGGGTTGAAGTACGGCGCGGTGAGCATGTTGGTCGGCTCGTTGCCTGCGCCCAGCAGGGTGCCGCCGCCGATCAGACCCATCTCGCGGATGCCCTGCGTGATGTTGTCGGTCGTCGCGTTCACCGTCGTCTGGAAGTCCACCAGCGTGCTGAACGTGGGGACGGGGTTGAAGTTCGCGTCCACGTAGCTGATGCGCGACAGGGGCTTGCGGAGGAACTGGGAGATGAGCGCGGTCTGCACGGGGGACGGGTCGGGCTGCGTCTCCGGTGCCCAGCTGGGGGAGCCAGCGCCCAGCGCGAGGCCCCAGATGCCGTAGAGCGGGTCGGCGGACACGCCCGCCTGGCCGAGGGTGTAGGGCGGCTGCGGCGCGTTGGGGAGCACGTTCGCCATCAGGCGGGCGAACAGCCAGCGGACGACGTTCACGATGACGTTGTGGCCCTGGTACAGGACCTCCCCGCTGTCGGACCTGATGATCCGGATGTTGATCTTGGCGGGCAAGTCGGCCCGCTGTACGCCGTCGTGGTACCTGACCATTTTCTCCATAAATCCTCTACTTTCGTCCCAAAAGCCGGGTTATGCCCCCTGGGTGTCAATACTCTGGATCGGCTGAGGGTCGCGGAAGTCCTCCTTCGTGATCGGGCGGACGCCGACCCTCTGGGCCCTGCCGTCGCGCCTGAGGTGGTAGACCTTGTAGGTCCCGTCGTCCCCGAGCACGCCGTAGCGGCGCACGAAGTACTGCGGGATCAGGAGGGCCTTCTCGCCGTCCACGGTGCCGTAGTAGCCCACGCGGTCGACAACCATGCTGCCCATCAGGATTTGCCTGCCCTGGAGCTTGTCGCGCACGAGGCGCTTCTGGAGGATGTCCACGGGCACGAGGTCGTCGTAGGTCCTGGTCGGCTTCAGCCAGGCGACGGTGCTCTGCGACCCCTTGCTGGTGCGCTCCACGTCGGCGCTGGCCACGGCGTAGGGCGACTTCTTCTGCGGCTGGGCGGGCTGCTCCGGCGTCTCCGGTTCCGGCGCGGCCGCCTCCTTCACTTCCTCCTCGGGCGCTGCCTGCATGTCCTTGGGCTGCTGGACCGCGTCCTGCGGGATGAGCGTCCAGCGGAAGCGGTTGCGCGGCACGGGGAAGTTGAGGTTCCGCATCTTGCGGAACGTCGGCCTGCCCGGGAACACCTGGGCGCGGCCGTCGGGGAACTTCACGATGTAGTCCTGCGGCCCGTGGTACAGCGCCATGTCGCCGCCGCTCATCGCCTCGGGCTGGTAGGTCATGCCGCCGACGGAGATGGCGCGGGGGATGCCGCTGAGCGGGGACGACTTCATCTCCTGCTCGCTGGGGAAGCTGACTGGCTCCGAGAAGTCCACGCTCGCCCTCTTGCCGTGCGTGAGGCGCAGCAGCTCGTTCTTGAAGTTCTTGCCGGGGCCGATCGGGATCGTGCCCGCCGGGCGTCCCATGTTGTCGTACACCACCACGTACATCGGCTTCTTCGGCATCTGCTTGATGCTGCGGTCGCGGTACATGCGGATGACTCGCGCGGTGTCGCTCGGCTTGGTCCTGTCCTTCGGCGAGTAGGTCAGCTCGATGTGGCGCACGGGCGGCTGGTGCCTGATCTTCTTCGCGGACCCCGTGACGACCTTGCGCTGGGTCTCGTTGATGAAGGTCATCGGAATCTCGAACGTCCCCTCGTACGTGCTGACGGTCGGGTCCTGCCCCGTGGCGGACTGCTCCTTGGCCGGGTCGGCCTCCGTGCTCATGCCCTTGAACGCGGCGAGCACCGTGGCGTAAATCTCCACGATCACGTCCTCCTCGTACTCCATGGAGAGCATGAACGCGGCGGCCTCGTCCAGGAGGATGTGCACGGCCTCCGCGATGAGCTGCGACATCGCGCCGGGCTGGCCCTCCGCGAGCGGCAAAGTCATTGAAAACACGGTGAAATTCGGTATCCCGAGGTCAAGCCCCAGCTGGACGCGGGGGTTCGCGTCCCTGATGATCGTGAGGACGAGCTCGCCCTGAGGGGGCGACACGTACGCCGTCTTTGCCGCGTTTTCTCCCATATTAGTTCAAGCCAAAGATGAAGTCCTGGTCGCCGCCCGAGATTTCCCACACCTGGTCGAGGCGCGGCGCGAGCAGCCCGTAGGGCATCGTGGAGTCCCAGTTGCCGACCTCGCCCGTCGCCGTGGTGAAGTCCAGCGGCCCCTGGAGCAGCTTGATCCACCTGTTCGGCGGGTTGAAGGTGTCCCTGCCGACGTTGCGCCAGGACACGCTGCCGTCCGCCGTGGACCCGTTCTTGACGAGGCTCCACGTGGGGTTGGGCGTTAGCTGGGAGGTCCCCGGGTTGAGGGCGACCTGCGTGTAGCCGTTCGAGTCCACGATGTACTGGCCTTGGAAAACCGCGCCGCCTGGGACCCAGTTCTCGCCCACGCCCACGCCCGCGACGTTGATCGGGGGCTGGCCCAGCACGTAGACGCCGCCGGAGAGGTAGTACCCGGCCTGTAGCACGGGGGTGACGAGCCCGCCCAAGGACGGCGACGGCGCTGGCGTGAGCGCGATGGTTTGAGCCAGCGGAATCTGGAACGTGGTGACCTCCGCCGTCCCGGTGTCCGTCGCGTTCGTGTAGTTGGCGTGCGTGAACGCGGCGGTGAAGAAGGTCGGCCCCGCCGTGGCCACCGTGAACTGCTGGCCGTTCAGGAACGGCTCCTGCGTCCCCGCGAGGTTGACGAGCATGCCCGGCGTCAGGACGTTGGAGACCGTGGTGACCGTCAGCACGTCGGACGAGACGGAGGTGGCCGTGACGTAGGCCACGGTGTTGAACACGTCGCGTATCTTGGCGGTCACGTTGAACGGCGAGCCGGGCGCGAATGCGTCGATCGTGACCATCTCGCCCTCGTGGAGGAACTGGATGTTCCCGGTCGCGGGGTCCGGCGCGGGCACGTACATGTAGGTCGCGTTCACCCCGTTCGCGACGGCGCTCACGATGTTGACGAAGATGCGCGGCAGCGCCACCCACTGGGAGGGCGTGAGCTGTAGGGAGAGCGTGTCGCCCCACGCCGCTATCGTGGTGTTCGCGTTGGTCGGGCTCAGGATCGGGGCGACGACGAGCATGTCGTTGAGCGGCGGCTGCTCCACCTGCCGCACGAATATCCTGAGCGTGTCCGTGATCCCGCCCGAGGTGCAGTTGGTGTTGGTGTACTGCTGCTGGTATAGGGACTGCCACTGAGCGCCGATGGTGCTGGGCGGCGTGTTGAGAGCCTGGTACTGGATGTTGTTGATCGGGGTGGGCAGGGCGAGTTGGACGGTGCCCTGCGTCTCCGCCACGGTGCCGTACGGCGCGTGCGAGAAGGCGGCGGTGAAGGACGCGCCGCTGACGGAGGCGACGGCGAGTTGCTGGCCGTTCAGGAACGCTGAGTTGCCGAGGTTGTACAGGGTCACCACGGTGCCGATCGCCAGCGGCACGGGGAAGCTGGTCCGCACGGTGACGACGTTGTTGGCGACGGACGTGCTGAGCACGGCGGGGGAGATGTTGGTCCATGTGATCTGGTTGTCCGTGGTCGTCTGCTCGGACTGCGCGTTCCAGACGGGAGGGAGCGGTCCGGGGCCGGACTCGCCGAGGCCGACCACCGAGGTCACGAGCTGGAAGTTTTTGTTGGCGTCCAGCAGGACGGTCAATTGCCGCAGGCCGTGGTGGGCGGCGA
>Ga0209039_10002666_pt1 | contig 14846 bp, 12 predicted proteins | sample BogFormECP12_OM1_FD_188238 | JGI IMG/M metagenome (GOLD analysis project Ga0209039, IMG submission 188238) | Bog forest soil microbial communities from Calvert Island, British Columbia, Canada - ECP12_OM1 (SPAdes) (version 2) | ecosystem: Environmental > Aquatic > Freshwater > Wetlands > Bog ... | reverse complement strand
TCAGGGCAGGCTCTGCCCGCGAGAGGCTGGCATCTGGCTGGGAGCTTCGCTCCCTGGACAGCCGAGGGCGGCTGTCCCCACATGGTGGCTCGCTGCAGGCCTTCTTGCTCGTGGTTAGAGTTCGCGGGCAGGAGTGCCCGCGCCACATAACCTACTTCGCTTCCTCCGGAACCACCTTTAACTCCAGCTTCTCCGTCCAGCGCAGCACGGTCAACGAGCAGCTTACGCCCAGGCGTACTTCGGTGAGCAGGCGATGCAGGTCGTCCACGCCGGCCACGGGCTGGCCTTCCAGCGCCACGATGATATCCCCTTCGCGCAGGCGGCCACGCTGCGCCGGGCTGGCATCCTCCACCGACAGCACCACCACGCCCGTTTCCTTCGGCAGATCGTAGAAGCGCACCACGCGCCGGTGGACCGGTACGGTCTGCGCCGACACGCCAATGTAGCCGCGCCGGATGCGTCCGTCGCGCAGCAGGCGGCTGGCCACGAATTTTGCCGTGTTGATGCCGATGGCAAAGCAGATTCCCTGCGCCGGCAGAATGGTCGCCGTGTTCACGCCCACCACGCGCCCGGCGGAATCCACCAGCGGCCCGCCCGAGTTGCCCGGATTGAGCGAGGCGTCGGTTTGAATGACATCGTCAATCAGCCGTCCGGAGTACGACCGCAGCGACCGTCCCAGCGCGCTCACCACGCCCGCCGTCACCGTGGATTGAAAGCCGTAGGGGGCTCCAATCGCGATCACGATCTGGCCCACGCGCAGGCGCTGCGAATCGCCCAGCGCGGCCGCGGTCAGGCTGGGGTCGTCGAAGCCCGGTTCGTCCACACGGATGACCGCCAGGTCGCTGGCCGGATCGTCGCCGATCAGCGTGGCCGGCATGCGGCGGCCATCGGCCAGCGTTACCGCGATCCGCACGGCGTCGTGCACCACGTGGCTGTTCGTCAGGATCAGGCCATCCGGGGTGAACACGAATCCTGAGCCTCCGGAGCGCCGTTCGCGCGGCTGGCCCGAGCGCGCGCGGCCCGCGCTGTTACCGGGTAAAGCCTGATGCACTTCAATGTTTACCACCGACGGGCTGACGCGCTCCACCGCGCTGGTGACCGCGAGGGAATAGGTGTCGAGCAGGGAAGCATCGGCGTGGTCCGCCGGGGTTGGGCTGTGCTCCAGATTCCCGGCCTCGCGGGCTGAGTCGTCAAGCCGGGCCAGGGGCACGGAGTTCCCTGGAACCGACACTGATACACTCGTAGCTTCTTCTAAGTGCATGTTGGATAGATGACAGTCGACGCACAAGCGATTCATGGAGCCCCGGACGCCCTCGTCCGGGGAACCTTCCAGACTCAGGCTGGGCGGACGAGGGCGTCCGCCCCTCCAGACAAAAAAAGCCGGGACCAAGAATCAGTCCCGGCTCTAGTGTTGGCTGGTTGCCCGGATAAAATCAATCCCGTGCCGAACATACAACCATCGGCACAATGCCTCTGGAACTTGAGTTACGCGCTCCTTCTTGGGCGCACCGTCAGATCCCGCACCTGGGTCAGGATGCTCGACATCTGCATCCCGTTCAGCTGCGAGACGAAGGGCAGCAGTTCGGCGATAAACTGATCTTTCACCAGTTCGCTGATTTCTTCCTGGCGGCTGCGTTCTCCGCCGCTGAGCAGTTCGGGCACGGTAACCTCCAGTGCGCGGGCCAGCCGTTCCAGGGAAGACAGCGTGGGCGTGGCCTTCTCGTTTTCAATCTTGGAAACGTAGGTGCGCGGGACCGCCATGCGTCCGGCCAGTTGCCGCTGGCTGAGCCCGTTGCGCAGGCGCAGCGAACGGATGGACGTGGCCAGGTTCAGATGTCCGCGACCATTGCCGGGCGGCGGCATCATGATGGGAGCGGCTACCGGAATGGGCTCCGGTTCAGGCTCCTCGTCCAGGGATGCGTGGCAGCGGCGGCAATTGTTGTTGGAAGTTCTGAACTGAACCAGCAGGCAGTGATCGCAACGAACGACTTCCCGCGAATCGACCGGGGCAAGAGTCGTGGCCATTCGGGTTGTGGGAGAGCCAGAGCGGGCTACTCCGTAAATCTTATGAAGCAAGGAACCATTAACTGCTAAGGTTCCTACGACACAGGCAAATCTGCGGCATCTGCCCTGTGGAAGTCAAGGTTAAAATGCAGGAAGCCCGCCAATTTCGCGGGTGAAAACCGGAAGAGCAGGCGAGAAAGCCGGAGAAAACAGGCGAAAACCATGATGGATCGCGGATCGGCGTGGTGTTTACTAACTGAGTTCACCCAGTCGGAGGGCCTGCGCAAGCACGCGCTGGCGGTTGAAGCCTGCATGCGGGCCTGCGCCCGCAAGTGGGGAAGCGGTTCGCCCGAGGATGAGAACCTCTGGGGCATCGTCGGCCTGATCCACGACTTCGACTACGAGCGCTGGCCGACGGCCGAGGAGCATCCATACAAAGGCAATGAGATTCTGAAGGAGCGCGGCTACTCCGATGAGATTCGCCGCGCCATCATGTCGCATGCCGAGTACACCGGAGTCACCCGCGAGACGCCCATGGAAAAGGCGCTGTTCGCCTGCGACGAACTGGCGGGTTTCATCACCGCCGTCGCTTTGATCAAGCCGGGCAAGTCGCTGGCGGAAGTGGATGCCAAGTCGGTGCGAAAAAGAATGAAAGACAAAGCCTTCGCCCGCAAGGTGAACCGCGATGACATCATCCTCGGCGCTGCCCAACTGGGCGTGGATCTGGATGAGCACATCGCCTTCTGCATCGAGGCCATGAAGGCGGTCGCAAAGGAACTGGGGCTTGACGGCAGCGCGGCGAAGCCCGCCTGATCAGATTTCAAGGAACAGGTCTTCGTCTCTTCAGATATCTCTCTTCAAATCTCTCCCTTCAAAACTCTCTTTCAGAAATAGCGTGCAAGCCCCCCCGGTTTGGCCGATAATGCGTAGCTCTCCCCATGGACACATCACATAGCGACCTGGAAGCCATTCGGCAAATTCTCGCCGACCTTACCACTCGGGTCTATCGCATCGAGCGCAGACTTCAGATGGACGCACCGTCGCTTTCAGGAGGAAGCGTCGAACGGCGCCCGCCGGCGATGGCTGCGCCTCCGCCTCCACAGTCGTCCGAGGCGCCGCCCCCTGCGGCATCGGGCAAGCCTGCTCCAGTCTTATCTCCACCCTTGCCCCCGCCGTTGCCTCCGCCTCCCTACATTCCACCGCGGCCCGCGGCCGTTCCGCGAGGCCAACTCGATCCCGACCTCGAGTCGCGCATCGGTTCGCATTGGCTGAATCGTGTCGGCATTGCGGCGCTGCTGATTGGGATCTCCTACTTCCTGAAATTCGCCTTCGACAATAACTGGATCGGCCCCGCCGGACGCGTCACCATCGGCTTGCTGGCGGGGATCGCGATGGTGATATGGAGCGAGCGCTTTCGCTCCAAAGGCTACAAGGCCTTTTCTTATTCGCTCAAAGCGGTTGGCATTGGCGCGATGTATCTCTCCCTGTGGGCGGCTTTTCAAGTCTACAGCCTGGTTCCGGGCGGAGTTGCCTTTGTCATGATGCTGGCGGTGACCGCAGCGACCGCGGCTATGGCCTGGGCGCAGGACGCACAGATTCTCGCCGCCTTCGCGCTCACGGGAGGATTCAGCACTCCGTTGTTACTCTCCACCGGGCAGAACCGGGAGGTCGCGTTGTTCGCCTACGTGGCGATTCTCGATCTCGCGACGCTGGTCCTGGTGGCCTTCAAGCCCTGGCGGCGCCTGCTGGTCATGAGCTACGCGGGTACCTTGTTGCTTTACATCGGATGGTACTCAACCTTCTATTCCCGCAACCAACTCGGTCTCACGCTCGGATTCGCCACGCTGTTCTTCGCCATTTTTGCGATCGCGCCGCTGGTCACGCTGCAGCCGGAAGGAGAGATTCCGCTGTTCGCCTCGATCCCGGCAGTGCTGGCTTTCGTCAATGCAGGAGTGTATTTCCTGCAGGCGTACGCCATGATTGAGGAAGTCGATAAGACCTACATGGCGTGGTTCGCGCTGGGACTGGCTGCGGTTTATATTTTTCTCAGCCGCCAGGTGCACCGCCGGGCGCTCACTCCGGGCTCATCTGAGATATTGTATTTTCTCCACCTCGCGGTAGCCCTCGGCTTCATCACCGTCGCCATCCCCATTCGCCTGGACGCACACTGGATCACCATTGGCTGGTTTGTCGAGGCCGGAGTGCTTCTCTGGGTGGCGAACCGCATCCAGTCCGATTTTCTGAACGTTTTTGCACTGGGCGCGCTGGTTCTGGGCGTCGTGCGGCTGCTGTTGATTGACAATTTTCAGACGACGCAACTCCTCTTCAACATGCGCATGGCGACGTACGCGGTGGCGGTGGTAGTCCTGGGAGCGGTCGCCTGGTATGCCTCGAAACGCAAGGACGATTCTGCGCGCACCGTCGCCGCGGTCGCGCTTGTTGCCCTCAACGTTCTTGCCCTGATCGCGCTCAGCCGCGAGGTTGCAGACTACTATGCGCGGCAAATGGCCGCCTATCGGCCAGTCAGACCGGTAACAGGATCGCCAACTCGTTACTATCACTACTCCGATCTGCACCGCATTGATATTGAGCGCGACTTTACGTATTCCGCGCTGTGGATGGCTTACGGTGCCATGCTGATGGTGATCGGATTCCTGCGGCGCTCGGCTTTCGTTCGCTGGCAGGCTTTGCTGCTCATCGCCGTAACTATCGTGAAGGTGTTCGTCTACGACGTCTCCCAACTCGATCGTGGCTACCGCATCGTCAGTTTCATCGTGCTCGGCGTGCTGCTGCTGGCGATTTCGTTTGTTTACCAGCGTGACTGGCTGCGGCTTTCCACCAAGACCAGGGCGCGAGAGAAGACAAAAGAAGGGAACTCCGGCAGCGCATGAGACTTGCCGCATCATTGTTTCTGCTGTTTCTAGTTGCGGACGCGGCGACTCCGCCCGAGGCTGCGATTCCGTATTTCAGCAATGTGCGTCAAGTCCACGTTTCCCAGCCCGGCCGGCAGAACTTCTTCATCGTCGACGAAGAAATCTGGACGCACTCGCGCCCCGATCTTGCGGACCTGCGCCTATATGACGGCGAATCTCCCGTCCAGTACGCGCTCTCGGAGCAGCGCGCCGGAATCTCCTCCGAGGAGGTAGAAGCAAAGATTCTCAATCTTGGAAGGGTCTCCGGCCACACCGAATTCGATCTCGATACCGAGGGCCTTGCTGAATACGATCGGATTCGCCTGCGTCTCGATGCCCGCGACTTTGTGGCCAAGGCATCCGTTTCTGGTGGCAGCGCGCCCGGGAAGGCGTCTGAGGTCACGTTGCCTCCGTCCACGCTTTACGATTTCACCAAGGAACAGCTGGGCTCGAATTCGCAGGTCAAGTTGCCTGCTTCCAGCTTTCGCTACCTTCACATCCGGCTTTCTCCCGGCATTCGTCCGGAACAGGTGAAAGGCGCTGCCATCTACAATCTGCGCGAACAGAAAGCGGCGTGGACCAAAGTCGGTTCCTGTGCGGCGCCCCAAGCGAAACAGCGCATCACCCTGATCACTTGCACTGTGCCGGTGCGGGTTCCTTTGAGCCGGATATTGCTTCAGATCGCGCCTGCGCAAGTGAACTTCCGCCGCACGGTCAGCGTCGAAGATGCCAAGGGGGTGCAGGTGGCCAGCGGCGAGATCAGTCGCGTGCGGATGAATCGAGCGGGCACGCTGGTGACCAACGAGGAATTAGCCATAAACATCGGCGTGAACATCATTGACAGTTCCGGCCAACTCTCCCTTGCCATCGACAATGGGGACAATCCGCCACTCACCATCCTCGCCGCTGAGCCTCTTTCGCTCGAACGCCGCATCTATTTTGATCCGCAAGGCAAGACGGCTCTCAGCCTGTATTACGGGGATGAGAAACTCCCGGCGCCGGTTTACGATTACGCCCGATTCTTTCAGCTGGACGCTTCGCCTGCGGAAGCACAACTGGGCCCTGGGGAGCACAATGCGCAATACGAGGGGCGTCCCGACGACCGGCCGTGGTCAGAGCGGCATAAGGTGATCCTGTGGGGAGCCATGCTCCTGGCGGTGCTGGCGCTGGCGGTTCTGGCCCTTCGTGGACTGCGCGCGGAACACCCGCGGTAATTGCTCTCCGCCGGGAACCCGTCAGCCGCCGAGGTCCTGTGCTAATATCTGCTGTCATTTCCGGAGCGGAGAGAGCCAGCCGTGTTGTGCAGCAAGTGCGCCGCCAATCTTCCTGAGGGATCCCAGTTCTGTCTGAAGTGTGGGCAGCCGGTGAGTGCGCCGGCGACTGCGACCGCGCCGCCGGCCGTGACCGCTATTTTGGCCTGCGCCAAGTGCGGAGCCAGCCTGCCCGAAGGGGCGCAGTTTTGTTTGAAATGCGGCAAGCCGGTAAGTTCCCCGGCAAAAGGCGCTGCTGCCGCCGATGCTCCAGCCGTGGATGTGCCTCCGGCAGAATTACCGCGGCGGCCGCGGAAACGGCGAATTGTCCGCTGGCTTCTTCTTGCGCTATTCGTGGTTTTGATTGTCTGGGTCGCGTCCAGCGATAACCCGGTGGCGCAGGCGGTGCAGGAGGCGGCGGGATGGAAACATGACCGGACGATCCTGGATGCTCCCTTTTCCATCGGTCCGCACACCTTCCGGTACTACAAGTTTGCTCTGCCCGCAGGATCCGTGAATGTGGCTGTGGTCGGCCAGTTTACGGCCGTCAGCGAGAGCCACGACGGCGGCGGCCAAAAAGATAAGGAAAAAGACCAAGAGCTGGGCGACATCGAGGTCTACGTGCTCAGCGAGGGCGCCTTCACGATTTGGCAGAACGGATATGCCACCAGCTCACTCTATGAGAGCGGCCGGGCTGCCGAAGGCACGATTCACACCGATCTCCCGGCAGGCGAGGGAATCTACTATCTCGTCTTCAGCAATAAGTTTGCTCCGAAAACGGCAAAGAACGTTCACGCAGCCGCGCTGCTGCGCTACAAGAGTTGGCTGCCGGAATGGTTCCGGCGGATGAAGGACCGCTTCTGGAACTGGCTTGGGGTGTGAGGCGGGTTGAGCCTGGGGGGAAACACATTCCTCATAGACGGAAGCCGTTCGATGGACAACCCGGAGCGTTCACCCAGGGAAGGTCTGATTAAGCTCTGCAAGGCGAAAAGCAGGTTTCTCGACTCCGCAGAATTGCCCGCAGACGGGCAATTCTGCTTCGCTCGAAATGACAGAGTTAAGCCTAATGAGAGATTCCTCAGCGCATCGTCTCTTCGATTTCCGAAATCCAGTCCGGGCGCTTGAGCACTTCGCGCGGCTTGGGGCCGTCGGCGGCGCCGACGATGCCATCCTGCTCCATCAAGTCAATCAGGTGCGCGGCGCGGCCATAGCCGATGCGTAGACGCCGCTGCAGCAAGGAAGTGGATGCCTTGCCGAACTCCACCACTAGCTTTACCGCATCGCCGTACAGGGGATCGTTTTCCGTTTCCACATCTTCGCCCGGTTCTCTTTCGCTGGTCCCCGCGGCGGAATCGCGCTCTTCCTGGGGCACTTCCAGGAAGTGCTGCTGATATTCCGCGATCGCTTGCGCCTTCCAGAACTCGACCACCGCGGCGATTTCTTTCTCCGTAACGTACGGAGCATGCAACCGGTGCACGCGGGCCGAGCCCGCCGGCAGATAAAGCAAGTCGCCTTTACCCAGCAGGGCCTCGGCGCCGTTGGCATCGAGAATCGTGCGCGAGTCAACCTTGGTTGCGACCCGGAAGGAAACGCGGGCGGGGAAGTTCGCCTTAATCAATCCGGTAATCACGTCCACCGAAGGCCGCTGCGTCGCCAGCACCAGGTGAATGCCGACAGCGCGCGCCATCTGCGCCAGGCGGGTGATGGATTCCTCGACGTTGTGAGAGTCGAGCATCATCAGGTCGGCCAACTCGTCGATGACGATGACAATATAAGGAATTGGCTCTTCGTCGGACTCTTCCGCGAACAGGCTGGGCGTTCCCCCTTGGTCGAACAGGCGATTGTACTGGTCAATATTGCGCACGCCTCGGGAAGCGAGCAGTTTCAGGCGCCGCTCCATTTCGCGCACGGCGTTGCGCAGCGCGTTGGCGGCGACTTTCGGTTCGGTAATGATGGGCGTGTAAAGATGGGGAACGCCCTCGTAATTGCCTAGTTCCAGCCGCTTCGGGTCCACCAGGATCAGGCGTACCTGGTCGGGCGTCGCCTTATACAGAATGGACATGATCATGGCGTTGATGGCCACGCTCTTGCCGGTGCCGGTCGAACCGGCGATCAGCAGGTGCGGCATGCCCGCCAGGTCGGCCGTGACGATTCGACCGTTGATGTCCTTTCCCATCGCGACGGTGAGCTTGGACTTTGAGCCCATGAATTCCTGCGACTCGATGTTTTCCCGCAACCAGATGATTTCGCGCTGGCGGTTGGGTACCTGGATGCCCACGGTGCTCTTGCCCGCCATGCGCTCGATCAGGATGCTCTCCGCCTTGAGCGCGAGGCAGAGGTCGTCAACAAGATTGGTGATGCGGGTGTATTTGATCCCGGCTTCGGGTTTGAATTCGAACGTGGTGACCACCGGGCCTGGATTGATCTGCGTGACTTGCCCGTGAACCTCGAACTCGGCGTACTTTTCGGTGAGCACTTGCGCCAGCAGTTTGAGTTCGTCGGCATCCACCGCCTGTTGTTCGTCGGGACGCTGCAGCAGGCTGCTGGAGGGCAGCTTGTATCCGCCGGCGATGCGGGGCATGGTCGTCCTGGCTTTGTGGCCACTGTCGGCGCGGTCATTGACTGCGGGGTCGGCGACTTCGGGATCAGCGGCTGATGCCGTGGCAGAATCAGGGGCGAGAGATTCCGCCAGAATTCCGCCGGTCGCGGGCTTCGACGCTGCTTTCGATCCTTCCTCTTCCGCCAGCATGCGCTCGATCCCGGTGCGGCGCGATTCAGGGTCGGCCGTGGATTGCGCTCCGGGCTGCAACGGGCGCGAGGGAATCAACTGCGTCTTCACTACCGGCTTCGAGATGCGCCGCTGCTCCAGTTCCTTCTGTTGCCGCTTCTTGGCGCGTTCCTCCCGCCAATCCTTGTAGCGGTTCCACAGTGCGGTGACGAACGCGAACCTCGTCGGAGCCCAAACTTGAAGCGAGGAGAAGGAAAATGCGGTCGAGAGATAGAGCGCGACCGCCAGAATGCTGCCGCAGACAATGTAGGCGCCGACGAGATTCAGGTAGTGAATGAGGAAGTCGCCCACCACGCGTCCCAGGAGGCCTTCGATGGGGATGACGTGCAGCCAGCGCAACTGCCCCGGCAGAAGCGCCAGCAGCGCCGGAACGAACATCATCAGCCAGATTCCACCCAGGCTCTTGGCTATGGGCGATTGCACCTTGCTGGAGCGGAACCAGCGCAGGCCGAGCATGGCGGGAAAGATCACCAGCAGGAAAGCGCCGACGCCGAAGAACTGCAGGATCGCATCGGACACGTACGCGCCCACCACGCCGATCCAGTTGCGGGCGGCGTGCGAGCCGGTCAGCACCGAGGCGCTGTTCCACGACGGATCAAGGGGAGAATACGACGCCAGCGCGAGGAAAAGGAGGAGCGCGGAGACACACAGCAGGAATCCAACCAGCTCGTTGAGCCGGCGGTTGCCCGTGGGCGAAAAAATGGTCGCCAGATAATCCATGAGGCCGGATTTACACACCGGTGAAGACTGACTTTCCGGTGCCGCAATCGGCCAGAGCTCTTACATTATGACAAGAAGCGGAGGTTAGGGCAATCGAGGAAATAGCCCATAGTATTCATGCGGTTTCCCGTCAGGGAAGCCGGAAAGCAGCACGGCGTCGTCGCTGAGAGCCTTTGTTTCGCCCTTTCTCCCTACTGCAGGTGCCAGACAAAGGCGAGGGCAATCACCACTACGCCCGCGATGATGCGGTAGACAATGAAGACGCGCAGGGTGTTGGTTTGCAAATACCGGATCAGCCAGGCGATGGCCGCGTAGCCCACCACGGCGGACACGAGGATGCCTACCAGAAATGGGGCGTGCATGGCCGCAGGGATGCCCTCCTTGTGAAGTTCGTGGGCCTTCACTAGAGCAGCACCGGCGATGATCGGGGTGGAAAGCAGGAAACTGAAGCGGACGGCGGCTTCACGCGTCATCCCGCGGAACAGGCCAGCGGTGATGGTCGAACCGGAACGCGAAACTCCCGGGATCAGGGCGAACGCCTGGGCCACGCCCACGATCAGGGAATCGGCGAGCGAGATACGGGTCAGGGGCTTGTTGAGCGAGCCGGCTTTTTCTCCCAGCCACATCAAGAGCGCGACGACAATCAAGGCGGTCGCGATGAGGAAGAGATGCTCGCGGAAGTAGTCCTCGGCCGAATGCTCCAGCAGCTTGCCGGCAATGGCTCCCGGGACCGTGGCAATGGCCAGAAACCAGAGAAGCAGACGTTCTTCCTTCTGTTCTTCGACCGTGAGGCTGGCATCGGAAGAGCCGGACTCGGAGAAGCGGACCACTTTTCCTCCCAGCGCGGCCCGGACAATCTGAAACCAGGTGCGTCGAAAGTAGAAAAGCACCGAGAGCAAAGTTCCGAAATGAAGGGCAACGTCAAAACTGAGCTCGTGGGCGGGCGAGAGTTCGTTCCAGCCCAGCAGCCGCCGCACGATGATCAGATGTCCCGAACTCGAAACAGGGATGAATTCCGCCAGTCCCTGAATGACTGCAAGAACTACCGCTTGATAGATGGGCAAGGTCAGTCCGCTGCGTTTCCGTAGGTTGGCACGCCTTGTTGAATGTAAAAGATCAGCCTCTGAGCGCGCAAGGCCCAGTCACTTTGACCGTACTGGCTGACGATCTTCTGCGCCAGCCCAAGAGCGCGGTTTTTCGACTCTTCTGATTTTTTCTGGTTGGCTTCGGTTTTGTAGATCTCGATCAGCGCGGAGCGGCGCCAGGCCGCCTGGTAAAGCGCCTCGGGCGCTGCCGGGGACTGGCCGTGCTCACTGGCGTACTTCTCGTAGATGTCAGCTTCTTTTTCCGGACACTTCGAGGCGCCCTGCCAGTCGCCGCAGAGTTTGTTTTCGATGAGATGGAAGGCAGCGAGATCGGCCCACTTCGTGCCGGGGAATTTCTTGATCACGAGCTTCATCCACTCTTCGTCAATCTGGCCGCGCATGTAAGGATCGCGCTCGCGGGCGGAAGGACGCGTCATCACGTCGGAGCGCTCGATCTGCCAGCGGATGTCGGCGGCGCGGTAGAGCCCCTCGCTGGCGAGCGGCGACGTCGGAAAAAGATCGTAAACGCGATAGTAGAGGCGCATGGCGTCCTGGGCGGCGGCGCGGCGTCCGAGGCGGCGGCTGGCCTGGTCTTCGGAATCGGCGGCTTCACCGAAGACAATCTTGTCGCCGTTGGGCGTGGTGCTGGTCACCAGCGCTTTGCCGGGAACCCACCCGGTGATGGTCTTGCCTTCGGACTCCGGATCATCTTCGTCCGCGTTTTTCTTCGGTTCGCGAATAATGGCTTCGACATGGGCCCAGTCGCGGCTGGTATCGAGGATCACGAGTTCGTGGCCGCGTCCGGCCTCGCCCAGTTTGGCCGCATCCGTGGCGGGAGCGACGCGAATGCTCTCTTCGTGGACCAAGGTGCCGCGCGGGGCCTGCGCAGAGGCGAGGGCTGTGGAAAACAGGAGCATGGCGGCGATGAGCATGAATCGCAGTTTCATATCTAGATTATTGGCCCGCGGAGGCATGACGTGCAACGTCCGAGCGCTGGGAGGTTCCTTGATGTGGGTCTTTCATCCATCCAAAGTCAAAATCCTCACCCTAACGCCGCAAAAAACGCGGCGTTAGGATGGGGCACCCATCATCGCCGTAACTCACTTAGCATCGTGGGCTCGATATTGCCGCCGGAGATGATGGCCACGTTCAGCTTCGTTTTGGGCAACTGGTCTCGGCGGAACAGGAATCCGGCAGCGGCCACCGCGCCGCTAGGTTCGGCCACGGTGGCGGGATTGGCGGCCAGCAGTTTCATCGCGTGGCGAATCTCCTCTTCGGTCACGGTGATGATGTCGTCGACGTACTTCCGCATGTGTTCGAAGTTGATGGGGCCGATGCTTTGCGTGCGGAGTCCGTCTGCGATGGTACGCGACACTTGATCGGCAGTGAATTGAACGATCTTTCTTGAGCGCAAACTAGCTTGGGCGTCGGCGGCGAGTTCGGGTTCGACGCCAATGACTTTCACTTTTGGATTGGTCAATTTGATCGCGGTGGCGACGCCGCTGATGAGGCCTCCGCCGCCAACGGGCGAGAAAACGGCCTCGACTTCAGGCAAGTCTTCGAGAATTTCGAGGCCGATGGTGCCCTGGCCAGCGATGATTTTTTCGTCGTTGTATGGAGGCACGATGACGTATCCGTGCTGGGCGGCGAGTTCTTCGGCTTTGGCCTTGCGCTCGTCACTGGCCGGGCCGACGAGCACAATTTCCGCGCCCAGGGCGGCCGTGGCCTCGCATTTCATGGCGGGCGCGTTGTTTGGCATTACGATCACCGCCTTCACGCCGAGTGCGCGGGCGGCGTAGGCCACGCCCTGCGCGTGATTGCCACTGGAGTAGGAGATGACGCCGCGGCGGCGCTCGTCTTCCGAGAGGGAAGCGATCTTGTTATAAGCTCCGCGCAGCTTGAAGGCGCCGATGGGCTGCTGATTTTCAGGCTTGAGGAAGAGTCGGCGGGTGTCGGCAACCACCGGGCCTTCGCCCGGCCGGACAGCCCCTTCGGCTGGGCTCAGGGCAGGCTTGGGCGACTCTCCCCACATGTTCGCGGGAAATTCGATCAGGCAGGTGCGGGTGGTTACGCCGTGGAGGCGGGATTGCGCGGAGCGGAGATCGGAGAGGGCGATCATTTGATCGGTGGTCCAGACTCAGAAGAACACTTCCGGCGAAACGTGGAAGCGGCGGCTGAGCTTGCGGATGTGCTCGACGGTGAGGCCGCGTTTTTCGCGCAGAACCTCGGAGACAATGCTGGGCGTGCCAAAGATATCGAGCAGATCTTTCTGCCTGAGTCCGTTCGCCTGCATCAGTTCGCGCAAGACCTCGACCGGACGCGCCGGCTTGAGCGCGTAGTTCTTCTCCTCGAAGCCCTCGATGAGAACCGCGAGCAATTCGGCCAGACGCCGCTCAGCGGCCGTAAGTCTCCCCTCCTTCTGGTCCAAAGCTTCAAGCAGGGAGATGCAGCGCTCGTTTTCCCTTTCGCTGTGAATGACCGCGGGCAAGGTCCGACGCAGAAGTGAGGCGTATTCGAGCTGGGCGGCAGCGGTGCTCATCGTTTCCATTTCTCCCGGTCGTATTCCGTGTGGGTCAGCACGTGGCGAATGTAAACCCGCCGGAACCTGTAGTTGACTTCCGTGATCAGCCGGTATTTGTTTCCCTTGATGTTGAACACGGTCCATCTCTCCACGGCATCGGCTGTAGCAAATGTCTTTCTCACGTCCGTGAGGTCTTGCCACAGCGCGTGCTTTGCGATGCGAAACCAGGCATCCAGGGCAGCCTCAACGTCGGGATGGCGGAGCGCCGCCTCTTTCAGCTTCTTGCGGCTGATCACGTGCATGGGGCGTCCATGCTTCGCATTCTGCGAATATCATAGTTCGCATTATGCGAAGTTGTCAAGTATGTCGAGGAGCCGGACTTCGCTCGGGCCGGACAGCCGAGGGCGGCTGTCCCCACATGAGCAGTTCAAGCTTAGCCCTTGGCAATCCGTTGAAAGTTTGTGGCGACTAAATTTCCAGTATCACCGGCATGATGAGCGGGCGCTTTTGGGTTTGCTTGGAAATATAGCGCTTGAGGTCGGCGCGGATCTTTTCCTTGATCACGCCGTAGTCGCCTTTTTCTTCGTCGCTGGAATGCGCCAGCGTGTCTTCGACGATGCGCTTGGCGCCTTCCAGCAGTCCGTCATCACCAGGGTTGAAGCCGCGGGTCACGATTTCCGGAGCCGACTCCGCCTCTCCCGAGAGCTTGTTGATGGCGATGATGGGCAGCACGATGCCGTCTTCGCTTAGGTGCAGGCGGTCCTTGATGATGAGGTCTTCGACCACGTCGGTGCGATTGCCGGAGTCGATGCAGACGCGGCCCACCTTGACGCGGCCGGTCTTGCGCGCGCCCAGTTCATCGAACTCGAGAAGGTCTCCGCTTTCGATCAGCATGACTTTTCCGACCGAGCCTTGCATGGCGCCGGCCATTTCGGCGTGCAGCTTCAACTGCCGGTACTCGCCGTGGATGGGAATGAAGTAGCGCGGCTTGACCAGGTTGATGATGAGCTTGAGTTCTTCCTGGCTGGCGTGTCCGCTGACGTGAACCGGCGGCGAAGTTCCGTCTTCGTAGATGACGTGGGCCTCGCGGCGGAAAAGGTGATCGATCATGCGATAAATCGTCTTCTCGTTGCCGGGAATGATGCGGCTTGAGAGGACGACCGTGTCGCCTTTTTCGATTTTGGCGTGCTTGTGGTTGTCCACGGCGGCGCGCGACAGCGCCGACATGGGCTCGCCCTGCGTGCCGCTGATCAGCACGCAGACCTTTTCCGCGGGAAAATTCTTCATCTCCCCGGGACTGATGAGCAGGCCGTCGGGGATCTCGATGTAGCCGAGATCTTCGGCGATCTCGGCCGAATTATTCATGGAGCGGCCGATGAACGCGACTTTGCGGCCATGTTCGTGGGCGAGCTCAACCGCCAGTTTGATGCGGTGAATCGAGGAAGAGAAGCAGGAGATGAAAAGGCGGCGCTGGGTGCGGGTGAAGACTTCGTCGAATTTTCTGCGCACGGCGCGCTCGCTGGGCGTGTATCCCTTGCGCTCGACGTTGGTGGAGTCCTGAAACAG
>Ga0209039_10002665_pt1 | contig 14846 bp, 12 predicted proteins | sample BogFormECP12_OM1_FD_188238 | JGI IMG/M metagenome (GOLD analysis project Ga0209039, IMG submission 188238) | Bog forest soil microbial communities from Calvert Island, British Columbia, Canada - ECP12_OM1 (SPAdes) (version 2) | ecosystem: Environmental > Aquatic > Freshwater > Wetlands > Bog ... | reverse complement strand
CCGGCCGCTCATCGTGAACTTCTTCGCATCCTGGTGCGATCCCTGCAAGACGGAGACCCCGCTGCTGGCCAAGTTCTACCGCGCCGAGAAGGGCAAGGTAGCGCTCGTCGGGCTGGACGAGAACGATGTCCTCGGCAACGCGATGTCGTTCACCCGCGCCGACGGCGTCACCTACCCGGTGGGGTGGGATCCCCAGCTCGGCGCCGCGTCCGCCTACGGCGTGGGCGGGCTGCCGCAGACGTTCTTCCTCGACGCCCGGCACCGCATCGTGGATCGCATCTTCGGCGTGGTGACGCTCGCGGACCTGCAGAAGGGGAGCGCGCTCGCCACCGGGAAGGGCTAGCGGCGCTGCGGGCTAGGAGGCCTTCTTCCTAGACTTGCGGATGGTACCGGCCGCGCCGGTCAGGCCGTACACCAGGCCGCCGTGCCACAGGCCGCTCAGCACGGGGTCGATGATGCCGCCCCCGGTGACCACGGAAAGCACCAGCGCGATGGCGGCGCACGCGAGCGCGGGCAGCACGGCGAAGCGCCATGGATTGCTCCTGGCCCAGCGGATGGCCCGGCTGGGCCGGGCTCGCCACAGGGCGCCGGCCGCGGCCACGACGAAGAAGGCCACCGCCCCCATGGCCACCGAACCGCTCAGCGCGGCCAGGCCATGCCCGGTGCCGATGAGGTGCAGGCCCAGGTCGCCGATGGCGACGACCCCGCCGGTCACCACGGCGGCGCCCCACGGCGCGGCCGACATGGCGGCGCTGGAAACCGTCATCTCCTCGCGCCGGGAGAGGTCCTGGTCACTTTGAGTCGACGCGGACATCCGAATCCCTGCCCTTCGAGCCCTAGCAACAATATTCACGTCATATCGCGTGTGAACGCAGAGTATCACGACATAACGCATAAGTCGTCCATGACGCGGCCGCCAGCCCAGCACGGGATACGGGGCGCGGTGGCGGTAAGGGAACCGTGTTCCCCAGGTGAAGTCAGTGTTTTGCCCGCCTCGACAGGCTTGATCTACCCGCCGGGCGGGAAATCTACTGGCGAGGGTCGATTCCGGGCAAAAGGGCAGTGGGATGCACGAGGACGACAGTGCGGGCGGGGAATCCCTGATTTCCTCGCCAGGACCCTCAGATGACTCCACGCCGCCGGGGCCGTCGGGTGACGTCACGGCCTTCGCCAGGCAGCGGGCGCGCTCACCGAGCCGGGCCAGGGGGCTGCTGATCTACCTGGTGGTGGCGACCGTGGCGGCCGCGGCGGGCGTCGGGACCACGCTGGCCGTGCAGCACGTCAGTTCCGCTCGCCCGGGCGCCACCCGGGCGCCGCACAACGCCGCGGCGGACCAACTGGGAGCGATGAACGACGAGGCCGTCTACGACGAGGTCGAGCCGGGAATCGTGGACGTAACCTCCAACCTGCGATACCTCCAGGAAACGGCGGAGGGCACCGGCTTCGTCATCGACGCCGCGGCCGGCCTGGTGCTGACCAACAATCACGTCATCGACGGCGCCACCAGCATCACGGTCACGCCGGTGATGTCGGGCAAGAGCTATCCGGCGCAGGTTCTCGGCTACGACCTGACCGATGACATCGCCCTGCTGCAACTGCAAGGAGTGACCGGGCTCAAGGCGGTCACGCTCGGCAACTCCTCGCACGTGCGGGTGGGCGCGCCCGTCCTGGCCATCGGCAACGAGGCCGGGCAGGGAGGCCCGCCGACGGTCGCGCCCGGGGTGATCAGCAGCCTCGACCGCACCATCGTGGCGAGCGATCAGACCTCCGGCTTGACCGAGATCCTGCACGGCGTAATGCAGACCAACGCCGACATCCGGCCTGGTGACTCCGGCGGCCCGCTGGCCGACGCCGCGGGCCGGGTGATCGGGATCGACACGGCGGCCGGCGGGAACACCGTCTACTCCGGCTACGCCATCCCCATCGACCAGGCCCTGCCCATCGCCGCGCGGATCGCGGCCGGGCGGCCGGGCGCGCGCATCCAGATCGGCCTGCCGGCCTCTCTCGGCGTGCTCCTGCCCGACAGCACCAGCGCCGATCCCCGGCGGCAAGCCAGCCAGGAACTGCGGCAGACCGGCGCCATCAGCAGCAGCGGCAGCAACTGCACTAGCGGCGACACGACGGCGATCCCGGCCAGCATCGCGCCGGCCAGGTCCGGCGCGCTGGTCGACGGGGTCCTCTGCGGGACGGCGGCCGCCACGGCCGGCATATTCGCCGGGGATGTCATCACCTCCATCGGGGGGCGGGCCGTTACCTCGCCCGGCTCGCTGACCGCCATCGTCAGCCGCTATCGCCCGGGCAGCAAAGCCGCGCTGGCCTGGGTCAGTCCGGGCGGCAGCCTGCACACCGCGGCGGTGACACTCGACGCGGGCCCGGCGGAATAGCCGGGTACGGCAATCATCAGGAGACGTTCAGCCTATGCACAGGTCCGCCGGGCTAACTTGAAAATGCCTGTCGCTAGAGGACCGGCCGGCGGCATGACCGGTCGCGACGTACCCTGGTCTGGTCGAGGGCGAGGATGATGCGAGAGAACGAGAGCGACGGCGAGGGCGGCTGGCCGCCGCCGGACGAGTACGTCAGCCCGTGGGCGCCGCGTGAGGAGGGCCGCGACGAGAGCGAGGACGCGAGGACCCGCTGGCCTGGGGCGAACGGGTCTACCCCGCCGGGGAACGGCTATCAGGACACCATCGCTTTCGACTCGCCGCCCAGCTCATCCGGCCGCGACGGCCAGGGCTCCTACGTGCAGCCCGGCTACGGGAACCAGGGCTACGGGAACCAGCCAGGCTACGGGCAGGCCCGGTACGACAACCAGTCACGCTACGACAACCAGTCACGCTACGACAACCAGTCACGCTACGGAAACCAGGCCGGGTACGGGAGCCGAGACGGCTCCGGGAACCAGGCCGGGTACGGGAGCCAAGACGGCTCCGGGAACCAGGCCGGGGCCTGGTACGGGAGTCAGGACAGCCACGGGAGCCAGGGCTACGGGAACCAGGCCGGCTACGGTCAGGGGGGTTACCCGGGCCGGGGAGACAGCGGTGATCCCGCGGGCCACCAGGCCGGCGGCGGTTACGGCACGCCCGGGTTGGCTCTGCCCGATCCCCCGCCGGGACGCCCGGGCCGTCGCGGACGCTTCCTGGTCTATCTCACCGTGGCCGCGCTCGCGGCCGGCATCGGCGCCGGAGTGACCGTCGCGCTGAACCACCACGGCGCGGCCCCTTCGGCCGGGATCTCCTCGGGCGACGTTCCCGGACCGCACGACAACGCGGCGGGCAGCGGGTCCTCGTCGGCTCCGCTCAAGGGGGCAGCGGCGGCGAAGGTGGCGGCCAAGGTGAAGCCCGGCCTGGTCGACATCACCTCGACGCTCAAGTACAACAGCGAAACGGCCGAGGGCACCGGGATGATCATTTCGTCGTCGGGACTTGTGCTGACCAACAACCACGTGATCGACGGGGCTACGGTCGTGCGGGCCAGGCTGGTCGACCCGGGCAATAACACGAGCCAGTCTTTTCCGGCGCAGGTCGTCGGCTACGACGCCACCGGTGACGTGGCGCTGCTCCAACTGCAGGGCGCCTCCGGCCTGCCCACCGAGACGTTCGGCAACTCCTCCCAGGTCAGCCTGGGTACCCCGGTGCTCGCCCTCGGCAACGCCGAGGGGCAGGGCCGGGCGGTCGCCGCCGCGGGCATTATCAACGCGCTCAACCGCTCGATCCAGGCCAGCGACCAGGGCTCCAACGGCACCGAAGACCTGAACCACATGCTGCAGACCAACGCCCAGATCCAGCAGGGCGACTCCGGCGGCGCGCTGGCGAACAATGCGGGCCAGGTCATCGGCATGATCACCGCCGCGAACACCTCCACGTCCGGCCAGGTCGGGTCGTCCGGCGGCACGCTGGGCTACGCCATCCCCATCAACAGCGCCCTGGCGATCGCCAAGCAGATCTCATCGGGCCAGCCGAGCGCCACCGTGTACATCGGGCTACCTGGCTTCCTCGGCGTGGAGGTCGCGATGAGCAGCAGCCCGAATCCACGACAGCAGGCCGCCAACCAGGAGCAGGGGGGTAGCGGCGGCCGGGCGGCCCCCGGGAGCGGCGCGTCGTCCTGCCAGACCACCAACCAGCAAGGCGGCGTTCCGGCGCAAGTCGCACCGATCACCGCGGGCGCGCTCATCCTCGGCGTCCTGTGCAACACGGCCGCCACGTCGGCAGGCATGGTGCCCGGCGATGTGATCACGTCGGTCGCCGGCCAGCCGATCACCACGCCTGACTCACTGACGGGCATCACCGCCAAGTACCACCCGAACGATATCGTCTCCGTCACCTGGGTGAGCCTTGACGGCGTCGAGCACACGACACGGATGATGCTGGGGCCCGGCCCGGCCCGCTAACCCCGCGGCGCGACCGGTCAGGAGGCGCCCAGCCAGGCCCGGAGGCGGGACTCGCACTCGGCGATCTTGGCGATCTCCACGTACTCGCCGGCCGTGTGCGCGATCTCCGAGATGCCCGGCCCGTAGTTGACCGCCGGGATGCCGAGGGCGGAGAACCTGGCCACGTCGGTCCAGCCGAGCTTGGCCCGCGGCGTCCCGCCGACCGCCGCGACGAATCCGGCCGCGGCCGGCTGCCCGAGGCCGGGGCGTGCGCCGTCGGCGACGTCGAGCACCTTCACCGGCCAGGCGGAGAACACCGACCGAACGAAATCCGCCGCCTGCTCGCCCGTAAGGTCCGGCGCGAACCGGTAGTTGACCGTGACCGCGCACTCGTCGGGGACGACGTTGCCCGCCACGCCGCCCCGGATGCCGACCGCGTTCAGGCCCTCGTGGTAGCGCAGGCCGTCGACTTCCGGCTCCCGGGGCGTGTACGCGCGCAGCACGTCCAGGACGGCGCCGGCCTCGTGGATGGCGTTGAGTCCCATCCAGGAGCGCGCGGTATGCGCCCGCTGGCCCGGCACGGTAACCTCGGCGCGCAGCGTGCCCTGACACCCGCCTTCGATCTCACCGGAACTGGGCTCCATCAGCACGGCGAAGTCGCCGGCCAGGAGTTCCGGGCTGTTGCGGCTCAGCCGCAGCAGCCCGTTGCGGTCGGCCGCGACCTCCTCGCAGTCGTAGAAGACGTAGGTGACGTCCCGGCCGGGCGAGGTCAGGCCGGCCGCGAGCCGGAGCTGCACCGCCAGCCCCGATTTCATGTCCGTGGTCCCGCAGCCGAACAGGCGGGCGCCCTCCACGCGCGAGGGCAGGTTGCCCGCGACCGGCACGGTGTCGACGTGCCCGGCTAGGATCACCCGTTCCGGCCGCCCGAGCGTGGTGCGGGCCACGATCGCGTTGCCGTCCCGGTGCACGGTCAGGTGCGGCAGCGCCCGGAGCGCGCCCTCGATGGCGTCGGTGAGCGGCTCCTCCTCGCCGCTGACCGACGGGGTGTCCACGAGCTGGGCGGTCAGCGCCGCGCCGTCGAGCTGAAGATCCACCCGGTCAGCTTAGCCACCGGCCCTAGCGACGAGAGCCTGGCGGCCGTGCTGCTGCACAAGTACGGCGTCGGGGTGCTGCCGGGCAGTGCGTTCGGCGAGGAGAGCGGCCGGCTCCGGCTGCGGGTGGCGACCGCCCTGCTCTACGGCGACACCAGCAGCGAGCGCACGGCCGCGCTGAACTCGGCCGACCCGTGCCCGCTCCCCTGGATCACCGCGTCCCTGGCCCGCCTGGAAGAAGTCCTGGCCGACCTCACCGGCTGACGACGCGGCCGGACATGGCCAGCCCGGATATAGCCAGCCCGGATATAGCCAGCCCGGAGCGCTAGACCGGGAGCAGGTCGGGGCGCTTGGGCGGCAGGCCGTCGCCGCTGGACGCGCCGCCGAGCCTCCGGCGCACCCACGGGGCCGCGTACTCCCGCGCCCAGCGGGCATCCTGGCGGCGGGCGGCCAGCCACTGTGCCTGCCCCTGGGCCCGGTTCGCCGGCCGCCAGGCGCGCAGGGCGGGCGGCCGGGGCTCCGGCGACAGGGGCTCCGGCAGCAGGGGAGCCCGCCAGTCCTCGGTGACCGGAACGCCCAGGACCTCGCAGGCGCGCAGGGCCACCCGCCGATGGCCTTCGGTGGACAGGTGCAGCCGGTCCGGGCTCCAGGCGCGCGGGTCCTTCAGCACCCGCATGGACCACAGGTCGACGAGGTCGCACCCGCAGGCGTCGGCGATGCCGCGCAGGTGCATGTTGTACGCGGCGATACGGCCGCGCAGCAGCCGGATCACCGGGAACATGCGCGGATCGAAGCCGGTGAAGATGAGCACGCGGCAGCCCGCCGCCTGCAGCTTGGCCACGGCCGGCTCGAACTCCGCGGCGAGTGCGTCCACGTCCGCCCCGCTCAGGATGTCGTTGCCGCCCGCGGCCAGGCTTACCAGGTCGGGCGCCAGCTCGACGGCGCGCGGCAGTTGCTCGGCGACGACCTCGCCCAGCCGCTTCCCCCGGACGGCCAGGTTGGCATACCGGAACCCGGGCCGCTGCGCGGACAGGGCGACGGCTACCCGGTCGGCCCAGCCCCGGTACCCGCCGCCGGGATCGAGGTCCTCGAGCCCTTCGGTGAAGCTGTCACCGATCGCCACGAACGCATCGATTCCGCGCACCACGTCGCTTTCAGGCATCCTCTCCATAATGCCATCCCGAACCTCTGGTAAGGGCAGAGGCAGGAACGGGGGAAACTGGTGGGATGCGGATGAGGCTCAGGCACACGGCCAGGCTCGCGGTGGCGGCGGTCGCGGGCGGCATCCTGGCGGCCGCGGTCGGCTGTGCTGGTTCATCTGGGGGCAGTTCCGCCGGAGACGGGACTGCCACCGGCGCGGCGCCTCCAGCCAGGACGCTGGCTCCGGGCGGCGGCAGCGGGGCCCATCCCGGCGCGGCCTGGCCCACTTACGGCGGCGACTTCGCCCGCACGGGCGTCGCCGCCGGCGTGGCCACGGCCGGCCCACTACGGGTCAGCTGGCAGGCGCACCTCGACGGCGCGGTCTACGGCCAGCCGCTCCTGGTCGGCACGCTGGTGATCGCGGCGACCGAGAACGACTCGATCTACGCGCTCGACCAGTCAACCGGCAAGGTCGTCTGGCGGACTCATGTCGGGACCCCGGTGCCGCTGGCCGACCTGCCATGCGGCGACATCGATCCGCTCGGCATCACCGGCACGCCCGCCTACGACGCGGGCAACGGGCTCGTCTACGCGGTGGCCGAGACCTCCGGATACCATCACGTGCTGCTTGGCGTCTCGGTCGCCCACGGTGCCGTCCAGGTGGAGCGCGACATTCCGACGCCGGACGGCCAGCCGCGATATGACCAGCAGCGGCCGGGCCTGGCGATCGAGGACGGGCGGGTGTACGTGGCGTTCGGCGGCCTGTACGGAGACTGCGGGCCGTACCGGGGCTCTGTGGTGGGCGTCCCGCTCGACGGCAGCGGATCCCTGCTGTCCTACGTGGTGCCGACGGCGCGCGAAGGCGCCGTCTGGGGCACGGCGGGCCCGGTCATCGGCCCGTCGGGCACCCTGTACGTCAGCGTGGGCAACGGCTCGGTGACCAGCACCAAGTTCGACGGCAGCGACTCGGTGACCGCCTTGTCTCCCGCCCTGCGGCAGGTCGGCATCTTCGCGCCGACCACCTGGTATCAGGACAGCCAGAACGACGCTGACCTCGGTTCCACCCAGCCCGTGCTGCTGGCCAGCGGGATGCTGCTCGCGGACGGCAAGAGCGGGACCGCATACCTGGTCAACGCGGCCCATCTCGGCGGCGTCGGCGGGCAGGTGGCGCAGCGAGGCGTCTGTCCCGCCTACGGCGGGGCCTCGGTCCAGGGCAGCACCGTGTACGAGCCATGCGAGCAGGGCGGGATGGCCGCGATCAGCACCGCGGGCGGCAAGCTCCGCGTGCTGTGGCGCGGCCCGGCCAGCGCCTGGGGCTCCCCGGTCGTCGGCGGCGGGGCGGTCTGGGTCACCGACTGGACCGCGGGGACGCTGTACGAGCTCGACCCGGCGACCGGCGCGATCCGGTACTCGCTGAGCCTGGGCACTCCCCTGCCGCACTTCGCCTCGCTATCGATGACGGGCAGCCACGCCTACCTGGGCACCAATGAGGGCGTGGTCGCGGTGGCGGGCGCCTGACCCGCGGGGCGGGAGAGCGTTGCGGCCACTGGTAGCCGGTCCGTTCGGGATAAAAATCGGCGTGCAGCGGGGCGCGGAGCTACGGCCCGGGGAGGTACGGGCAGACTTGGGCCATGGCCCCTGCGACCTACATCGAATCACCGGTTCCCTCGTTCCTTTTCGACCTGGACGGGACGCTGATCGACAGCGTCTACCAGCACGTCATCGCCTGGCGGACGGCGCTGTCGCGGATCGGCATCGACCTGTCCGTGTGGCGCATCCACCGGCGCATCGGGATGAGCGGCGGGCTGTTCGTGTCCGCGCTGCTGCGGGAAACCGGACGGTCGCTGTCCAAGGAAGACATCGACCGGCTGCAGCAGGCGCACGCGACGGAGTACCGTGCGCAGATGGACTCGGTCACGGCCCTGCCCGGGGCGCGTGAGCTGCTCGCCGCGCTCACCGACGCGGGCGTGCACTGGGCCATCGCGACCAGCGGGTACGCGGCGACGGCACGGCCCGCGCTGGCCCTGCTCGGGCTGCCGGAGGACACCCCGATGGTCACCCGCGACCTGGTGCGGCACGCCAAGCCGGATCCCGACTTGTTCCTGGCCGCGGCGGCCGAGCTCGGCGTGGACCCCAGGTACGCGATGGTCGTCGGCGACAGCGTGTGGGACCTGCTCGCGGCGCGGCGGGCCGGAGCCCTCGGGGTCGGGCTGATGTCCGGCGGGTACGGCCGGGAGGAACTTGAGCGGGCCGGGGCCTACCGGGTCTACGCCGACCCGGCCGAGATGCTCGACCGCATCGACGAGCTCGGCGTGCGCACCGGGGGGAATTGACAGCGTGGACCGCCGGGTAGCCTGGCCCGGAAGCGACAGCGGCTGGTGGCTGGTGGCGGTGGGCGTGGCCTTCACCGCCGCGGAACTGCTGTTCGTCTCGCCGCGGATGGGGCTGAGCTGGGACGAGGCCGTCTACGTCAGCCAGGTGAGCGGGCACGCGCCGGCCGCCTGGTTCGACCCGGCGCGGGCTCGCGGCGTACCGCTGCTGGTCGCGCCGGTGGCCGCGCTGACCAGTTCAGTGGCGGCGCTGCGGGTGTACCTGTCGGTGGCCTGCGGCCTGGGCCTGACGGTCGCGCTGTGGACGTGGCGGCGGCTGCGCCCGGCGTGGGTGCTCGCGCTGGCCGGGGTCTTGTTCGGCGGCCTGTGGGTGGCGCAGTACTACGGCCCGCAGGCCATGCCGGACATGTGGTCCGCGCTCGGCGGCCTGGCCGCCGTGGGCTGCTTCCTGCGGGGCGGGAAGGCGGCGCTGGCGGGGCTGGGCGCGAGCGTCGCGTTCGTGACCCTGGTCCGGCCGGGGGACGCCGTGTACCTGGCTGCGCCGCTGGTCGTGGCGGCCATCCTGATATGGCGGAGCTGGCCGCGGGCCGCCGTGGTCGTCGGTGGCCTGGTGGCGGGCGGCGCCGAGTGGGTCGTCGAGGCGTACGCGCGCTTCGGCGGCATCGCCAGCCGGCTGCACGCGGCCGGCGCCGAGCAGGGCGGGTTCGGTCTGCACTTCGCGCTGCCCGACGAGCTGCGAGCGCTGAACGGGCCGACGCTGTGCCGCCCGTGCACCGTCGGCGTCCGGTACCCCGAACTGGACCTGTGGTGGTTCCTGCTGCCCGTGCTGGTGGCGCTGGCCGTCCTGGCCACCCCAAGGGGGGTCTGGGGGGATGGGTCCCCCCAGTCCGGGGGTTCCAGGGGGTCGTCCCCCTGGGCCAGCACTTTGCTGCCCGCCGTGTGCGGTCTGTGCGTCGCTGCGCAGTACCTGTTCATGATCAACTACGCGGCGCCGCGGTTCCTGCTGCCCGCCTACGCGCTGCTCGCCGTGCCGGCCGCCGACGGGCTCGCCTTCCTCATCACCGGGATGGGCCGCGAGCTGCGGCCGGCCATGACCGCGGCCGTGACGTGCTTCCTCGTCGCCCAGCTCCTGGCCCAGCACCTCGTCCTCGATCACGAGACGGGCGGGACCATAACGTTCCACGACGACTACACGCGGATCGCCATCGCGCTGGCCGCCCGCGGCGTCCGGCCGCCGTGCCTGATCCAGGGGGTGCAGTACATCCCGATCGCCTTCTACGCCGGCTGCGCGTCCGCCGGGACCGCGGCGCCGGGCGACCACGTCGCCGCGCTCGTTCAGTCCGGTCGGCCGCCGCCGGCGTACGCCAGGACCTGGCCCGTCTACCGTATCGCCGGCACCACGGTTCTCAAGGTCAACGCCTACATCCGGCGGTGACAGCATGGCACATGCTTTTCCGGGCGGCTGTTAGAAAGCCGCTAGAAATGGCGCTTTGCGGCGCGGATGGAGGTTATATGGATGGGTACGCGGTCACGGGGCGCCGCGCTGGACGACGGCGTTCGGTGTTAGTACAGGAGGCGAGTTGTCGTGCCCACGGTGCGTCGGATCATTGTTGGCGTGCATGGGTCTCTAGGGAGCCTGCAAGCGCTGCGGTACGCGGCGGACGAGGCCAGGCAGCGGAACGTGCCGCTGCTGGCCGTCACCGCATGGGTTCCTCCCGGGGGCGACCTCGCGGAACGACGCCATTCCTCGCCCTACCTGCGCAAGATCTGGGTTGAGGCCGCCTGGGAGCGGCTGTGGGCCGCGTTCGACGCCGGGCTGGGCGGGGTGCCCGCCGACCTGCACGTCGAACCGCAGGTGGCCCGCGGCGAGACCGGCCCGGTGCTCGTCGACGCCGCTGACCGGTCGGACGACCTGCTCATCATCGGGACGGGTCGCCGGGCCGGGGTCGGCCGGGTGCTGCACCGTTCGGTGAGCCGCTACTGCCTGGCGCACGCGCGGTGCCCGGTGCTGGCCGTCCCGCCTTCGGCGCTGATGGACGAGATGAGCCACGGCCTGCGTTCCTGGCACCTCCGGCGGCACGCGCTCATTCCCGACACCCCCGAGGCGTAACCCCAGCTGCTGATCTTACGCCGCGTGTCTGCTTGGTGCCTTTTTGCCGCCAGGCGATGATGAGGCGCCCGCATGGGTTTCGTCAGGAACCAGATAGCGGGCGCATGGGTCATGCAAGTGGCCTTTATCCGGAGGAAATCCGGGGCTTTTACTGAGATTCGCCTAAGGGCTTGCGCGTGCCCAGGCGAGCTCTACCACTAGCGGCACACCACTAGGAGTCACCGTGTGGGACCTGTTCTACGTCGGCCTGACGATCGTCGTCTTCGCCGTGCTCCTCCTGATCCTGAAGGGGGTCGAGCGCTTTGAGCGCTGAGAACTGGATCGGCCTGATCGGGGGCGTCTTGCTGACGATCTACCTGTTCGTGGCCCTGATACTGCCTGAGAGGTTCTGATGAACAGCACAGGCGCCGCCTGGCTGCAGTACGCCCTGCTCTTCGCCGCGCTCGCGGCATGCTACGTGCCGCTCGGCAACTACATCGCGCACATCTTCACCACCAAGAAGCACTGGCGGGTCGAGCGCGGCATCTACAAGCTATGCGGGATCGACCCGGAAGCGGACATGAGGTGGAGCGTCTACGTGCGCTCCATACTCGCGTTCTCCGTGATCAGTGTCCTGTTCCTGTACCTGATCCAGCGGACGCAGCACTGGCTGTTCCTGTCGGTGGGGATGTCCAACGTCGCGCCGGACACCGCGTGGAACACCGCGGCCTCGTTCACCACCAACACCAACTGGCAGAACTACGCCGGTGAGAACACTATGAGCTACCTGACCCAGATGGGTGGCCTGGCGGTGCAGAACTTCATGTCCGCCGCGGTCGGGCTGGCGGTGGCGATCGCGATGATCCGCGGCTTCACCCGGTCGAAGACCGACCGGCTGGGCAACTTCTGGGTCGACGTGACGCGCGCCGTGATCCGGCTGCTGCTGCCGCTGTCGATCGTCGGCGCACTGATCCTGATGGCGGGCGGGGTGATTGACAACTTCGCCTCCTACCACACGATCACCACGCTGTCCGGCGCCCACCAGATCATGGTCGGCGGCCCCGTGGCGTCGCAGGAAGTCATCAAGGAGATGGGCAACAACGGCGGCGGTTTCTTCAACGCCAACTCGGCCCATCCGTTCGAGAACCCGAACCCGTTCACGAACATCTTCGAGATCTTCCTGCTGCTGCTGATCCCGTTCGCCACGCCACGGGCGTTCGGCAAAATGGTCGGCGACAACAGGCAGGGTTACGCCCTTGTCGCCGCGATGGTGATCATCTGGGCCGCGGCCGTCGGCGGGATCAGCTTCTTCGAGACCCACCTGGGCACCGCGGGCACCGCGGCGCAGCTCGCGCACGGCGCGACCGAGGGGACGGAGGTCCGGTTCGGCCAGCCCGCCTGCTCGCTGTTTGCGGCGTCCACCACGGTGACCTCGACCGGCGCGGTGAACTGTTTCCATGATTCGCTGACGCCATTCGGCGGCGGCATCGCGCTGATGGATATGGCGCTCGGCGAGATCGCGCCAGGCGGGATCGGAGCCGGTATGTACGGCATCCTGGTCCTGGCCATCGTTACCGTGTTCGTCGCCGGGCTGATGGTCGGCCGGACGCCGGAGTACATCGGCAAGAAGATCCGGCCCACCGAGATGAAGTACGCATCGCTGTACTTCCTGACCCTGCCCTTGGTCATCCTGACCGCGGCGGGGTTGTCGATCGGCACGAAACAAGGCCAGGCCGCGATCTTCAACCCCGGCCCGCACGGACTGACCGAGGTCATGTACGCATTCGCCTCGGAGGCCAACAACAACGGGTCGGCGTTCGCCGGCCTGGGTACCGCCGCCACCTGGTACCAGATACTCGGCGGCATCGTGATGCTGCTCGGCCGGTTCGCGCCGGAGATCTTCGCTTTGGGCCTGGCCGGGTCGCTGGCCAGACAGAGCCCGGTGCCTGCGAGCGCCGGCACGCTGGATACGAGAACACCGCTGTTCGTCGGCATGCTCGTCGGCGTGATCCTCATCCTCGTCGGCCTGACCTATTTCCCCGCGCTCGCGCTGGGACCGTTCGCAGAAGGACTGCACTGAGATGGCTGTGACAACGACACCCCCGGGGGCCGCCCCGGCCGGCCCCAAGCAGGCCGGGACCGAGCCGCGCAAGGTCGGCGGCGGGCTGCTCGATCCGAAGATGATCTGGAAGTCGCTGCCGGACGCGCTCAAGAAGCTGGACCCGCGGGTCCAGATCAAGAACCCGGTCATGTTCGTGGTCGAGGTCGGCGCCCTGCTGTGCATGTACACCGCGATCCGCACGCCGTCGGTCTTCAACTGGACCATCGTGGTCTGGCTGTGGCTGACCGTGATCTTCGCCAATCTGGCCGAGGCAGTGGCCGAGGGCCGCGGCAAGGCCCAGGCCGACACGCTGCGCCGGGCCAAGCGCGAGACGATGGCGCGCCGCCTGCTCAACTGGAAGCCCGGGGCCGACCCGTCCACACTCCGCGAGGAGTCGGTGGCGGGCACCGCGCTGCAACTCGGCGACTACGTGGTCGTCGAAGCCGGCGAGCACATTCCCGGTGACGGGGACGTGATCGAGGGCGTCGCGTCGGTGGACGAGTCGGCGATCACCGGTGAGTCCGCGCCGGTCATCCGCGAGTCCGGCGGCGACCGCTCCGCGGTCACCGGCGGCACCACGGTGCTGTCCGACCGGATCGTGGTCAAGATCACCTCCAAGCCCGGTGAGACCTTCATCGACCGGATGATCGCCCTGGTCGAGGGGGCCAAGCGGCAGAAGACGCCGAACGAGATCGCGCTGAACATCCTGCTGGCCGCGCTGACCATCATCTTCATGCTCGCGGTGATCACGCTGCAGCCGATGGCCTTCTACTCCAAGGCGCCGCAGACTCTGGTGATCCTGGTCGCCCTGCTGGTGGCACTGATCCCGACCACGATCGGCGCGCTGCTGTCCGCGATCGGCATCGCCGGCATGGACCGGCTGGTGCAGCGCAACGTCCTGGCCATGTCGGGCCGCGCGGTCGAGGCGGCCGGGGATGTGAACACGCTGCTGCTGGACAAGACCGGCACGATCACCATCGGGAACCGGCAGGCGACCGAGTTCCTGCCGGTCGGCGGGGCCACCGCGGCCGAGCTGGCCAATGCGGCGCAGCTGTCGAGCATGGCAGACTACACGCCGGAAGGCCGATCCATCGCGGTGCTGGCCAAGAACCAGTACGGGCTGCGGGAGCGGGCCGAAGGCGAGCTGAAGGGCGCCGAGTTCGTCGAGTTCAGCGCCCAGACCCGGATGAGCGGCGTCGACCTAACCGACGGACGGCAGGTCCGCAAGGGCGCGTCCAGCGCCGTCAGGGAGTGGATCCGCAGCAACGGCGGCACGCCGCCGGACGACCTCGGCCCGCTGGTGGACGGCATCTCGGCGGCCGGCGGCACCCCGCTGGTGGTGGCCGAACGGGCCAACGGCAGCGCGCGGGCCCTGGGCGTGATCCAGCTCAAGGACATCGTCAAGGAGGGCATCTCCGAGCGGTTCGACGAGATGCGCAAGATGGGCATCAAGACCGTCATGATCACCGGCGACAACCCGCTGACCGCCAAGGCGATCGCGGACGAGTCCGGCGTGGACGACTTCCTCGCCGAAGCGACACCGGAAGACAAGATGGCGCTGATCAAGAAGGAGCAGGAGGGCGGCAAGCTGGTCGCGATGACCGGCGACGGCACCAACGACGCGCCGGCCCTGGCCCAGGCCGACGTCGGCGTGGCCATGAACACCGGCACCTCGGCCGCCAAGGAGGCCGGGAACATGGTGGACCTGGACTCCAACCCGACCAAGCTC
>Ga0209039_10002664_pt1 | contig 14846 bp, 13 predicted proteins | sample BogFormECP12_OM1_FD_188238 | JGI IMG/M metagenome (GOLD analysis project Ga0209039, IMG submission 188238) | Bog forest soil microbial communities from Calvert Island, British Columbia, Canada - ECP12_OM1 (SPAdes) (version 2) | ecosystem: Environmental > Aquatic > Freshwater > Wetlands > Bog ... | reverse complement strand
TGGGGCAGGCTGGCAGCCTGCGGCGGGTTGTTAACCCGCCTTCTGGCGCCCGCGCGGGGCCGGACTGACAGGTTGACGCCAAGGTCAAGTGGGGCTCCTGGAGCCACTGGGCGAGCTTCGCTCGCCGGGCCGATTAACAATCGGCCGCAGGTTGACAACCTGCCCCACAAAAACCAACCCATCATGGCTTTCCCTCCCCGCGCACGGACGCCGCGCGGCGCAGGCGGTCGAGCACGCCGGCCCACTCCGGCGCGTCCGGCGGCGCCTCCACGGCGATCCAATCCAGTTGCCGGGCGTCCAGACGATGCAGCGTATCATACAGCGCGGCGGCATACGCGCGCGGCTCTCCGGGCATCTCACGCCCCATCCGCAGCCATGCGCCGCGGCCGTCGGGCGGCGCTTCGCCCCGCGCCAGCAGGTAGAGCGGCGTCGCCGGACAGTAGTGGCGCGGGTGCATACCGGGCGACGCGTGTGCGCCGCCGGGCGCTCCCGCCACCTCGACCGGTCCGATCAGGGCAACGATCTCGGGAAGCGGGATCACGCCGGGCCGCAGCAGCAGCGGAGCGTCCACCAGGCCGATCACGGTGGATTCGATGCCCACGCTCGCCGGGCCGCCGTCCAGGACGTAGTCCGCCAGCGATTCCGGAATGTGCGCCGCGCCGGTGGGCGAAAGCCCGGTGAACCGGTTGGCGCTGGGCGCGGCGATGGGAACGCCCGCGGCGCGGATCAACTCGAGGGCCAGCGGATGCGCCGGCATGCGCAGACCCACGGTGGCCAGGCCCGCGGTGACAACATCGGGGATCTCCGGCCGCTTGGGCACCACCAGCGTCAGAGGCCCCGGCCAATAGCGGCGGGCCAGGGTTTCGGCGGCATCCGGCCAGCGCGCGGCCAGGCCCTGCGCCATGGCGATGGAATCCACGTGAACGATCATGGGGCTGGTGCGCGGCCGCCCCTTGGCGGCGAAGATACGCTCCACCGCGGCGGCGTCCAGGGCATTGGCGCCCAGACCGTACACGGTCTCGGTGGGGAAGGCCACCAGGCGGCCCGCGCGGATGAGGGCGGCGGCGTGGGCTACGCGGTTCACTCGGGCGCTTCGTCCTTGTCGTCACCGGCCGTCTTGCCGGTTTTGCGCCACACCAGGAAGGCGTGGATGAGCGGATCCAGATCGCCTTCCAGCACGCGGTCCACGTCGCCCATGGCCAGTTTACTGCGCAGGTCCTTTACCAGGCGGTAGGGCGCCAGCACGTAGTTGCGGATCTGGCTGCCGAAGTTGATCTCGAGCTTGGAATCCTCGGTCTTGCGCGTCTCGGCGCGCTTCTTCTCCAGCTCGAATTCGTAGAGGCGGGCGCGCAGTTGCTTCCAGGCGCTGTCGCGATTCTTGTGCTGCGACCGCTCGTTCTGGCACTGCACCACGATGTTGGTCGGGAGGTGCGTCATGCGCACGGCGGAATCGGTCATGTTGACGTGCTGTCCGCCGGCGCCCGACGCGCGGAAGGTATCGATGCGCACCTCCTCGGGCTTGATGTCGATCTTGATCTCATCGTCCACCTGCGGGTAGACGAAGACGGAGGCGAACGAGGTGTGACGCCGCGCGTTGGCGTCGAACGGGGAGATGCGCACCAGGCGGTGCACGCCGATTTCGCTCTGCAGCAGGCCGTAGGCGTTCTCGCCGTTGACCTCGAAGGTCACCGACTTGATGCCCGCGCCTTCGCCCTCCAGCCGGTCGGTGATCACCGTCGGAAAGCCCTGGCGTTCGGCCCAGCGCAGGTACATGCGCAGCAGCATTTCGGCCCAGTCCTGGCTCTCGGTGCCGCCGGCGCCGGGGTGGATGGTGACGATGGCGTTGCGCGCGTCGTTTTCGCCGGAGAGCAGCATGGCTGTTTCCAGGCGTTCCAGCAGCTCGCCGTAGGGCTTGAGATCGCGCTCGATATCGGCCGCGACGTCTTCGCCTTCGCGCGCCAGTTCGAAGAGCGTGTCGAGGTCGTCGGTCAGGGATCGGATGCGCTCGTCGTGGCCGATGGCCTCCTCCAGCCGCTTGCGGTCCTGCATCACCTTCTGGCTCTTCTCGGGCTGGCTCCAGAAGTCCGGCGCGGAGATCTGCGCTTCGGTTTGGCTCAGCTTCTGCTTTTGAGCGGGAGCGTCAAAGATACCTCCGCACGGCCAGGGACTGGTCGCGGAGGGGCTGGTAGGAGCGTTCCAATTCTTCGAATGTCATGGAGGTTCAATCCAATTCTAGCAAATAGCCCTTCCTGCCCACGCTGCGGGCGCGGGTGCGGCCGATTTCGAGCGAGGCGCCCTCGGCTTCGTGGATGTGCCCCGAAAAGAAATAAGCGGGCTGGCGCCGCTCAATGAACTCGGCGATGGAGCGCGAGCCGGCGTGCAGCCCGGGACGAATCTCGTCGAGCGCGGTGCCGTAGGGCGGGGCGTGGCAAATCAGCACCAGCGGGTCGAGTTCGCCGAACCGCGCCAGGCGATCGGCGATCTGCGGCTCGCTGTACTCGCCGGGGGTGTTGAACGGCGTCGGGTTGGAGTAGCCCAGGCCGGCCACGTGCCACCGCCCGGCCTGAAAATGCCGTCCGTGAAAATCGTGCAGGCCGTGCCGGGCGCACATGCCGGCCACCTGTTCGGCGGACTCGTGGTTTCCGGGCAGCACGTAGACCTTGCCGCCGCGCGCGCGCAGGATCTCGCCGCAGCGCTCGATGCCCTTCCCCCACGTCACCTGATCGCCGGCGGCGATGTAGTAATCAGCCTCCACGCTCAGCAGGTGTTCGAGCGTCTTCCAATCGTTATGGACGTCGGCGAAAATCAGCAGTCTCAATGAGATTATTATAGAGGGCAGTTGCGGGCAGGTCGGCGCCCACCACCCATGAGCGAATTCAATCCCGAACTTTCCGAACTCGTCGCCAAGCTCAACCGCGCCGCGCCCAGCCAGCAGAAGACGCCGCCCACGCGCGGCTCCGGCGCCACTCCCTCGCTCGACCAGTTGCTGGCAACGGCCGGCGGCCGCAACGCCTCCGACGTGCTGCTCATCGCCGGCGCCCCGCCGGTGCTGCGCGTTGGTGGCGCCTTGCTGACGCTGGGGGCGGCAGCGCTCGACCCGGAAGACATCCGCGGCATGGTGCTGCCGCTTCTCGAGCCGGCACAGGCGGAGGAGTTGCAGAAGCGCAAGTCGGTGGACCTGAGCTTCGTGCGCGAAAACCTCGGCCGCTTCCGCGTCAACATCCACCACCAGCGCGGCACGCTGGCGGCCAGCATCCGGCTGCTGCCTTCCCGGATTCCCTCGCTCGAATCGCTACACCTTCCGCTGTCGCTGGGTAAACTATGCGAGCGCCGGCAGGGGCTGGTGCTGCTGACCGGACCCACCGGCTGCGGCAAAAGCTCCACCCTGGCCGCGCTGATCGACATCGTCAACTCCCGCCGCGCGGCCCACGTGGTCACCATCGAAGACCCGGTGGAGTACCAGCACTCCAACCGCACCGCCATCATCGAGCAGATTGAAGTGGGTCGAGACACGCCGGATTTCGCGGTCACCCTGCGCAGCATCATGCGCCAGACGCCTGACGTGATCCTGGTGGGCGAGATGCGCGACGCCGAAACCATGGCCACGGCGCTCTCCGCCGCCGAAACCGGGCACCTGGTGTTCTCGACGCTGCACACCAACGATTCCATTCAGGCCATGGCGCGGATTCTGGACTCCTTCCCGGCGGGCAACCAGCCGCAGATCCGCCAGCAGCTTTCGCTGGCGCTGGCGGCCGTGATCGCGCAGCAGTTGGTTCCCGGCGTGGATGGCGCGACGCGCTGGCCGGCCACCGAAATCATGATCGCCACGGACGCCGTGCGCGCGCTCATCCGCAAGGGCGAGGACCACCAGTTACGCTCGCAGATCTCGGTGAGCAAGGCCGAGGGCATGATGACCATGGAGCAGTCGCTCGCCGACCTGGTGCGCCTGGGCCGCATCTCGCGCGACACGGCGTTCGCGCACGGCTACCGCACCGACGACCTGCAGCGGTATTTGGGGTAGGCGCGGGGGGCGGTTCGCTGCAAGTTTGGGCCGGGAGTATCCCGATGGTCTGCGAGTTCCACGAGGGCATCATGGCGAACCGGTTCACCCGCGAACTGAATCTCGGAAGAAGACAGGGGCTGGGATTTGTGGCGGCGGAGGCCCTGGCCGGGCCTGGCGCCATCGGCCTGACGACCGCGCCGCGGAGCCGCGCGCAGCCGCCGGCCGCAGCCACCGCCCTGCCGAAGTTCGACGTGGCCTCCGTCAAGCCGCTCGACCAACTGTGGCGCGATGTCGGGCCGAGCCGCTCCGGTGGAAGGATCACCTGGAAAACCGATCTCCGGGACAAGGAAGCCAGGGCGGACGATCCACCGGCTCCCGTGCCTGAGTGGTTACGGGTAGGCCCAGCCGAGTCGTCAGTCATCGACCACGTTGAGAAGGCACCGACGGAGAATTGAACCGCGTTGCGCCCAGGCGATAGCGTTAAGCCGGCGCGGCGCCCATCGTCCATAATGGTGGCATGCAACAGGCCGGGTATCTTGCTGTCGCCCTGCTGGCCGCCGGCTGCGCCCTGTCCGGCCAGGAGCGGGCTGGGCTTCAGGGTACCGTCGTCAACGGCCTGACCGGCGAGCCTCTGGCCAAGGTGCAGGTCCATGTGACGAAGCGCGGCCCGAACGGGCTCACCGCCACGTACGGCGCCCTCACCGATGACTCAGGCCGTTTCTCCGTCGCTCCAATTGGTCCCGGCACTTACTATCTGCGGCCCGAGCGTGCCGGGTATCTGCTCTCGGCTTCCGTACCCAAGGTCGAGATCAAGCCGGAACAGCAGGTGATGAATTACCGGCTGGAGATGTCGCCGCGGGCGATCGTCTCGGGACGGGTCACCGGCGATGCCGGCGATCCGCTGAGCGGCGTCGCCATACGCGCCGAATCGGTTGCGGGGAACGACCTCCTGCTGAGTTTCCTCTCGGCCGGCAGAGGCTCTACAGACGATCGAGGCAACTATCGCATCGCCGTGCCCCCGGGCAAGTACCGCATCCGCGCCGACGTCGAGTCTCTCCCTTCCGACGAGCCCGACGAAATTCGCACCGACGGCACCTCGGCCGCCGTTTTCCCTACTACCTGGTTCCCGCAGGCGCGGAGCGCCGCGGAAGCCTCGGCCGTGGAGGCCGTCGCGGGCCGCGAGGCCGGCGGCGCCGATGTGCGCATGAAGCGGCCGGTGGTCCTCGCTATCTCCGGCACGGTCAGCGGCATTCCGGGCGGCGCCGGCGCGTCGGTTACCTTCAATGCCCTCGTCCGCCGTGGGAACATCGTCTACGATATTGAAACCGGCCCGGACGGAACTTTCTCCCGTACCGGCTTGCCGCCCGGCACGTACCATCTCTACGCCGAAACCAAGGCGCCGAGCCTGCGAAGCGCCGTGGCGGAGATCGAATTGTCGGATGGCCCGATCGCCGGCCTCGATCTGGCGCTCCATCCAGTTGCCCCGCTGGCCGGCACGCTGGAAGCGCCGCCTGGCATGGATGCGGGCTCGCTGCGCGTGCGGATCGAGCCGTTGACGGACAGCCACCTCGGGCCACATTCCGCCCCAGTCGGAGCCGATGGCGCGTTCGAAATCAAGTCCGTCGAGCCGAAACGCTATCAGGTCTCGGTGCGGCCGCTGCCGGGCGACGCCTACCTGAAGAGTGTGCGCCTGGGCGGCTCGCCGGCGCCCTATGGGCTCCTCGATCTGCGAAACGGCGTGGGCAGTGAGGCGCTGAAGATCGTGGTCGGCCGGGGCGCGGCACGGATCGGCGGCGCCATCCAAGGGAAGTCCGTCGTGGGTTGGGACCGCACCGCCCGCGTCGTCCTGCTGGCCGAGGGGATCGACCTGTTCGACGGCCCCCGCTCCATCGCCGAAGGTGCTGACCCGCAGGGTGGCAACCGCGATATCGCGCCCAATCCCGACGGATCCTTCAGCTTCAAGAACGTGCCTCCCGGCAGGTACCGCCTGTTTGCCTACGACATTGCAGGCCCGGGCGCGCTTCAATCCACGGAAGCGTTTCGCGCAGCCGTCGCGCATGTCGAGGCGATCGAGATCGGAGAAGGCGATCGCCTGACGAAAGATCTCAAACTTCTCGCTTCGGAGGGCGCCGATGCCGCGAAGTAGCATCGTGCCCGCTCTTCTGGCCGCGGCCCTTCTGGCGGCGGCGCAAGACGCCGGGAAGCCCAGCGCCGTCGAGGGCGTGGTCCTTAACGCCATCACCAGCCAGCCGCTGGCAAAGGCGCACATCATGCTGCGCGCGGACGCGGGTGGCGCGATCCGCAGATATGGCGCCATCAGCGACGAGCAGGGGCGGTTCTCGATTCGGCCGATCGAGCCGGGAAAATACCGGACCGCCGTGGAGTTACCGGGCTTCCTCGTCGCTCCCCGGCGGACCGCCGGCAGCGGCCCTGTGGAGATCGCCGCGGGCGGCAGTTTGAGCGGCTTGGAACTGAAAATGATTCCGCAAGGGGTCATCTCCGGCCGCGTGCTGGACGCCGATGGCAATCCCATGGAACGGGTCGCCGTGGCGGCGGTGCGCGGAGTGCGCCGTATGGCAGAGCAGTACACCGATGCCGCGGGCGAGTTCCGCATCGGCGGCCTCGCCGCGGGCAAGTACGTGGTGAAGGCGGAGCCGCTCAATATCGAGGGGCCTCCGGAAATACGCACCGACGGATCGCGGGAAGAACGGTACGGCGTCACCTGGTTCGGGGGAACGCTGCGCGAGCAGGAGGCCCGGCCGGTGGACGTGTTCGCCGGAGGGGAAGTGAGCGGCATTGAGATTCGCGCCATCCGCGCGCCGGTGGTGCGGGTCAGCGGAACCATCACGGGCATCCCGCCGGCTGCCGGCCGGGTCAACCTGCGCCACACCTATCCTTCCTACTCGCAGGACAGCCCGGTGGCCGGAGGCAAGTTCGTCCTCTGGGGTCTCGCGCGCGGCCCCGTGCGCCTGTCGGCGAATGCGTCCGTGGGGGGACAGATCCTGGTGGCGGCGCCGCTCGATGTCGAGGTGGCCGATGCCGCCATAGACAACCTCGATCTGGCGCTGCTTCCGCTGTTCGATCTGGCGGGCCACGTCGAGTGGGATGGCGCTCCGCTCCCGGCAGACCAGATCCACAACGCCAGGTTGCGGCTCGATCCGCTGCGCGAGATCGATAACCCGGTTGCCGCGCCCGTGGATCCCGCCGGCGATTTCCGCCTCGCGACAGCCGGCGCAGATCGCTACCGCGTCTCGATCGAGGGGATGCCGGACAGCGTGTTCGTAAAATCCGTTCGCTTGGGGACGCGCGAGATGCCGGACGGAATCCTGGACGTGCGCCGCGGCGCGGGCCAGCCGTTGTCGTTGATCCTGAGCACCCGCGGCGCGCAACTCTCCGGCGTGGTTCGCGATGCGGACGGGCCGGTCCCGGACGCCGCGGTGGGGCTGGTGGAGGACCAGCCACGCTTCAACACCCTCCACATGGTCCGCACCAGCCCCGATGGCGCTTACACCTTTCGCGGTCTGGCTCCTGGAAAGTACAGACTATTCCAGCTCGACGCCGCCGACTTCGATTCCCTGCTGCAAACCGGCTCCCTGGGCATTTACGAAGCGGCAGTGGAAAAGATCGAGATCGGCGAAGGCGACCGACTCGCGCGCGATTTGCGACAGTAACTGCCCCGGGGCGGCCTCAGTTCCCCGTGGGAACCTTCTCCGCGTGGTCGATCACCAATCGGTCCACGAGACCTTTCTTCTGTTCCAGTCTGAGTCCGAGCTGCGCCTGAAGGGCGTTGAAGATGGTCGGCCCGGCATCGTCGTCCGCCGGCGCCGAAACGAACGGCGCGTCCCGGTCCATCCAGGACAATGTGAAATCGAACTTTCCCTGCAACCCGGCGCCATCCATGACCGGCGCGTGCACCTGTCTCGATAGGATCGCGGCCAACTCGGCCATCGACATGTCGCTGTGCCCCATGGTAACCAGGCCTTGGGGCGAGATCGTCCCGCTTTGAGGACGGCCAGCGCCAAGGGCCGGCTCTCCCACGGACGCCTTCAGCCTTGGGCCGCCCTTGGCCACCTGCAGCTCGAAACGCGTCATGTCCTTGGCTTCGTGATGGCAGGTGAGCTTGAAGCGTTCCGCCAGGAGGTTCTGCTGCATCAGCAGAAGCTGCTCCGCGGTTGTCCCCGCCGGCACTCTGGCATTTACGCTGAACCGTTCCGAGTCCATCCAGCCCGGAGCCACAAGCTGGAAGGCTTGAATGCGATATGCGGCCATCACCAGATTCGACAAGGTGCAATAGTCGCACATGAACAGGCTCGGATCGGGCATCCTGGGCACACCGTAGACTGGCATTGGGCGTCCATCACTGACCGGCGCCGGGGGTGACGGCTTGACCGAAGCCGCTTCGAATTGCGGCCCCGCCTCCGAGGGCTGGGCCAAGCCAACGCCGCAGGCCAGTAACATCACCAAAGTACCCGTGACCACACGGATCATTTACGCCCTTCCTCCGGCTTCAGTATACAGAGAAACGGGCTTCGGCTCCCGGATCGCAAAGCGGCACGGGTGTGGCGGAGAACGCACGCGGTTGCGGCGATGCCCGGGGGGCGCGCTGGTCCCAGGGGTTCGATCCACTCCGTCGCGACTCCGCGGTCTTCGTGCGCTCCGCCATGCCCCCTCACCGCCCGATCCTGTAAACTCTCCCGTCCGCTCGCTTTTTCCCTTGAAATGTATCAGTAATATAGTACACTATAAATATAGATGACTAAAACGATCCAGCGTGGACGCGCTTTCGAGTTCCGGTTGGATCTCCGCAGCGGCGTTCCAGTCTATCGCCAGCTCATCGACCAGGTGACTGGCGGCATGGCGGCGGGAACTCTGCCGGCGGGCCATCAACTTCCCACCGTCCGTCAGGTGGCGGTCGACCTCTCCATCAACCCCAACACGGTGATGCGGGCGTACCGGGAACTCGAGATCCGGGGAGTGCTGGAGACCCAACAGGGCACCGGCACATTTATCGGCCAGCAGAAGGTGAAGCGCGATGAAGTCGAACGTCAGAGGCAGCTCAGCCAGTTGGTAGGCGAGTTTGTTTCTCGCGCCGGCGCGGCCGGCTTCACCATCGAACAACTATTGGAGCAACTCAATGATCGCCGGAACGATTCTGAATAGACCAGGAGATGACGCCATGAAACCCAACCAGGCGCAATTGCGATTGAGTAGTGTCGGAGCCGCTTTGTTCGCTCTCATCGGAGCCGGCGGCTACCTTGTCACCCGCGTCACCGGAAACTACGCGCCCGTAGTTGCCGGCGCACTGCTGGGTCTGTATTTTCTCTTCTCCATCCGCGTAGCCGACCAGTGGGAGCGGGTCGCGGTGCTGCGTTTCGGCCGCTTCACCGGCCTGCGGGGACCCGGTTTGTTTCACATGATCCCCATCGTCGACCGCCTCAGCCGCTACGTGGACCAGCGCGTGCGCGTGACCGGCGTTTCCGCCGAATCCACGCTCACGCGCGACACCGTGCCCGTAAACGTGGACGCCATCGTCTTCTGGCTGGTGTGGAACGCGGAGAAATCCATTCTCGAAGTGCAGGATTTCGACCAGGCCATCGCTCTCAGCGCGCAGACCGCGCTGCGCGAATCCATCGGACGGCACGAACTCCACCAGATGGTGGCGGAGCGCGAGATGCTCGGCCGCGAGCTGCAGCGCATTCTGGACGAGAAGACCACTTCCTGGGGCATCACCGTGCAATCGGTGGAGATCCGCGATGTGCAGATTCCCTCCGCGTTGCAGGATGCCATGTCGCGGCAGGCGCAGGCCGAGCGCGAGCGCCAGGCCCGCGTCATCCTCGGCCAGGCGGAAACCGAGATCGCCGACAAGTTCGCCAAAGCCTCCCTTGTGTACCAGGACAACCCCGTGGCGCTGCACCTCCGCGCCATGAACATGCTCTACGAAGCCATCAAGGAACGGGGTTCGATGGTGATCGTGCCGTCCTCGGCGGTGGAGACCATGGGTCTGGGCGGCACGCTCGCCACCGCCGCCCTGGGCGGCGCCAAAGTGCCGTAGGCTTACGGGGTGTATCCTCAAAAGGAACGCCCATGACACGCGAACGGCACTTGCTAACGTTCGGCATTGCGCTGTTGATCGGTTCTGCGGCGGGCTTGGCGCAATCGGCCGCCAAGCCCGAGCCGGATGTTCTGATCTTCTCCAACGGCGAGAAACTGGTGGGCAAGCTGGTGCGCTCCAGCGGCTCGACCGTGATCTTTCATAGCGATTCCCTCGGCGATGTCAAAGCCGACTGGAGCAAGATCCAGGAGATGCACGCCGCGCAAAAGTTCGTGGTGGTCGCAAAAGGCGTCGAGTTGAACCGCCATTCCGACCTCTCCAAGCTTCCGCAAGGCCCGGTCGCCCTGGCCGATAAGACCCTCACCGTGGGCGGCCAGACCGTCCCCGTCGCCGATGCGGCGCACCTGATCGACCAGCCGTCGTTCGAGAAAGCCGTGCTGCACAGCCCCGGCTTCTTCGAGGCGTGGACCGGTTCTCTCACCGCCGGCGCCTCGCTGGTGGAAGCCACCCAGAAAAGCCAGTCGTTCACCGGCGGAATCGGCCTGCAGCGCGCCACCCCACCGGCGGACTGGCTGGACCCGCGCGACCGCACCACCCTCGACTTCAGCGCCTCCGACGGCTCGGTGAGCCAGCCCAGTTCACCCACACTGAAGACCTCCATCTTCCATGGCGACCTGGAGCGGGACGAGTACCTTCCCCGGTCGCACGCCTATTTCTTCGCACAAGCGGCCTTTGACCATAACTACTCGCAAGGCCTCGACCTGCAACAGATGTACGGCGGCGGCTTCGGATGGACCTTAATCAAGCGGCCCAACCAGACCCTCGACCTGAAGGGAAGCATGAGCTACGAACGCCAAGCCTTTCAGACGGCGGCAAATAACCACAACCTGGTGGGCAGCGTTTTCAGCCAGAACTACATCCGCAAGCTGGCGCGCGGGGTGACCTGGCTCGAAGGCGTCTCCATGACACCCTCGTGGAATATCGGAAAAGCGTATTCCTGGACGGCGAACTCCTCGCTGAATGTTCCGGTTTACAAGCGCCTGGGCTTCTCGCTGGCGGCGGCCGATTCATTTCTGAACGATCCGCCCCCCAGCTTCAAGAAGAACTCGTTTCAGCTCACCATGAGCCTAAGCTATTCTTTGAATAGATAGGCGTAACAGGCTGATCCTAAACGGAAGTCCGCGAAAACCCGGGGACTGACGGCTCCGTCCCAAAGCGCACGATCTCCCGCGAAAGCGTTCTGAGTCCTGTCGCCGCGTGGACGGGGCCGTCTGTCCCATGGCGTTTTCGCCGCGTCCGTGAAGCCGCTAAACCATCCCTTAAGCAAATTACGACAATCCACAGATTTCACGGCTCTTACAACATATCCGCAAACGATTTCCGCAGTTTGTAGAACCAGGCGTGGCCAAGCACGAAGACCACCAACGACAGCACCCAGAACTTCCACAGGTGCTCGAATGCCGGCGTCTGGCCCCACAGGAAGATCGACCGGTAGCCGCCCACCAGCGTGTACATGGGGTTCTTAAACAGCAGCCGCGCAATCCACGGCGCGCGGCTCAGCACCAGGTCCTCGCGGTAGCAGATGGGCGTCAGGAAAAACCAAATGGTCAGCAGGAACCCGATAATCTGCCCCAGGTCGCGGACGAACGCCCCCAGCGCCGCCAGAAACCACGACAGGCCCGCGGTGAACAGCATCTGCGGAATCAGCAGGACCGGCAGCCACAGCACGGTCGGCGGTATGCCGCGGCCCGACACCAGCAGGAATGCGCAGTACAGCGCCAGGGCGAAGCACTCCGTCACCAGCCCGGCGAACACCAGGTTCACCGGCAGCGTCTCCACCGCGAACACCAGTTTCTTGACGAAGTTCCGATGTTCCAGCATGACGGTGGGAGCGCGCCCCACGGCCTCGCTGAAAGCCAGCCAGGGCAGCATCCCGCCCAGGAGGTAGAGGGCGAAACCGGTGTGGTCCTTGTCCGGGTTCAAGACGAAGCCGAATACGAAGAAGTAAGTCAGGATCAGCAGCAGCGGGTTGAAGACCGTCCAGAACGCCCCGCCGAACGACCCGCGATAGCGCCCCAGAATGTCGCGCCGCACCATCACGCGGATCAGTCCGCGATTGCGCCAGATGGTCAGCCAGGGATAGACCAGCGCCCGCACCACGCCGCGCGCCGCGTTCTTGCGGCGCAGTTGGGCGGCAGTGGTCGCCCGCGGCGGCTCGATGCGCGACACGCCGTCTTCCGTCCGCGCCTCCACCTCCAGCGCTGGCCAGCCGGTGTCGTAATACCAGCACACGCCTTCGCGCATCGGCGAGATCAGCACGCGGTAGCGGCCATCTTCCGCGGGCACTTCGAAATCCAGCCGCACCGGGGCCGATTCGCCCGGAGCCAGGTCTCCATCCAGCGCCACCCGCGCCCCGTCCACCAGCAGCGTGCCGCTGCTGGAATCGAACAGGTGATAGCCTACGCGGAAGCCTTCCGAGGCGCGCCAGGTTTCGGCCGAGAGGTTGCGCAGGGTAAACTCCGCGCGCGCCATCCGGGAGGTGGCCTCGAATTCAACTCGCGGCTCCATGTAGCGGACGCTCATTCATACAGCCAACCCGGGTACCGGCTCTTCACCGGCCCGGTCTTGCGGCCCACGGCGTAGATGCCATCGCCGCGCAGTTCCGTATCCAGGCGGTAGCGGCGCAGCAGGTGCAGCACCCACGCGAACTCCGGGTGCGGCGCGTCGCGAAACTCGCCGGTTTCGAGCAGCGCCACCGCGAACCCCGAGCACTCCAGCAATTGCTGGATCTCGCGCGGCGTGTACTCGCGATTGTGCCGCGCGTCCACTTCGCCCGACTCCGCGGGCTTGATGTAGGCATGGAAGAACCCTGGGTGGTAGCCCTGTAGAATCGCCGAAATCCCGCGCAGGGACGCTACGTTGGGAGTGGTCAGGACTAGGTGGCCGCCCGGTTTCAGGATGCGGCTCACCTCGCTCATCAGGTGCATCGGGTCTTCGAACAGATGCTCGATCAGTTCGCCGCACACCACCGTCGAGAAGTGCCCGTCGGGATAAGGAAACACGTCCTTCTCGGCGTCGAAAAGATCGATGTCGCAGGCGAAAGTCTCGCCCTCCACCGAGGTCACCTCGCGATGTTCCGTCCGCCCCAACTTCCCGTAGTAACACCCGCGGACCTCGCCGTACCCCAGGCGCGTGTGCAGGGCGGGCGTTATCAGGAGGTAGGCGCCCATCTCGAGGATTCTGTCGGCGGGTCCCCCCGGCGGCGTGATCTCGAGAGTCTTCACCGATCGCGTGGTGTGCATCGCCAGATACGACTTGCTTGCCGGCGTGGCCGCCCACCCCAGGAGATGCCGGGCGAGTTCGCTGGACCGGGGGACCGGCGCGGCCTCGGCGGCGGGCGCGGAGGACCCCTCGCCGCCAGCCGCATCCTCGGGCTGGCTCGCCGCCTCTTCGTATACCGGCGGCGGCACCCACATCCGCTCTTGTACCACCGCCTCCAGAAATCCCACGTACTGCCGCGCCACCGCCGTCCAGTTGCAGCGCTCCGCCACGTAGCGCCTGGCGCGCGCGCCCAGTTCGCGCGCCACCTCGGGCTGCGACACCAGCAGGTTCAGGAATTCGAAGATCAGATCTTCTTCACCCGCGCCCACCGGCACCTTAAGGCACACATCCTCGGGGAACTCCGCAAACGACCCGAGGTCGGAAACCAGCAGGGCTCTGCCCAGCCCCATGGCGCGCAGCATGGTGCCGGAGCTTTCCCCCACCGTGGGACATCGCAGGTTGAGCACAATGTCGCAGGCGGCCATGTACCCGGTGAATTCCCCGATCGGCGTGAAGCCCAGCACGCGGACATTCGTGGAGAGCCCCATGGAGCGGATCATCGCCTCCACCGGAAACTCGGGATGCGGCTCGCCTACCAGAATCGCGCGCGTGCGCGGTTCCACCTTCACCAGCCGGCGGAGGGCCCGCAGCGATTCCGCAATCCGTTTGTACGGCTTCAGGTGCCCGAAGATCCCGATCAGGGGCGCGTCCGCCTCCAGCCCCAGCTTGTCGCGGTAGGCGTGCCGGTCGGCCCGTGGAATCCAGGCGCCATGCGGAATCACGGCGATGGGCCCGGAGAACCCGGACGCGCGGATCTGGCTCTCCATGAAGCGGCTGTGCACCACCACGCCGCGGGCACTTTCCAGCAGGCGCCGGGTCATGGGCACGCCATCGTAGTCGGGCCCGACTTCCAGATTCCGCACGCGCTCGGCGAAGGCGCGCGCCGCGGCGCCGCCGTTGTATTCGCATTCGTCCACGTAGGCGTCCCAGTCTCCGCGGCGGATGGTCATCTCGGCGATCAGGTGGTGGAGATTGGATTCGTGCATCACCACCACGCCGGGATGGCGCAGGGCCGTTTCATAGACGAAGGTGTGGAAGCCGTTGTTGCCCACCTGGTACAGCGCAATGTCGAAGCCGGTGGCGTCGAAGGGCTGATCCGGCCCCGGGAACACATCCACGGCCGCCAGCGGCCGCAGGCCTTCCAGAAGCGCTTCGGAATAATCGGCAATCCCGCTTCGGGCGGGTGGCAGCGGGGAAAAGTAGGCCACGTGCATTATGGGCGCTCCATGCTCAGGCGGATCTCATCACCGCACCAGGTCCAGCGTGAAGGTTCCCATTTTCAGAGGCACGCGGATCTGGAGGGGCGTGCGGGCCGCGTCGCGGGCGTAAAACACTTCGAAATGAACGTCCGCCTTCGGACCCTTGATGGAAACGTTCAGGTGGTCGGTGGGGACTTTCTTGTCGCCCACG
>Ga0209039_10002663_pt1 | contig 14851 bp, 13 predicted proteins | sample BogFormECP12_OM1_FD_188238 | JGI IMG/M metagenome (GOLD analysis project Ga0209039, IMG submission 188238) | Bog forest soil microbial communities from Calvert Island, British Columbia, Canada - ECP12_OM1 (SPAdes) (version 2) | ecosystem: Environmental > Aquatic > Freshwater > Wetlands > Bog ... | reverse complement strand
AAAAAGACCGCGTTTTACTCCCTATGGCACCCTGCAGACAGCAAGCACGAGGGAGATGTTCCCATTGGCTTCCGCAGCGCATCTCGTGAAGCAGGTTGGTCAGGATGTGCGCCCAGGAAACGTGCAGCGAGGACCTGGCAGAGGGCTAATCTGGCCTGACTCAACGACCCTCCTGCCGAAGGAAGATGCTTAACTTGTCTCTCCGGCTGGCCGGGCTTTCTCGCCATTTTCATCGGGCCGCTTACCGGCGATCTGCTGGTTACGTAAGCGGTTGTTTTCTTCCAGCGAATCCACCAATCGCCCGAGCAGCTGGCGCATTTCTTTTTGATGAGGAGTGTCCGTTCTCTTGATAGCCCTCCCCACAAGAATGGCGGCCAGGACAGGCAGAGTGATTGCAAATGCATACACGAGGCCATAGACTATTGCACCCAGGAACGATAAACCGCTCATATTGATCCTCCTTAAGACCTGAACCTGATTACGACATTTGTAACTTACCACTCGATTAGGGACCGGAGGTGACCGTTGGTGCGACCATCTCCATCATCAACCTTGACGGCGGAAGAACATTAATCAATGTGTCACCGGCAGGCAGATGTTTGATAAAGTTATCCGCGCTGATCTCAGGGCCCAGAAGAAACATTTCACGACTTCCATCCGTATGCCGAACAATGACAGAAATTTTGTCGAGTTCAGAATCATTAGGTGAAAGATCGGTTATTTTTGGAGGCACGACCGAGGGCATAGCCGGAAGCACATTCGTCCCGTTAGGATTAAACTGCAAGTAATTCGGCCAACCGAACGGTGTTGGGGTTGTGACTTGTGGACCTGAACGGACAAAATACACATGCATCAGCGTTAATATCAGGATAGAAACGACTGCAAGTATTCCGACCAAACCTAACATGTATTTTTTCTTCATGGGCTTCTACTTTCAAGTATATATAATGTACCATGTTGCTGCTAATTGCCTTTTTGAGATAGCTTCTAGAAAGTGCGGGTTGTTTGTCTGAGCTTCAGACGATTCGGTCACATTAAGGGGTGCTGTAATAACGGACGGTAAACGTTCCGGTATAAACATCGAACCACTGTTCGCACCCACCCAAAATCATGAACTTTCCGGTGGAGGGGTCCGACTCCGGTCCGAGGGTCTCGCCTCCCTTACATGGCGGTACATAGATAGACCACCCGGTAAGAGGATGGTCGGTTTGGCCGTCCAGGCAGGCTGCATCCGTCGCCGCACAGCGATACTCAGCGACGACCCCGCTTTGCCCCTGCAGGCCTAGGGTGAGGATAATCCAGCTATTATCGAAAAGGAAGCAGTTCCGGAGTTCCCCATATTTTTGGCTGAGGGCTGCACCGACAGAGCCATCCGTACCAACCCATGGTCCACAAGTATCGGATTCGGAGACATCTGCAGCTCCCGGCGGTTGTAAGTGGGAATAGGTAGCCCACGGTGTGGAGGTGGGGGTTACTGGAATGGACGTTGAGGAAGTGACCGGGACCGGTGTGGAAGCGCCATAGGTATCGAATTCTAAATCATGCAGCCGGCTTGGAGTGATTACATAGGCATCACCCTTCATATCGTAAACGAAAAACCCTCCAGCCGTACCCGTGGAGAAAACATTCCAAAAGTCCGCGGCGTCTTTCCCCAGATCCAGGCTGTTCCCGTCCTGTAAATTCGTGAATTGAAGGTGAAAGGTCCCCGTAGCCGACCAGGCCAGCCAGGGCCAGGACACTGCCCAGGGTAGCGCATTATTGATCACAATTCCTGTATGGCGATCGATGGATCCGGTCGCCATGTCGACCAGAACCGCTTCCCCTTCTCCATTCGGTGATGCAAACCCCACCGTCTCATGGGGCCTAGTCCAAGAATGGTGATAGGCCATATCGATCGTAATGGCCGGTAAATTGGCATCAGCGTTCAACCTGGGATGGACCAGGTCAAGAGCATATTCCTTATTTCTATTATTGACGATCGTGACCTGGCCATCCGGGGAATAAACCGGATTCGAAGCCAAGTCGATATAGTCATCCGGGGAGAACGGGATGAGCAATAACGGTGCTCCACCCCCCTGGGGCATCGAGTAGATCCCGCCAGGGGCGAAATAGATCAGATAACTGCCATCCCAACCCAGGAATCGCCCGCCCTCCTCAAGAACCATCTTACGAACAGTTCCACCGCTTGTGGATATCAATTCGACCCCATCGGGACCGCTCGGTTCGCCCCATAGGGTGGCTGCGATCCATTTTCCGTCCGGGGAGCGCTCCGGGTTGATCCCGTCCATCCCGATCGAATGGACCTGGCCTCCTGGATCCATCAGGACGATCGGTCCGAGCTTGGCATCCATACTGGGTGGCTGATTCCAGATGAAGACACCCGAGGAATCGAGCAGCCAGTCAGCGCTAAGGGCGATCCCGTTGGGCGAATCATAGTGACCTTCGTGCTGACCCTGAACGCTGAACAGCTCGATTGTCCGACCATAATCCGAAGTCCACTCGATTAATGAACTCCCGTCAGGAGAGAGAAGGAAACCTCCACTGGACGGAGCCGGCAGGCGTGGGATGGCTCCCCAAGGAGAAGAAGTGGGGGTCATTGGAATGGACGTTGAGGAAGTGACCGGGACCGGTGTGGCTGTCTGTGTAGGAACAGGCGAAGACGTGGGCGTCACCGGCAAAGATCCCCCATGGGATGCACATCCGGTTAGACTGATCATCGCGACAAGGATCGAGAACAATAAGGTGGATTTCATAATATTCTCTCCATCGAGCCACCTTGCGATCACGGGCTCGGCCAAACCAGCACGGTACCGTCCGAGGAGCTGGAAGCGAGCTGCTTTCCATCTGGAGACCAGCTGAACCCGTTCACATCGCTCTTGTGACCGATTAGAAGTGCGATGGGGACCTGGTTTGCCATGTCCCAAAGCAGGATCCTGCCGCTGTCTGTGCCGGCTGCCAGGTAGCGGCTGTCCGGCGACCAGGCCAGGGATTGGATCCGGTCAAACTGTATGGCTGCGGTCGTCAGATCGATCGATTTCCCCGTGGCGGCCTCCCACACATCCAGCGTACCCAGGTCTTCTCCACCGCCGCTGGGTTGGGAACCGCCTGCTGCAATCTCCTTTCCATCGGGCGACCATGCCAGGGCGCCGAGGTACTCACCACTGGCGGAATTTCTCAAGGTCTGCAGGGTTTTCCCGCTCTGAGGGTCCCAAATGATGATCGAGTATGTTCCCAAGGAATACCCCGATACGATCTGCAGACCGTCCGGCGACCAGGCAGAGATGTCCCGCTGGATTCGATCCCTCACCTCTGCCAGGACCTGACCGGTCAGTGGATCGTATACCGTTCCCAGGAGCACCGCCCGCTTTCCATCCGGAGAGAGCAGCCCGATATCGCCGCCGTACTGCTTTGCCCACTCAGGAGGTGAAGGAGCAGGGGAGCGGTCGATGACCTGTCCGGTCCGGGCATCCCATCGGATCCGATCCTCACCGGCGGTCGATGTGATCAGGGTATCACCATCCCATTTCGGACCGGTAAAATAACTGGAATAGGAGCCGAAGCCGTCCAGAATAAATATCGCTTTGCCTGTAGTGGAATCGACCGCTTCAAGCTCACCACTCTCCGAAATCATGCCCACGAGCGTCCTGCCATCCGGCATCCAGGCCAGGCCGGCTGACCCGTGGTATCCCTGAGTACTGATATGACGGCCGGAGGCAAGCTCCCAGACCTGCAGCTTGCCGTACGATCCGGCTGCCAGAGATTTGCTGTCCTGCGACCAGGAGATATTCTCAATGGGTGTTTCAGAGATGTCTCCCTTGAGCACCTCGACCATCTTGCCGCTCCTGCCGTCCAGCAAAGCCACATCCGTCCCATCGATCAGCGCCAGGAGGCTGGACACGGGGGAGGGCGCCAGGTCGTATCCCGCTGCGAAATCCGGTGGATTCACCTGGTAACCCGCCTGGGGTTGGCCCGTGGCCGCGTCATAGGCGACCACATAGCCATTGCCCCGGTTCACGTAGATCTGCCGGCCGTCTTCCGACCAGGCCGCGTTGACCGCTCCTGTGGTCACATAGTCGCAGTGCGCCGCCTGGATGGTTTGGAGAAGAGCACCCGAGCCGGCATCCCAGATTTTGACCTCCTGACATTCGGCGCTGGTGAGCAGTTTCGTGCCATCCGGGGACCAGGCACCCCGGATCGAGGCCTGACCCTGGATCGTCAGGATGGATGCGCCACTTCCGCTGTCAAGGAGAGTTAGGAGGTTGGTGGTCGACCCAACTGCCAGTCTGCGCCCGTCCGGGCTGAATGTCAGCGTTGCGGGAGTGCTGGGAAATTCCTTGAACCAGACCTCTTTCTGTGCGCTCGTCTCGTAGACGTATACACCGAGCATGGAGTCGATCGCAATTAGGCGGCCGTCGGGCGAGAGTGCCGTAGAGAACGCAGCGCCTTTTCCCAACCGCACCAGGGGGAAGATCGTTTGCAAGGAAATCGTGGCAGGGGTTGGAATGGGGACTTCGGAGGTCGCAGGTAGGCGCGAGGTCAGACCGCTGCTGCCGGACCCGACCTGGATCAGGAAACCGTACTCGACGCTGCCGGAGCTCCTCCAGAGAGTATCGAGCTCGGCCAGGTACAACCCATCTCCTTGGACGAATTCGGCCTGCTGGAAGGGATAATCGATCTCGCTTTCATTGGACAGGCCACCCCCCCAGCCATTTCCGAAGTGCCACAGACGCCGGGTTGTGTCCGTGGTGGGGATTTCATCGCCCGGGGTGATCGGGGCCACCGAAAGACTCACCGAGTCGGGTGGCGCGGGAGCATCCAGGTGGAAGTGGCCTGTGAATGAAGCAGAATCGCTGACAACCAGCGGCTCGCTGGAGGTGAATAGTCCAGGTACATTCCGACACTCCGTCTGCGTGTTCGACCCGACAAGGTTTGACCAGCAGTAGGATCCGATGCCGGCCGGCTGCGTCTGGCCGTCAACCGTCAAGCTTGCCCCAGGCGGCATGACCTTGCTCGAGCCAGCTGATATCGTCGGGGTGTCTGTCGGTATGGGTATGGGGGATCGAGGTGCTGGACCTGCGCAGGTGCTCAATAGCAGGGAAATTGATAACAGAACCCAGATCCATTCACTCCATCGATGATGATCCACGCTGCGAACTCCTATATTGGCACCCTTCCGGATCATTTCAATGGCTGCAGGGATGCGGCAATCTGGAGCAGCAGGCTGTCAAGGCGGTGGGGATTGCTTTCATCGGGTTGCGGCCAGTTACCGTACAGGTCGATCTCGTAATTGATCGACTCCTCGCGCCAGATCAGGTGAGCCGAGTTGCCGCTTGCATTCCCCGGTGACCAATAACTGAAACCGGATTGCCCTCGTACCTGTACTTTTTGCACATCCCATGCAACTTCTCTACGCTGCTGTACGGCTGCGGCAGGCGTTATGGGCTGGTTGGTCCATGTCTGGCTTACAAACACACTCCTTATATTTGCATCCAGAGGATCGCCCGGTTCGAAATAATTGAGCTGAACGGTCTCACTGCCGTCTGCGTTATCCATGAGCCAGCCCCCGGAAAACGGCAGGTTCGCGGGGATGAAACCGGGTGCCATGAGCGGGAATCCGGCTGCGTTTCGGGCCGACTCCAAGCTCGAAAATTCCAGGGTTCGCCCGGGTTGTGGGACAGGGGTCGCGGTGCCGGGCTCACCCGTCGCCGTGAGGGTCCAGGTGGGAACCGGTGGGGCGGTCTGTGTTGCCGTGCTGGATGTCTCGACCTGGTTGCTTAGGACCTGAGTGGGCGCGACCGTGGGACTGCCGGCAGGCACGGTCATACAAGCGGTCGCGGTAAGGACCAGGATCAGCGGAAAGATCCGTCGGCATTTTCGAAGGATAGACATCGCCTCTCCTTGGGCCATTATCTCAATCCCTCCAATCAATATTATAGGTCGTTTATCGGACCGTTACCACCCACGGTTCGTCGATGGCACCAAAGCAGATCCGGACGGTTTCACTGCCGTCGGCGTTCGGTCCATACCCACTTCCAAGGTACCGCCGGCTGAAAGCGCAATTACAGTCAATAAAAACAAGAGCTTCCTAAGCAAGGGTTCCTCCACCCTGATGGGGCAGGGAGCGCTGCCCTCAGCATCATTTATATCAAAGAGCCGTTACGGGCGTGTGTCTGCCCGGTTACCGTTTGGCAACATCCCTGGAGATAATTTCCCTTGGAGCGTCGGAGGGGAAGAAATATGCTGAAGACGGTACCCTCATGGCATGGTTATTTCGGCGCAGGCCACGCCCCGGGCATGAACTAAACGGACATCCCAGGTCGAACGGGATTGGTCGCGAAGCGGCACCAGGCCGGTCAGTACCAGGGTAAACATGCCTTTCTCGTCCGCTCCCTGGGGAAAGCCCCAATATTCAGAACGTGTTGTTCCATAGCCTTTGGATTGAGCGCTGTAAAACACATCCGGTTTTTCCCCTGGCTCCAAGCCCGTTGCCACGAGCCGGACCGAGGTGGCAGTGATGGGATGAAGCTCTATCGAGACTCCAGAGACAGGCAGGCAGTCCGGCGTCCCGGTGGGTGGTGCTTCAGTAACCACCTGTACCGTAACGACCGGCGTTGGGAAATTGCCTTGCGCCTGGCAGCCTGCACACCCGATCGCAACCATCAACCCGAGCCATAGCTTCAAAGTCTGGATCATGGATGAATCCCTCCATTTGACGAGTCACCGATCTGGAATTTTGACTTCGAAGTCCTCTTTGTTTTATCCTATCCCCTCCCAATAGTGATGATGGCGAAAAACAATCCAAAGTTGGCGATACCGCTCACGGCGAGAACCCCTAAATCGGGTAACATTTTTCGTTCTCGGCGTCTATCAGCCAATATTGCCGCTCCGCCAAAAGCCAGCCCAGGCAGGGCAAGAAAAACGATGACACTGATGCTGATTGCGCCGAGTAAGCTCAAGGCCAGCAACCCACCACAAGTGATCCAAACCAGGGTTCCCCAAAGGGTAGATAAGAACTGAGGCTCAAGAGCGATCCCTAAAAATCCCACGACTCCCAGGAGGGCAACTTCGATGAATAGCAGGGCAGGCATGGGCCAAAGGGAATAGCCCGGTGGATTAAAGGCTGCTTGGGGTATCCAGATCGGAGCCGTGCCCCCAATACATAATATCACTCCGATGGCAGCAAGGGTCCACTCGATCGTTCGTTTCATAGCGATACTCCTTTCCCAGAACCCGAGTACAAACCTCGTGGGTTTGAGCGGTTTCATGGAGAAACAGAAGGCAGGGAGGCGGTCGGGATCGGTGGAGCGGTAGATGCACCCGAGCATCCTGCCAAAAAGAAGATCAACCAGAGACCAAGGGATCGCCATCCCCAAACACTAAGTTTCCTTCTGTTCATTGCCTTTTCCTATCCTCCTTGTTAAGGCTGGGTGGCCTGGGTCGGAGATGCAGTTGGACTAGCCGCGGGCGAGGCCCAGATCGTTACCCAGCTCCCGCTGACCGTCTCCCCACTGGCGCTCAAGACCATCGGAAGGGTGATATTGCCCTTGGTCAGGACGGTGGAGAGCAGCTGGCCCGACGCCGGATCCCTGGTTGATGCGCCGCCGCTTTGGAATACAGGCGTCCCCTGGGAGTTCGTTCCGCTTGCGATCGAAAAGGGCAGTGCCAGGAGCGCCGGGTCGGCTTCCATGAGGATATCAAACCCTCTTAGATCGCCTGACCGGATGTACGTGATCCAGTGGGGGACGGCTATCAGGCCGGGCACCTCCAGCGGGTTCAACCCGATCTTCCAGGTCAGCCCGAGCTGGGCATCCGAGCCGTCGAAGCCGTACGGGCGAAGATCAAGGGTCAGCTGCACCGGTTGTTTGAATGTGACCTGCATCTGGGTCGCGCGCAGGGTAAGCGGCGCGGCGAAGCTGTTCCCGGCGATGCGGTACAGCCATTGGTTCGGCCCGAGGGTCAGGCCGACATCCTGGCCGTTCGCCGGCTCGAGGGGCACCGCCTGTCCTTGCGAATCAGTAGCGGTGAAGGACCCGGCGACCGTAGTAGCAGCAACGATGCGGCTGTCTGTCCAACTCGTGTGGCCGAGCAGGTAGGTTCCGGCAGCGGTGGATAGGATCCGGTCGATTCCCATGCTGATCCCGTACAGGGAGGGAGAGCCGGGCTCTGCCGTCGCAGGGCTCCACTGGAGCTGCCAGGTCCTGGTTTCCCCATAGAGGGTCAGTCCGGACAGCACGACCTCCAATTTGCCTTTGGGTTGAACGGTGTAATCCAGCTCCGTCTGCCATTGACCCGAGGGGGTGCCTCCGTAGCCACCTCCTCCGCCGACCACCGTGTAGCCGGAAATGGCCACGCTCAGGTCGTAAATCGATGGATCGGACGACTCGAAGGAGAATTCATATCCCGTGTTTCGTAGCCCTCCGGTGTTTCCTACCGCCTGGATGGATGTCAACCGGATCGCATGGCCCGCCAGGACAAAATCCTGGTTCAGCACCCACTCCTGCCCCGGTTGCGGGCTTGGCCCGGCATCGAAGTCGATTGCGGCGGTGGCATTCGGAACCGCGGGATAGATATCCTGGCCGCGGTATGTGATGGTGAGAGGCGGCGTGAAGGTCTTTCCGATCTGGTACGACCAGGGTTCGGCACCCGGCTCGCTGGGGGGGAGCAGCAGGGTGGGGTCGTAAGGCACGGTGTTAAAGACCGCCTGGCCGGAAGCGTCCGTGATCTTCTCCAAGCCGGCAGACCACCAGGATCCGCTTGGGACGGAGGCATCCGAGGCATCGGCCTGGCGGAATTCCCCCAGTAGCACGTAACTATTGCCGGTGTCAATCACCTGGAGCAGCACCAGAGGATTTTTAGGAGGAAGCGGTGTGTTCTGCTGCGGCTGAGGGGAGGGCGAGACCTCGAACACCGGCATGGCGGTCAGGGCTGCTGCAGGAACGACGCGCAGGGGGAGTTCCCAATTCTCTGGGGCGAGTCCTGGGAGCGTGTCCTGGATGCAGGGCAGGACGAAGGTGAAGGAATCTACCTTTGCAGGGATCGGCGGAAAGTCGACGGTCACCTGGGTTGGAGGGCCTCCCCCGCCGATCAGCGGAAGCAGGGTTCCGTCCGGGAGGCGGAGCGCAGCCCCCGGGATGCAGCCTGGGACGGCTTCGTTGTGGGAGTAGGCGGACCAGGGAACGCCTTCCAGGGTATAGGTCACCACCGTTTTTTCCGGGCTGAGGAATGCCTGGGTGATCGTCAGGGTAATGCCGTCACGCGTCTGCGAGACGGGTTTTTCGAGAGCGCGGAGCGGCGCGTTCTGTTCCACGATCCCGAAACCCGGGATGTATTCGAAAAGCTTCTGCACCTCTGCCGCCACCCGCTGCGGACCGATGATCCATACGGTCAGGGCAATAAGCAGGACGAGCCCCAGGACGAGAGCCCAGACCATACGCCGCGCCTTGGAGCGACGGGCTGCCGGCACAGCTGCCTGGGCGGATAGTCGCGAGCGTAGTGTCTGGGCGAATCCCGGATCGGGCTCAGGGATCACCAGGGAATGGCTCAGAAGTACTTCGAATTGCAACACGGAAGCGGGATCACTCATGGCGTTCCTCCAGCTGTCTCTGCAGCCGGGTCATCAACCGGTAGAAGGATTTCTTGACCGCCTCTTCTCGTTTCCCCAGGCACTCGCCAATCTCGGAGAAGGACAGCTCTGCTGCGAAGCGCAGCCGAATGAGCTCCTTCTCTCCTTCGCTCAAGCTGCGGATAGCTTTGGCCATGTGGGCCAGCTGATCGGAGCGAACGACCTGGACGAGGGGATCGTCCGCGGGATTGGGTTGGCTTTCGTTCAAAGGCATTTCCACTGTCCTCGGTCGGTAATGGTCCCGGACCCGGTTGCGTGCGATGGTAAAGAGCCAGGCGGAGAAATGTCCTTGATGACGGTAGCGAGGCAAGGCTTCAAAAGCGGACAGGAAGGTCTGCGCGGTCAGGTCCTCCGCGTCCGAGGCGTTGCCTACCCGGCTGTACAGGTAGCGGTAGATCGGCCGGAGATAACGGTCGTAGAGCGCCGTGAACTTCGACGGATCGCGTTGGGCCTCAGAAACCAGGTCGGTATCGTCGACTGGACCGGCTGGAAGGGAGGTGGTCGTTTCGGTCAAAGGTCTCCTCGTCACCAGGATTCAAAATGGAGCGTACCCGTTTTCACCTGGATAGGATCTATAGGTTTAACGTGAAAAAAGGGAAAACGGGACAGGAAGTCGGGACCGTTCCGGCGGTGTTTTCTCTGTTTCTTCCCAGGAATGACTACTATTTTCCTTGAGTACTGCATAACCCTCCTTAGATATCCCCTCGGCGGGAACGCTCCCCGGATGGTCGCGGGCCGATCCCTTTTTCAAGCGATCTAGCGAAGTCTTTGTCGGAGCAGGTGATCCTCCCCTTGGTTATCTAAACACAGATAAAAAGCATCCTTATCCACGCCCAACTTTTTCCTGAAAATCTCTGCGTTCTCTTCACCTCATTTTATCCAGGAAAGTACATCTCCATCTATATTCAGCTGCGTAATGAGATTTCCGTCCAAGGAAAACAACGATGGGACACCAGTTATCTTGGGGTCACCGACCTTGGCAGCATATGCAAAAAAGCGATCTCCTAATGGACTCCAGACCGGCCCGCCAATATCATATGGGTGGTCAGGCCTGGTTACCTGCCTCAGGCCGCTACCATCTGTATTGATTTGGAAAATCTCTCCCTTGCCATCCAATTTACCATTAAACAAAACTGTTCGTCCATCCGGCGAGATGGCCGCGGTAGTCACGATGGAAATCCTGTCCTGGCTTTTTTCATCAAAGACGGTCATGACTTGCCCGCTGGCCATATTTAACAATTGTACGATTCCCTGAGCCGCGCCCTTTCCAGGGATCGCGAATTGGGTAACAAACGCGATTTCAGTCCCATCCCTGCTCCAGTTGCCGAACCGAGCGCCTCCGCCAAAAGGGCTCTGATCGTGCAAGGTGTACTGCTCCACATGGGTCAGGATCTGGACACGGCCATCGCCCAGCTTGTTGACCATGCAAATTTCGAACACGGGTTTGGTCATGGGAGAACAATCAAACCCGATGGCCTGATCATCGGGCGACCAGCCGATACCACCCGGTGTACCCCCGACCCTTTCCTGATTGAGAGCCTCCGTTTCTCCTGTTTCAAGGTTCTTGATAGTAAGAATGCCCTCCGAAAGAAATGCCACCCTGGTATGGTCGTGGGAAAGCGCAACGTTCATAATCGTTTCAGAATGGGGAATGACGAGGCTGGAGCTCGATCCATCGGGGTTGGTGATGAAATAGCCGGCGGATGTTCTGATCAGGAGTTTCCCTTGTTGTGCAGAGAGGACCGATTGGCTAGTTGAGGTCTCCATGATCTGCGAAGTGGGCAGGGAGGTCGGTTCGACGGTGGACTGGACAAGGTTCGAACAGGCACCCAACATGAATGTGAGGATGATCGAGAAATAGCGCACCTTTTTCATGGTGTATCCATCCTTCAACGAATTTGAGAGAGGTCTGACATTCGAATCGGTATCCCACCCGGTCAATCCCCTTGCGAAGATAGGTCAAAACGGTCCAGGAATATTGTCACTCTACCGTCTCTTTTTAAAAAAATCAATTGAGATCCTCTCTCAACGGAATTTGACGTTTTGGATATAGGGTGCTGACAACGGCGACCAGAGTCACACGACTCGATCATTCGGGCCATTCTCGTGTTTTTCCAAATTTGTATGGTCAGCAGACATTCGACAGCAATAAGCCGATCAACTTCCTGGAAAGATGCGAGTTCGATTTGCCCTTTCTATTTACTTATGTCTAACTCGATTGAAAAGCAACTCATACCATTGCTGATTCCGTTGCTTTTCCCGCCGGCACAACGGCAGTGGGCGTGGGTACGTTTCCCTGGTAAAGGGAGAGGGCCAAGGCAATTCCAGCTGCGGTGATGAGCGGAACCGAAAAAGCATAGATGGCGGTAACCCCATCCATCGGGCCCCAGAACCAATGAGTTTCAACGAGTTGGATCCCGATTCCAACCAGCAGGGCAATCGCCGCGGCCCGCCGTTTGCTTCGATCCGAAGCGGAACGGACGATCCAAACCGGCGCAATAACTGCGATGACCAGACGGTAGGCAAAGACCCCTGTGCTGACCCAGAAAAGCGCATCAGGGCCCCGGACGAAATAAAAACGCCCATAAAGGACCGCGGAGAGCAGGTATCCGAGTGGCACCAGGATCGCGAGATGCCCCTGCCTGCGTGCGAGCTGCGTGCCCAGGAGTACTGCCAGCAAAAGGCCCATGTCGGATAGGAACAGTGCAGGGGCTGCAGAACCCAGATACTGCAGCATCACTTTATTCATCGGGTGTGAATATCCAGGATAAGGGCCCGAGGTCCAGTAACTGGAAAGGATACTGATCGCGGTAAGAAGTAAATAGCTTCCTCCCCAGGCCCAGGCGGCCTGTGAGAGAGGTTGACGGCGCGCTTCCAGAACGACCAGAAAGACGATGAGTGCCAGGATCCCTATAACGACGCCGATTTGTTCATAGGTCATGGTTTTCGCTACTGCATTCATCAGCCAGGCAGAGATCGGGTTGTCAGAGTTTAGTGATAATTCTTGGAGTCGCGTTCCCGCGTCTACCAGCGTCTTGATCAATAAACCTAAGGGGATCAGGCCCCAAATCGGGAAGGTACGTTTCCAGGCCCAGACCAGCACGACGGGGATGATTAGGAAATAGCCGGCCCGATAAAGCATCAGGAAAAACCAGTCCTCGCCGGTCAGCTGGCCAATCTGGCTGATGAAGAAGATCAATCCCGGGATTAATACAAGTGAAACTCCTTTCCAGGGCAGAGGAGTGTTCGGAACGGCATCGAGAAGACCCCAGGAGGCACGCGGCGAGGTGATCTGTTCCCTTAAGGCGCTGATGACCAGATCCAGGAGGGTACGCGCCCACAGGGGAAAAAGGTCCCATGTTCCCTTGTTGACGTACCAACTGCACAAGATGTAAGAATTAAGAGTGTGAACAAAAGCAATATTTTAATTATCCACATAATCCCTCTCCATTCTTGGAACGCCTAAAACACCCCAGACATTTTTATTGTACAACTTATCCAAATTAGCGATCATTACAAGGATTGAAAGTGAATGTATTTCCCCTATAGCAAGGTTTCGACAACCAAAGAATCAAATAAGTGCGATGTCTGATCTTAAAAACTAAGAGGTATACAACTGCAGGGTACGTGTTTACCGTCGTGCCAGAGGCACAACAGATGATGGTCGTTGATAAGAAATGGTTGAGGTGAGTGGTGGTCCGCAGGATCGTTTCGCTGATGGTGCCGTGCCCCTTCGCTGAAGTTGAACCAGATAGTCCAAGAGTGGAACGGAATGTTGACGACCAGTGACCAAGACACTCGAGAGGATGGCGTGAGTCTCCGCCCCTGGCTGGGTACGGTTGCAGCCATTGGTTTTGCGGGTGATGACCGCAGGGCGGATCATTCTTTCCGCCTGGTTATTCGTGGCGTCCAAGGTGTCGATGTAGAGGAAACGCAGCAAATGAGGCCGGTGTTTGCGCAGGCGCCGGGCAAAGCGAGCGTTATCGGGATCGGAGAAGCGACGCCGTTTGGCGATCAAGGCATCGAGGCGAGTTTCCAAGCGACGCGCCCGGTTGCCGAAGGTAAAGGGATCCAAAGTTGGTTTCTCCGCCTTCAGCTGCAGAGCCTGCTGCAAAAGCACGGTCATCTGTGTGGCAAACTGCAGAGCTCGTCCGGTCTTGCCCTCCTGCATCTCCTTCAGGTTTCGAAGCAGATGAGCGACACATTTTTGCTTGAGCCAATCCCTCAAACGCCGTTCGTCATAGGCCAGAAAACCATCGGTGACGAGGATGCCTGGAAACTTCTCACCCAGAACGTCGACGGCCACGTCACTGGAGCGGTTGGCACGGATGGCGTAGACGGTGATCTCATGATTAGTGAAGACCCAAAGCCAGGCTGCCAGCGTGCCAATTCGCCAACCGGTTTCGTCGGTGTGAACCACGCTGCATTGCCGAATCAAGTCGATCAACTGCTCATACACCGGGCGGGCGGTCTCGGCCAACTTTCGATCTGCCCGGCACCAGCCGCTGCGGCAGACTTGCAGACCGAAACTGTCATTCAGCGCCTCGCTGACTTTGGCGTAGGAGACTCCCAGACGATGTTTCAGGTCCGCGGCCAAAGCCTTGGCCCGCGGGCCCACCACCACCGTCCCCGCCGCTCCACTGGTTCGAGAAATCTGATCCGGGTGCCAGGAATGCAGGCGTTGATGGCAGCGTTCACAATACCCACTTTGAGTGATGTAGCGCGTGATCCAGGGTTGCACTTTCGGCAGATCGATCTCAAATTGCTCGTGCGTCTGCCGCTTTCGCAGCTTGCCGCCGCACTGCGGACAGCAGGACAGTTCGGCTACTTTCGTCTCGTTCACTTCCTTCAGGCTCGGCTTGGCCCGCTGCACGAAGCGACCCTTTCCCGCCTTCCGTCCCGGCCGCTTGGGATGTTCCACCCAGTGCCGCCGCGCAAATGGCGTGGCCTGCCGCTTCCCGCTTCGCTTCAGCTCTTCCACTTCCGTTTGCAAAAGCTGCACCTGCTTTTCCAATCTCTGAATCGTCGCCAGCGCCTGAACCAGTTGTTGTTCCAGTTCGGCAATTCGCTGATCCTTGCTATCCGGCAGATCGTTCTTCTTCTTGCGCCTGCTCATGCCGATAGTTTACAATCTGCTGCCTCTTTTTGACAAGCGCCTTTCAACCTATTCTCTTTACGGATGTTTTACCATTGACAACCACAAGGCTTCGCACGGTAAACAAGTACACT
>Ga0209039_10002662_pt1 | contig 14855 bp, 10 predicted proteins | sample BogFormECP12_OM1_FD_188238 | JGI IMG/M metagenome (GOLD analysis project Ga0209039, IMG submission 188238) | Bog forest soil microbial communities from Calvert Island, British Columbia, Canada - ECP12_OM1 (SPAdes) (version 2) | ecosystem: Environmental > Aquatic > Freshwater > Wetlands > Bog ... | reverse complement strand
ACTCTCCTTATTCCAATGGTATAGAGCGTTTGGACATTCTGACGCTAAACAACGAACCCCTTTTGTTTCTGATACATAATGGAGAGGCGCGGCATCAGGGGCTGTGTGCCGGGGGCTAGGGACTCGCCAGAACCCAGCCCCGCCGCCTCACCCCTAGCCATACGGCGCGATATCACACCCCTCTAAGGCTAGCGCAAACACAAGATAGGGTGTCAATAGAATTCTTGCGGAATTTCCTGCCGGTAGGAAAAAATCTTACCATTCCCCCGCCGATTTCCTGCCGGTAGGAAATGGGTTTAAGACGCTCGGCATTGCCGGGCACCCCCGCACACAACCGTGGTTATGGCCGTATACGGTCAATGTGGATTGCTGCTGAAGTTGCAACGAGCGGCTCTTAAAGTCGCAAACCTGCACAGATTCGGAAGAATAATCGCCCTTGCTGCGGTAGACTGAGCAAATGGCTACCATCGACATTGCCAATCTCAATATAGAGGAGCGGCTGCGGCTTCTGGATGAGCTTTGGGAGAGTCTCTCCCAAACGGCTGAAGCGATTCCGCTGACCAGCGCTCAGCGCGAGGAATTGGACCGGCGGCTGGACGAGCTTGAGCGCGAGGGCCCCGTCGGCATTCCTTGGGAAGATGTGCTCCGCCGAATTCCGCGCCGCGCCCAGTGACGAAACTGCTCCTCCGCCCTGCCGCTGCTGCCGACATTAGGTAATCACGTTGTTTCTTTGTGATCTCGGTGCCCAAAGCCAGTTCGGTCATGCCCAGAATGCCGTTCATGGGGGTTCGAATTTCATGGCTCATATTTGCTAGGAGTTGGCTCTTGGTGCGGCTGGCGACCTCTGCCGTGGAGCGTGGTCCTCTACTGGTTGACGTGAACGACGGTTGCAGGGGGGAATCCGTTGAACCAGGTCGAGGAAGCGTTGCTGTAAGCGCCGATGTTTTCCGAATAGACCAGATCATCGATTTGGAGGTCGGGCAGTTGCTCGGCTTGCGAGATGACGTCCATGCCATCGCAGGTCTGCCCGTAGACCGCGCAGACGTCGGTTTCGCCTTTCTTAAACGCCTTGAGATGATATTGGCAGTGGTCAAAAATGATGCCGGAGAAGGTGTGATAGACGCTGTCGTCAATGAAGTAACAGAGCTTTCTATCGCGCACCGCTTTGCCGATGATTCGTGCGACCAGGGTGGCGGCCGTGGCCACGAAAAACCGGCCCGGCTCCGCGAGAATCTGCATGTCGCGCGGGAACAGGCGATCGATCTCCGTGTTAATCATTCGGGCGAGCAGGCTGAAAGGCTTCACATGCCGGTCATAGGCGACAGGAAAACCACCGCCTATGTCGAGGATTTTGATCTCATGGCCACGGGTGTTCGCCTCGCGCAAGACCGCTGCCGCAATGTTCAGAGCCTGAACGAAATTCTCAAAGTTGGCGCATTGGCTGCCCACGTGAAAGCTCAGTCCCTCGACCTCCAATCCGATATCGAAGGCAGCGCAGATCAAATCCACGGCTTCCCCCGGGTCACAGCCGAATTTGGACGACAACTCCACCATGGACCCCGTGTTGGGAACTCGCAAGCGCAGGGCAACGCCGGCATGGGGAGCGTACTCCTTGATTTTCAGCAGCTCGTTGCGGTTGTCGTAGGTAACTAGCGGCTTGTAGCGGTCAAGCGCCTGGAGTGTCTCCTTGGGTTTGGTCGGATTGGCGTAAATGATTTTGTCCCAGATAAAGTCCTGCTGATCCTTGGGCGGAAGGTGCTTGATGTTTTCACAAACCAGGTTGAACTCGGGAAGTGAGGCGACGTCGAAGCTGGCGCCCGCGGCGTACAAAGTGGACACAATCTCCGGCGCCGGATTCGCTTTCACCGCGTAATACGCCTGAACTCGAGGAAGGTGCTTCTTGAATTTGGCGTAATTGCGCCGGATGATCTCATGATCGATCACCACCACGGGTGTCCTATGCTTCGCGGCCATTGCTTGCAACTGCCGGGCGGTAGCCATAAGCCCTCCTCTCTTCCTGCACTAGTCAAGGGCAGGATCCGTGCCGTCGATCATTTGCACTTTGTTGTGCGTGAAGTATTCTTTGGTCAGCGCCTTCATCATTTCGCCGCGCTGGTCGAAAAGCCTGCGCAATTTCCGCCGTGGGTGCCGGGCCAGCGCATAGTGCGTGAGGATGGGCATGGCGATGGTGGTATCCGTGTAGCAAACCACCGCATCGGGCAGGCGGTCGGGATCCACTTTCCCCCAGCTCACGGCTTCGCTGGGAGTCGCGCCGCTCAGTCCGCCCGTGTCCGGACGCGCATCGGTGACCTGCAAAAAATAATCTTGCCCAAATTCCTTGATGCGCAGCACCTCCTGAATCTGCGGTTCCGTCTGGAGCATGAAGTTCTTGGGACTGCCGCCGCCCCAGAGAACTGCGGCGCTCTTGCCTCCGGAGCGTTTCGCGGCGAGAACGTAAGCGGTGGACTCATTCACGTCGATCGACGGATTCACCCGCAGCTTGTTGCCGCGCAATTCCACGCCGGCCACGTTCATCCCAATGGTGGAGTCGCCGGGCGATGACGTGAAGCAGGGCACGCCGGCACGATAGGCGGCGGCAAGCACCGAGACGTCTTTGAGGCCCGCTTGGCGCTCCCACTCGGCGGCGTACTTGCCCAGCAGATGGTGCAGTTCTGCGGTGCCCATTTCCTTCTGGAATTCGGATTGAATGAGAATATTGCGCAGGATTTCATCCGTGGCCATCAGGCAGTCGCTATAACCGAGCAGCACGTCGTACACGCGCACGATATCGTTGTCGCGCAGTTCCGTGTCGTCCATATTGAAGTTCCCGACCCGCACGGGATAGTTCAAGGCAAAATGCATGTCGTGATACAAATTGGCGCCGGTCGAGACAATCCAGTCCACAAATCCGGCTTTGATAAGAGGAACGATGCAGGAGCAGCCCAACCCCGCCGGGGTGAGCGCTCCCGATATGGTCATGCCGATCGTGACGTCCGGCTCCAGCATCTTTTCCGCGAAGAGCTTGCAGCCCTCTTTAAGACGGGCTGAGTTGTAGGCAAGAAACACCTGGTCCACGATGTCAGGAAGCTTCTCTTTGCCGGTCAGATTTTTGGGAAGAATCCGCGGTCCGGACAGGAAGCGGTCGCGGTTGGGGCACTTCTTCTTTTTCATCCAATCGGGCATCTCCGACATGTCTTCGCGATAACGATGTTGTGACTTGTGAGCTTTAGCCATGATCGAATCAATTTCCTCCCTTGAACACAATGAGTGCCGCCCGGATTGAAATCGCGCATCGAGCTGAATTAGACTAGCACAGCGAGCGGACCGGGGGAAAGTGTGCACCGCGGTTCGTAGTGTCCCAATTTGAAAATCTCACGCATGCTTTTTCACTTTGGTATTAAGCGTGCGACGGTTACAGTATTGCCATTAAATCCATGGACTTGTCGCCCCAAATACGGAGTCTGTTTGTCAATATCTGTACATTGATTCGTGAAATAAGGAAAGCAATCCAAAAGCAGCCATACGTCAAGCACAATAGAGAAGAACGAATGAGGAATGAGCAGTTTCCAGCCGATCAAGTACGCGCAATCATCTCCTTTAACGATGAGACGGTAAGAAGTACGAAGGCCGAAGCGGATCGCCAATATCGAACCCAAAATTCTACAAAAAACGCTGCTTGGTCGGCGTTCGTCGCAGCTTCCATCTATGCCCTCATAGCTGCCCTGCAATCGTGTCACATTTACAGACAAAGCAAGGTTGCCAGCGAAGCACTCCGGCAAAGCACTGAATCGTTCATCATAAGTCAGAAAGCCTACGTCACTGTGGGCCGACAAGATGGCGTCGTGGCTGAAGCGGTCGTGCCGAAAAACGAGACCGCCAAAGCGGGCTTGCTTATATATTTTCAAAACACCGGTCATCTTCCTGCTAGGTTTAACTTTGGGCCAGACAATAGGTTTATTGGACTTATACCACCGTCCACCCCCGTGCAAGCCGACCATGAATTTGAACCTATGTGGAGAGGCAGAGACAAGAACGGTCACACTGGTGGATGGACTGGAACCATCACTATAGCTGGCAACTCGTCTTATCAGGGCATATTGTTTGAACTTCCCGAGAAACAACTTCGGCACTTGCTTGACGAACCACTCGGTCCTTACTTCTATACCTCCGGGAAATATGAATACTGTGATGGCTTCGGTGGTCGCGTCTGCCGGAGCTTTACCATTCGGTACGCTGGCGATCCTTACAATCGCTTCTTTCTTATGATGGAGGAAGAATGTATGGCGAGTGACTTGCAAGTCAGGATGAGTTCCATTGTGAGACGCAATCCTCCCGACTGGGAGTATTTGAATCCCTGCGCAGTTGAACGAGAGGAATTGAGTACGCCCATCAAACAACTGCCACAGCTTCCAAGATAGCCCTGTCACCATGACAAGGGTAAGTCCCCAAATTAGGACACTACCCGCGGTTCGTAGTGTCTTAGTTTGGTGTAGAGGCGGCTTTACGCCGCCATGTGGCGAGGTGAACTCGCCGCTACGAATTGTCTGGAACCCCAGGGTGAACAGAATGAAAGATTCGAAAAACACGCCGTCTTCAGTGGGTTTCTCGATGCCCGCGGAGTGGGAGCGGCACGAAGCGACGTGGCTCGCGTGGCCTCATAATCCCACCGACTGGCCGGACAAGCTCGATACTATTTGTTGGGTCTACGGCGAAATGGTGCGCAAAATTTCGCCCGGTGAGCGCATCAGGATGCTGGTCAATTCAGCAGCCGGCGAGAAGACCGCGCAGCGATACCTGAAGCGCGCCGGAGCTGACACGACGCGGGTCGAGTTCATCAAGCACCCAACCAATCGCGGCTGGATGCGAGACAGTGGGCCCATATTTGTTCGGCGCCACCGGAACAGAAGGACGGAGACCGCTATCGTCCATTTCCATTTCAACGCCTGGGCCAAGTATTCGGATTGGAAGAAAGACCGCCGGGTGCCGGAAGTTGCGGCCCGGCACCTCTCCAAGCGCCTCTTCAACGCGCAGATCGGCAACCGTGATTTCATCCTCGAGGGAGGGGGAATCGAAGTCAACGGATGCGGGACAATGTTGACGACGGAAGAGTGCTATTTGCAGCCGGAAATCCAGGTCAGGAATCCTGGGCTGGACCGAAAAGGCTTTGAAAAAGCAGTCAACAATTACCTCGGTGCCACCAACGTCTTCTGGCTTGCCGGTGGTGTGACCGGGGATGATACGCACGGCCACATCGATGACATCTGCCGTTTCGTCAATAGAAAGACCCTGGTTCTCATTAAGGAGGGTAATACCGGCGACATCAACTATGGCCCGTTGAACGAAAACTGGGACCGCATTCAGGATCTGCGGCTTGAGGACGGTTCCAAGCCGGAGGTCATCGCGCTGCCAATGCCCGACCCGATCTTTTTCGACCGTGAAAGACTCCCGGCGAGTTATGCAAATTTCTATATCGCCAATCATGCCGTGCTGGTGCCCACTTTCAACGATCCCAGAGATCGCCTGGCGCTTGGACTCTTTGGCGAATTATTCCAGGATCGTAAAGTAGTGGGTGTCCATGCCGTTGATTTGGTGCTGGGATTCGGCACGCTTCATTGCCTGACGCAGCAACAGCCCGCATGAGCACAAGGCTTCGTCCAGCCCCGGGCAAATTCTTTGGCGCGACCCATAAGGATTTCAACAGTCTTTGGCTTTCCGCTTGGAACTCCCAGCAGCGGTCAAGAAGGTGGATTTGACAGCGTGGTTCGCCCCGCAATCACTAATCTATTCCCAGCAAGATGGACGCGGACAGGACCGTTGTCCACAGACCTCGCTTGTCACCGATCGCCGATTGCGTGACGTGCATCGTGCGGACGATCTTGTTAGAAATCTGGTAGATCTCTTTCTTTTCATTCCAACTTCGGTCGGGATCGAACTCAACGCCCAGCGTGGTGGCAAGCATTTCCGCGGCCAGCTCTTCGGCGTATTCCCCCGCCACCTCTTCTGTTTCTCCAAACGAATGGTGCTCGGACAAGTAGCCAAAGGTGTTCCGGTCACTGGGAATGGCGACGCCCACGGAAGCGGCGATCAATCGATGGGGTTCGCGCGTGGAGTTCTCACTGATCACCACAAAGGTCACTTGCCCCGGCTTCAGTTCCGTCATACCCTCGGCCCGCGGAATCAGTTTGCAACGGGGAGGGAAAATGCTGGAAACCCGGACCAAATTGCATTGGGCGATCCCCGCGGAACGCAACGCCAGCTCAAAGCTGGTTAACTTTTCGCGGTGCTTTCCTACACCTTTAGTTAGGAACATCCGCTTGGCTACGAACATTCCGCTTCCTGCCTTCTCCTGGAGGTGTCGGACTCAGTTCGTGCTTTCCAAAACGATCAAGTCTGCCCTCAGGAAGTGAATTTGCGTTCTCTCACGGGGATTTTGTACCGTAACAAAAACTTCAGAAAGGTGTCAATGGCTTTTTGGGCCTTGCCCTTTCCCGGTAGTAACTCATTTTGAGGTGGCACGGGCGTCCCGCCCGTGAGCGATCACGGCCAAGATGCCGTGCCACTTCAAAATGAGTCACTACCCTTTTCCGGGGGCTTGACTAAATCCAAAGTGCGGGATATGTTGACGCTTCGACTTAGTGTGACCTGCATTCGGATTCCTGATAACAGGAATAAACCTTTTCTATGGAGGGAGTATGAACCCGAAGGCCGTGTTAGAGTTCGCAGCAGCCAATAACGTCAAGATCGTCGATCTTCGCTTCACAGACCTGCCGGGCCTGTGGCACCACGTTTCCTATCCACTTCATGAATTGGAGGAGGCCTCCTTTGAGGAGGGGTTTGGAATGGACGGCTCCAGCATCCGGGGTTGGGCCGCCATTCATGAAAGCGACATGCTCCTGGTGCCTGATCCGAGCTGGTATATGCTCGATCCTTTTACCGACGTACCCACCCTGGTCATGATCGGCGACATCGTTGATCCTGTCACCAAGCAGCATTACGTCAGAGATCCGCGCAACGTTGCGAAAAAAGCCGAGACCTATCTTGCTTACACGGGCATTGCCGATAAGGCCTACTTCGGGGCAGAAGCGGAATTCTTTATCTTTGACAACATTCGCTTTGATCAAGCCCAGCAGCATGGCTATTACTTCATTGACGCCGAGGAAGGCCGTTGGAACTCCGGTCGCGAGAAGGACAACCTGGGCTACCGGCCCCGTTACAAGGAAGGCTACTTCCCGGTTCCGCCCACCGATCATTACCAGGACTTGCGCAGCGAGATGGTCCTGGCGATGGAGAAGGCGGGACTCGACATCGAGTGCCATCACCACGAGGTAGCCACCGGCGGGCAAGCGGAAATTGACCAGCGCTTCAATTCCATGGTGAAATCCGCGGATGGAATGATGATTTACAAATACATCATCCGCAACGTGGCCTACCAGTATGGTAAGACGGTGACCTTCATGCCCAAGCCGATTTATCAGGATAACGGCTCCGGGATGCACAGTCACCAAAGTTTGTGGAAAGAGGGAAAGCCGCTCTTCGCGGGTGACCGCTATGCGGGCCTGAGCCAACTGGCCCTCCATTACATTGGCGGACTTCTGAAGCACTCTCCGGCGCTCGCCGCGTTGATTGCCCCCACCACGAATTCCTACAAGCGCTTGGTGCCAGGGTTCGAAGCGCCCGTAAACCTTGCCTACTCACGGCGCAATCGCAGCGCGGCCTGCCGCATTCCCATGTACTCGGCCAGTCCCAAGGCGAAACGTGTGGAATACCGGCCCCCGGATCCCTCCTGTAATCCCTACCTGGCCTTTGCCGCGATGCTGATGGCGGGACTGGATGGAGTGGAAAACAAGATCGATCCCGGTGAGCCGCTGGACAAGGATATCTATGATCTTGGCCCCGAGGAGATGAAAGCCGTTCCCTCGATGCCCGGCTCGCTCGAGGAATCGCTATGCGCCTTGGAGAAGGATCACGACTTCCTGCTTAAGGGCGACGTTTTTAGCGAGGAGCTGATCGAAACCTGGATCGAGTACAAAATGAAGAACGAGGTGCAGGCCATCAACACACGCCCGCACCCGTACGAGTTCGCGCTGTATTACGATATCTAAAAACTGTCCGTGGTCCGTTGTCCGCAGTCCGTTGCCCTGTGCCCCAGGTCGCGCTTCCGATAGGGCGGCCCGCGGGTCACTACTCCTGGCTGCCAGGACGCCACTCAATGACGTTCTGGCGGCCATTTTTTTCGGCCCCGTGCATAATTTGCCTGCCACACCTTGGCGGCAGCCTCCAACCGCCAACTCTCAGCCAACCAACGACAATGGACCAAGGACAACTGACAAAGGACAGCGGACTTCAATACAAGTTATAATCTCCCGAATGCGACCGGACTTTGCGGCATTAAACTTCGAAGATCCCGGCAAAGCCGCCGGCAACCTGGAGCGCCTGGAGGAACAACTGGCGCCCACGCTGCTCACGCCTTTGGCTTCGCTGCTATCCCAGTCGCCCGATCCCGACGGAGCCCTCAATCTTTTGGAGCGTTATGCGCAGGGTGCGCCGCCCCAGGTCCTGGGGGAGTTGGCACGCTACCCTACCGCCCTCTCCTATCTCATTGCCATTTTTGGATACAGCGGATACTTGGCGGAGACTTTGCTGTCGGAACCGCAGCTCGTGGTGCAGTTCGCGCGCGACCGGAATTTCACCAAGCTGAAATCCAAAGAAGACCTGATGCAGGACTTCGCGCGATTTTCCACCACCAATCCGGACCCCTGGCTGGCAGCTTTGCTGGCGCGCTTCAAGCGCCGGAACTATCTGCGCATCGTGTTGAAGGATGTGCTTCGCCTCTCGACGCTGGGCGAAACAACCCTGGAGCTTTCCACCCTCGCCGATGTGATTCTTTCCGACGCCTACCTGTTTTGTGACCGCGAGCTGGAAAAGCGTTATGGACTGCCGCAATACCGTGATGTGCAGGGCCGGATTGTGCGCGCGGGTTTCAGCATCGTCTCGCTTGGCAAGCTGGGTGGAAACGAGCTGAACTACAACTCCGACATCGATCTGCTTTTCCTTTATTCCCACGACGGTGAGACGGCAGGGGGAAGCGAGCGCGAATCCATCATTACCAATAAGGAATATTTTGTGCACGTCGCGCACGCCATCACGCGAACCATCACCCAGGCGACGTCGCAAGGCGAGGTCTTTCGCGTCGACCTCCGGCTGCGTCCCGAGGGCGAGCAGGGTGACCTGGCGATTTCGCTGAATTCCGCCCGTGAGTATTACGAACACCGGGCGCGGGACTGGGAATTGCAGATGCTCATCAAGGCGCGCCATTCCGCCGGCGACGCCAAGCTGACGCGCGACTTCCTGCGCGGCGTGGAGGAGTACGTTTACCGCTCGCCCGGGGATTTTGTGGCGGTGGAGAGCATTCTTCTTTCGCGCGAAAGAATCTCCAAGAAGCTGCGGGAAAGCCGCGGGCAGGCGATAGACGTTAAGCGCCATCGAGGCGGCATCCGCGACATTGAGTTCCTGGTGCAATGCTTGCAGCGGCTGCACGGCTTGCAGGATCACTGGGTGCGCTCGGGAGGAACACTCTTCGCACTGCGCAAACTCAACGACAAAGGCTGGCTTTCCAATCGGGACTATGCCGCCTTAACCTCCGCTTATGAGTTCTTGCGCAAGGTGGAGCACCGGATCCAGATGGAAGCGGGCCAGCAAACGCATCGGCTTCCGGTTGACCTGGACGCGCTCGATCGGCTGGGACGCCGGACCGGCGTCGAGGCCGGACCGCAGGAGCGCCCGGGCGATGTGTTGCTGCGCAAAGTTCGCGAAGCCTTCGCGGTGGTGGATGAAATTTACCAACACGTGATTCATCCCGGGGACGCTACCGCGCCGGGAACAGCTTTTGAGCTCAAGCCTGCTCCCACACTCCTGCCCGATGCCGGGCGCCAGTCATTTGCCTCACTGCTGAGCTTCCTGGATGTTCAGGCGCCGGAGGTGGCCCGCATTGTGCGCGAAGCGGATTTGCCGGAGCGCGCGCGCCGGAATACGATTCGCTTGCTGACGGCCATGGCCAGCTCACCGGAACGGTTTGCCCCGGCACGCGCCAAGCCGGCCAGCCTGCGCCGCGCCATTGAAGCGGTAGGCGCGAGCGCCTACCTGACGGAACTGCTGGTTCATCATCCCGAGGACCTGGAAATCCTTGACTCCGCTGAGCTGATGCCTTCCGATGGCACCGCCGGCGGGCAGTTGGATATGGGTCTGGAAACATTTTCCCTCCCCGAAGCTTATGCGTGGGCCTTCGAAGCCGGGCTCGATTTGCGCGAGAAAATGGCCATCTTGCGGCGCCATTACCGTGCCCGGGTCCTTGAATTGGGCGCGGCGGACTTGGCCGCCGGCGGCTCCGCCTTCCCGATGTTGAAGCGTTGGACGGTCAACGCCGCGCGTTGCATTGCAAGCGCCGAGGTTATTGCGCGCGGCCACGAAAGGGTGGCCACAGGCACGGGCGATGTGCCCTTCGTGGTTCTGGGCATGGGCCGCCTGGGGCTGAGTGAGTTTGATTTGGCTTCCGATGCCGACCTGGTTTTTGTGGCCGGGTCGGAGGCGAAAAGAGAGGACCTGGAACGCTTGACCCACCTGGCCGAGAAGACCATTGAAGTGCTCTCTAGTTACACGCAGGATGGCACGTTATTCCCGGTGGATACACGCTTGCGGCCGCGTGGACAAGAAGGGGAATTGGTGGTGAGCTTGGAGGAACTGGCGAGCTACATCGCCGGAGACGCACAGGCGTGGGAGTTGCTCACCTATATGAAGGCCCAGCCTCTGGCTGGAAATCCGCAACTCGGCCAGGCGGCCGTGGATCGGCTCCAGGCGGCGATTTACGACCGGCTTTCGACCTTTGATGATTTTGAAGGTGAACTCCACCAAATGCGGCGGCGGCTGGAACGGGAAGTGGCGGTTCCGAGCAGCAACACCAAAACCGCCCCCGGGGGTTATTACGATGTGGACTTTGCCGTTTCCTACACGCGGCTGCGGCGCCGTATAGCGGCCTTGCCGGGAGCCAACATGGCGGAGCAGATTGCGGCTCTCGGAGTGGCGCCTGCCATTTCCGCTGAGGACGCCGCGGCCTTAACCGAGTGCGCCGGATTCCTGCGTTCCGTGGATCATATCCTCCGGCTGGTGACGGGGAAGGCGCCGAATGGCCTGCCCGAAAACGAAGCCCACGCGGAGACGGCCGAAAGCGTAGCTCAGGGGTGGAGCCTGATATCCGAGGGGCAGACGCTGGCCGGCAAGCTGCATGAGACACAACAGCAACTCCGGTACGTCTACCGGCGCTTGGTGGGCTCGGAGTAATGGACGATGTTTGATTGGCGATGGCCAAATGCCGACAGAATTAGATCGTCAATCGAACCTCGGCAATTCATTGCCGATGGTCTCTCGATTGCCGATTGCAGTTCTCGCCCTTAGTTTTCCGTATAGGCTCTCACGGTGACAGACAACTTCAAATCGAAAATCGTCAATCGGCAATCGTCAATTATCTTACCACTCGCGGCGCCGACCGCCCCCGCCCCCGCCGCCGCTCCCGCCGGAATGCCCGCGGCCGCGGCCCCCGCCGGCTCCACCACCTCCAGGGCGACGTCCACCCCCTCCCCCGAAGTCGGTGCGCGGTGGGCGCGCTTCATTGACGGTCAATCGGCGGCCTTGCAAGGATTGACCATTAAGGCCGGCGATGGCCCGCTCCAGGTCCTCGCCCTCCGCCAGTTCGATGAATCCGAAGCCCCGCGATTGTCCCGTGGTCTTGTCGCGAATGACGACGGCCGAAGCTGCATGAAAACCTGCGCTGCTGACGAACTCAGAGAGTTCATTGTCTGTCACTTCGTGAGGAAGATTCCCCACGAATAACTTTTGCGGCATGAGATGCTCCCGATGGTGAGGCGGCCTCGATCCGCCACCTTCGCCTTTTAGATTTGCACGACCCTACCGGTTTTTGGACCCCAAACCTTCGGCGCTCGTCTTCCGGAAAAGAGCGAGACCTGTCAATCGTATTGGCCGGTGAGTGAATGCAATCTTTCCTCTGCGCCTGAGCAAGAAATGATGGCACCGCACTCGGCAGCCCGAAAACACATCCCCATTCCGTTCTGACAATACCCATTGCTGGAACGGCAATTTGTGAAGCAGGGACAATGCGTGAAGACTAGCACCCCGCCTGATGCCGTGGGTCACGAGAGCAGATGCGGTTTTAGCCGGATGCCTGCCGCGAGACACAGCGGTATTCCCAAACTGCGAGGGCGATTTTAGCACGCATTTGGCGTAACGAAAGGAAAAAAGCGGCAGGTGTGCAGCCCGGCCTCGCCCTATCCGGGACGCATCCGCGCACCCGGCTCGCGATGGTGCTCGTAGGGGCGGTTCGCGAACCGCGCCCGTCGAGCCGTGCGCAGTTGGTCAATTGGGTGCCGCATCGGCAGGTTTATCTCGCCAAATGGCGGCGTCCCGATATGATCGGGATAGATTCCGCCGCCTCTACGTCAAATTGACCTAGTACTTTCGTGTATGGCGCGATCTGCCAGACCATCTATAATCGGGCCACTCTACTTCCGCTATAAGGAGGCTGCCATGCGAACCTGGCGAAGAGTATCCATAACCTGTTTTGTGCTTGTTCTTTTTGCGCTCCCGTTATATGCGCAGAGCGGTACGTGCAGCGGCTTGAGCTTGGGGCGAGGCGCCAGTCTGAACGGCTTCGTCCCTTTCCCTGCGGACAATCTCTGGAACACGGATATCTCCAGCGCGCCCGTCGATCCCAATTCCAGCAACTACATCAACTTTATTGGGAAGACCGCCACACTGCATCCTGACTTTGGCGCCGGCACCTATGACGGCCAATATATGGGAATACCGTATCAGGTCGAAGCCAGCACGGAGGCGCTGGTCAATGTCAAGCTGGGCATGTATGGGAGTGAGAGCGACCCCGGTCCCATGCCGATTCCATCCAACGCCCTGATCGAGGGTTACCCCAAACCCGATGACGGCGATCGACACGTCCTGGTGTTGGAGAAAGGCGGCTGCTGGCTCTTCGAGCTTTACAATGCCAGCCTGTCGAGTGCGGGCGTCTGGAGCGCCAATTCCACCGCCATCTGGGATATGACGATTGACGAGCAGCGGCCCTACACGTGGACCTCCGCGGACGCCGCGGGATTGCCCATTTTCGTAGGCTTAGCGCGCTACGATGAAGTTGCCGCGGGCGCCATCCATCACGCCCTGCGCTTCACCGTGCCCACCACCCAGCAGGCTTTCGTGCTGCCCGCCACCCACTGGGCGTCAAGTAACACCGACTCCAACGCGCCTCCCATGGGCCTGCGCCTGCGTCTGAAAGCAGACTTTGATATCTCCGGCTACCCCGCCGACGATCAGGTAATTCTCACTTGCCTGAAGACCTACGGCCTGATCCTGGCGGACAATGGCAGCGCCATCTACATCACCGGGACGCCGGATAAACGCTGGAACAACGATGATCTTTCCCTGCTCAAACAAATCACCGCGGCGGATTTTGAAGTCGTTGACACCGGAACTGTCTACACCCCTGACAATGTCCCCAGTGGCGCGTCGCCCAAGATTTCCAAGTTCACGGCCAACCCGGCAACCGCCGCGGCGAAGCAATTGGTGACCCTCAGTTGGACGACCAGCGGCCAGGTTTATAACATCATCTCGCCGCAAGTCGGCCCCGTGCGCGGCTCGAGCATTATCATTCGGGCCCCTGCGTCCACGACCACGTATACACTCTACTCCACCAACCAGTACGGACGGACCAAGAAGAGCGTTAAACTGACCGTCCCTTAGCAGCAGGAAAAACCCGGGAGCGCGGCTGGAACCCCAAACCTGAGGTTACACATATCCGAGGCGGGAAGATGCGGAAGTTGGCATTGACGCTCGGCGATGCGTAGGGCATATTTTGAGATGCCGCATGGGCGGGCTCGGAAAACGCAAGGCGCGTGTCAATCGGATGGACATGACTGAAACTTCAGCCTCTAGCGCGAGTTTTGAAGGTTTGGAAGTGGTGGCCTTTGAAAGTCGCCATGCCGCGGAAATGGCCACCCTGATTACGCGATTTGGGGGTGTGCCGCGTGTGGCTCCGGCCCTGCGTGAGGCGCCGCTGGGGGAAGACGCCGCTGCGTGGGCGTTTGGCACGGCGCTGCTCGCGGGGCGGCTCGACGCGGTCATCTTCATGACCGGAGTCGGTACGCACCGGTTGGTTGAGGTGCTGGAGACGCGCTACGCCCGCGACCAGATCGTGCAAGCGCTCGCGGGAATTACCGTGGTGGCGCGTGGTCCCAAGCCGATGAAGGTTCTGCGCGAGCTGCAAGTGCCCATCACCATCACCGTGCCGGAGCCCAACACCTGGCGCGAAGTCCTGGAAGAATTGGACGAAAATCCGCGCGGATTCACGCTGGAGGGCAGCCGCGTGGCGGTGCAGGAATATGGCGCGCCCAATGAAGACTTCCTTGCTGCACTCAAAGAACGTGGCGTCGAGGTACTGCGCGTCCCGGTTTATCAATGGACGCTTCCCGATGATATTCAACCCCTGCGCGAAGCCATAAAAGCGCTGGTCGAGGGGCGGGTGCAAGTGGCGCTGTTCACGAACGCGGCGCAAGTAGAGCATCTTCTGCGCGTGGCCGCTGAAGACGGGGCGAAGGAACGGTTGCTCGAAGCTTTGGAGAAGGTCGTGGTCGCCTCGGTGGGCCCGACCTGCAGCGAGACCCTCGTGGGTCATGGAATCGCCATTGATCTTGAGCCCGTCCATCCCAAGATGGGACCCTTGGTGCAGGAAACCGCGCAGCGGGCGAAGGAGCTGTTGAAGAAGAAGTCAGGAGGCAGAAGTC
>Ga0209039_10002660_pt1 | contig 14858 bp, 13 predicted proteins | sample BogFormECP12_OM1_FD_188238 | JGI IMG/M metagenome (GOLD analysis project Ga0209039, IMG submission 188238) | Bog forest soil microbial communities from Calvert Island, British Columbia, Canada - ECP12_OM1 (SPAdes) (version 2) | ecosystem: Environmental > Aquatic > Freshwater > Wetlands > Bog ... | reverse complement strand
GCGTGTACCCCAAGTGCCCGCGTTCTTCGCGCGGTAGCGCAGTCAAATCGGCATAAATCGGGTAAATTATCTTAGCGCTTATGGGGCATGCCCGGCCCGAGCCCGAAGCCGGCGCCAGGCTGCTGGCTGATATATTAGGGTGATGAAAACCCTTTCGCGAAGAGACCTGCTTCGGATCGCGGCCATCGGGTCCGTGGCGCCGGCGGTTCGCGCGCAGCAACCGCCGGGCCCAGGGGGCACCCCCACCGCGCCGCTGCCATTGCCCGTGGTCACGCCAGTCGCGGCGCGCTCGGTGGTGTCGCTGGTGCGGGGGGAGGACCGGCGGAAGAACGTCTATGAGTCGCTGATGGCCATCGACCGGGAACTGGCTCCGGCGCTCCAACGCAAGAAGTACGTTCTCATCAAGCCCAACCTCACCAGCAATGTGAAGCAACTGGCTGCCACGCACGCCGACACGCTGCGCGGCATCCTGGACTACCTGGGGCCGCGGTTCCAGGGGCCGGTGGTGGTCGCCGAGGCGTCTTCCGGCAACACCGTGGATGGTTTCGAGAATTTCAAGTACGGGCAGTTGATCGCGGAGTATCGCTCGCTGAAAGTGGAGCTGATCGACCTCAATCGGGAAGGGAAGTACGTCACCTCGCCGTTGATCGACACCAATCTGCAGATGTTCCCGGTGAGGCTGGCCGCGCGGTTGATGGACCCCGATGCGTTTGTTCTGAGCGCGTCGATACCGAAGACGCACGATTGCGTGGTGGCGACAATGGGCGTGAAGAACGTGGTGATGGGCGCTCCGCTGCACAGCCCGGGCGCCACGTCGGGCAGGGGGAACAGCCCGGACAGGTGGAGCGACAAAATGAAGCTCCACACAGGGATGCAGCAGCCTCCCTTGGGCCCTCACCTGATGAACTACAACCTCACGTTGATCGCGCAGAAACTGGCTCCGTTCTGGGGCGCCACGGTGATCGACGGCCTGGAGGGCATGGAGGGGAATGGCCCGGTAGCCGGGACGCCGGTTCCTTCAGGCATCGCCATCGCCTCGCTGGACTACATCGCCGCCGATCGTGTGGGAGTCGAAGCCATGGGCATCGACCCGAGTTGGGTGGGCTACCTGCAATACTGCGAGCAGGTTGGCATCGGCAACTACGATATCTCGAAGATCGAGGTTCGGGGCGAGAAGATCGCCGCGGTGGCCCGGAAGTACCGCTTGCACTCGAGCACGGAGCGCAATCTGCAGTGGATGGCGCCACTGGCCTTCGATCGAGGGTGAAGGACGCCACATGAGAATGAAATTTCGGAGTGAGTGTCTGTTTGCGCTGTTCGTGTCGGTATCGGCAGCGGCCGAGGTGCATGTCTACGAGAAGGTGGAAATCACCTTGACGGCGGCCGGGAAGTACGCCAATCCCTACACCGACGTCGAGGTTTGGGCGGACCTGAAAGGCCCCCACTTCAACAAACGATGCAATGGCTTCTGGGATGGAGGCCAGACCTACCGTGTGCGCATCACGCCGGTTGAGCCGGGTGCGTGGACCTGGGTAAGCGGATCGAATCCGTCCGACCCCGGACTGGCCGGAAAGCGCGGGAGTTTTGTCAGCCTCCCGTGGACCGAAGCTGAGAAGCGGCAGAACCCCAATCGCCGTGGCTTCCCGCGGGCCACGCCCAACGGACACGCGCTGCAATATGCCGACGGGACCCCCTACTTCATCGTCGGCGATTTCTTTTATCCCGCCTCCACCTGGCGCTACCGGTGGCGGGATGGCGACGAGGCCTATGACGTGGGCACCCCCGAGGCGGGGTTCAAAGATATGTTGAAGCTCCGGAAGACCCAGGACTTCAACATGATCTACATCATCTCCAGCTTCCCGTCGTGGGCCTATGACGAGTATTCCTATGCGCTTCAGGACAAGGCCGGCGTTCCGCTGCGCAATGCGTGGCCCAGCGGCGATGAGAACAAAGCAGAGAACATGCCCAACGAGGATGGCGAGCGTCCCTTCTTCTTTCCCGGAAAGGCCGTGGGGTACCCCAACACGTGTCCCGACTACATGCGGCTCAACCCCTCCTATTTCCGTTTCCTCGACAAGAAGATCGACTACGCGAACGCGCAGGGCTTCAGAGTCTTTCTCGAAACGTTGCGGCGCGATATCGGCCCGTACCTGAAGGCATACTACGGCGCCACCAACCCCGATATGTTGAAGAACGCCGTGTTTCACTACATCCGCTACATCTTCGCCCGTTATCAAGCCGATCCGGTGTTCTTCGGGATCATCCACCAGGATGTCGGCGAGAATACTTATGGCCTCCCCGCACGGGACTGGCTCACATCCATCGAAGGTTATTACAGGAAGTATGGGCCGCCGCCCTTTGGGCAGATCGTTACCACCAATATCAACGGATCGACATACCGGGTTTGGGGGCACACCGATAAGGCGCCCTGGCTGACCCTGCATCAGGCCGGCAATAGTCCGCGGGACCACACCAGTTCCGAACAAATCCTCGAGATGTACAATTTGCCCAATCCGATTCCGGCGTATAACCAGGAGCCCTGGTACATTGCCAGCGATACGCCGGAGGAGCGCCGCAGGAACCGTTCCACGATGTACGCTTGCCTGCTCAATGGGGGCCTTGCGGGCGTCGCGCACCAGGCCATGGGCCTGACTCGGGGGAACCGGGAGAACAGCAGCACGTACGCGAACATGTGGGTATCCATCAAATGGCAGTCGGCCAATGAGGTGCGGCTGGCGCCGGCCTTCCTGATGGCCGATGGGGCCAATTACCAGGACCTGGCGCCGCACAGGGAGTTGCTATCGGTCTTCAAAGGCGATGCGCCGGCTTGGGTCGGTACCGGGCCGACCCGCGTTGCGCCCCAGGAGGGATGGGCATATTGTATGCGCACCGACGACAGGAAGCACTTCAAGCTGTATTTCGAGAGGAATGTGGCACGGCCCGACCTGTCCGGCGCATTGCCCAACACGGTTTACAAAGCTCAGTGGTTCGATCCGCGAACGGGAGCCTGGAGCAAAGCCGGAGCCGGCACACTCACCTCCGATGCGCAAGGGCGAATTGCGCTTCCCGCGTGTCCTACGTCCGCCGATGATTGGGGTTTGAGTCTTTCGCCAAATTAAACTGGAGCCAGCGATACACAATGAACGGAGCCGAGTGTCTACTGAGAACCCTGCTGGCGCATGGGGTGGATACGTGCTTCATGAACCCGGGCACGTCCGAGATGCAGTTCGTAGCGGCGTTGGACCGCGTCCCGGCGATGCGGGGCGTGCTGTGCCTGTTTGAGGGAGTGTGCTCGGGCGCGGCGGACGGCTATGCGCGCATGTTGCGGCGGCCGGCCGCCACGCTGCTGCATCTGGGGCCGGGATTGGGCAACGCGCTGACCAACTTTCATAACGCGCGGAAGGCGCGGTCGCCGGTGGTGAGCATCGTGGGGCAGCACACCACGGGGCACCTCCTTTGCGACGCTCCGCTGTCGGCCGATATCGAGGCGTTCGCGCGCCCGGTTTCGACTTACGTCCGAAGTTTGGAACGAGCGGAGGATATGGGCAAGGAGGCCGCGGCTGCCATCCGCGCGGCGTGCGCACCGCCGGGACAAATCGCGACCCTGATTGTGCCCGCCGACTTTTCCTGGAGCGAGGCGGGCGAGCCGCGGTGCCCTCTGGGCCCGGCGAGGCCGGGGTGCCCTCTGGGCCCAGTCGCGCCGGGATCCGGGGCGGAGTGCGTGCGCGAAGCGGCTCGAATTCTGCTGGGCCCAGAGCCCGCCGGATTGCTGCTGGGCGGCGGCGCGCTGCTGGAGCGAGGACGCGCGGCGGCGGGACAACTGGCGGCCGGCACGGACGTGCGCGTATTTGCCAACCGCTATGCCGCGCGGATGGTGTGCGGGGGCGGGAGGTTTACGCCGCAGAGGCTGGCGTACTTCCCGGAGGTAGCCGAGCCCATGCTGGCGGGGTTGAAACACCTCATCCTGGTGGAAAGCCAGCCGCCGATTTCCTTTTTCGGATACCCGGGGCGTAGGAGCTACCTGGCGCCGGAAGATTGCGCTCTCCACGTGCTCGCGCCAATTGAGTCAAACGGCACGGAGGCGCTGGAAGCACTCGTTGAGGAATGCGGCGTCGGACGCATTGAACCGCCCGCGCCGGGCCCAGGGGGCACCCCATCGCGGCCCGCGCTGCCGGAGGGCGCCAGCCTGACGCCGGATACGATTGGCCAAGCCTTGGCCAGCCTGCTGCCGGAGGGTTCGATTGTGTCCGACGAGATGGTCTCCTCCGGCGAAGCGATTTTGCGGCACTTGTCTTCCGCGGCGGGCTACGATCTACTGCCCGTCACGGGAGGGGCTATTGGCCAAGGCCTGCCGGTGGCTCTAGGCGCCGCGCTGGCGTGCCCGGACCGCAAGGTGATCGCGCTCGAAGCCGATGGCAGCGGCATGTACACCCTGCAATCGCTGTGGACCATGGCGCGGGAGCGGTTGGACGTGGTGACGGTGATCCTGGCGAATCGCCGCTACCGGATTTTGGATATCGAGATGCAGAGGACCGGCGCCGGTGAAATGGGCCGGATGGCGAACGATATGGTCGATATCAGCAGGCCCAACCTGGACTGGGTGCGGCTGTCGGAAGGGATGGGCGTGGCGGCGACGCGCGCGGCTACGGCGGATGAGTTCGTGGCGCAGTTCAGGGCGGCGGTGAGCGAGAAGGGACCGGCGCTGATCGAAGCGGTGGTGTAGCGCCGGCGATCTTGTCGCCGGTGGCCGAAAGACACCGGCGGCAAAGACCGCCGGCGCCACTGGAGGAGTGACGGATGCAGGTTCGCTTATCTCGATATGGCCAGGCGTCGTCGCAACCGTCGCCAGTCAACCGGATGATGGCGGGCTTCGCGAGCGATTTTCGCGACGGCGTGGACATCAATCTGGGCATCGGGTACGTGAACGAGAAGACTATCCCGGTGGCGTGCCTCACGGAGGCCATGCAGGCCGTGGCCGCCGATGGCGTGAAGTACCGGCAGGCGTTCAATTATGGCGGGCCGGACGGCTCGGCGAATCTGGTGGAATCATTGCGGCGGTTCCTGAAGCTGGATGCGCGCAACCGTCTGATCATCGGCCCGTGCGGCGCCACCAGTATCCTTGAAGGACTGGCGGAGGTGGTGGCGCCGGGAATCGTGATCACTTCCGATCCCATGTACTACATCTACTCCGACGCGCTCGAACGCAAGGGTTTCGAGGTGCTGGCGGTGCCTGAAGACGATGAGGGAATTGGCCTCGCGGCGCTGGAGCGAAAACTGCGGGGGCTGGGCGGCGGCGTCGAGCGGATCGCTTTCTTCTACACGGTGACGGTCAACAATCCGTCGTGCACCATCCTGTCGAACCGGCGTCGGCGGGCGCTGCTCGAATTGGCGGCCAGGCTGTCGCGCGAACAGCGGCGGCGAATTCCGGTCTTCTACGACCTGGCGTATGAGCTGCTGCTGCACGACCCGCGGGCCGAACCGTTCGTTTCGGTGCTGCCCGAGGACGACCTGGGGATCGCGTACGAGATCGGCACGCTTTCGAAAGTGCTGGCGCCGGGGCTGCGGATCGGGTACCTGCTGGGACCCGACGGTCCGCTGATGAATGCCATGGTGCAGAAGACCAGCGACGCCGGTTTCAGCGCGCCGCTGTTCGTTCAGGAGATGGCCAGCTATCTGCTTGATCGGCGCATTGCGGAGCAACTGCGCGCGGTGAACGCGGGCTATCGCGAGAAGGCGGTGGCGGCACGGGATGGCATCGAGCGGAGCCTGGGGCCATTTCTCGAGGAATGCCGCGGCGGCAGCGCGGGCTTCTACTACTACCTGACGTTTCGGGATGTCGAGACCCACCCCTCCTCGGCCTTCTTCCGGTTTTTGACGCGCACCACGGGCGATGCGGCGGTGGACGGCCCGGAGCGCAACCGAGGGCCGCGCGTCATGTACATTCCGGGCGAATACTGCGTCCACCCGCGAGGCGACCTGGCGGAGCGGGGCAAGCGGCAGCTTCGTCTGTCGTACGGTTACGAGGATGTGCCGGGGATTCTGCGGGCGCTGAGTTGGATGCGCGAGGCGGCGGAATTCGCGGGTGCGCATGGAGGGACATTATGAACCAAAATCGCTCTGAGCCGAGCTAGCCCGGAAGCACCCGCCGACCTTCGATGCGGTAGTTTCCGGCAAGCACGATGCGGATGGCTTCGGAGTAGATGCGGTGTTCCTCCTTGAGAATCCGCGCCGAAAGGGTCTCCACGGTGTCGGCGTCCAGTATGGGAACGGGGGTCTGAATGACGATGGGGCCGGCATCCAGGTACTCGTCCACAAAATGAACCGTGCAGCCGGTGATTTTGACGCCGTGCTCGAGCGCCTGGCGCTGGGCGTCCAGGCCGGGAAAGGCCGGGAGCAGCGAAGGATGGATGTTGAGGATGCGGTTGGGATATTCGCGGATGAAAGTGGCGCTGAGAAGGCGCATGAAACCGGCCAGGCAGACCAACTCGACGCCGTGCCGGCGTAGTTCTTCGAGAAGCATGCGGTCGTAGACCTCGCGGTCAAGGCCCTTGGAAGGAATGCAGACGGCGTTCAAGCCGCGCTGGCGGGCGATCTCAAGGCCGCGGGCCTCGGGGCGATTGGCGATGACCACGGCAATCGACGCGTCGACCGTGCCGGCGGCGACATTGTCGGCGATGGCTTCGAAATTCGAGCCGCGGCCGGAGATGAGGATGCCGAGACCTTTCATCGGTACTCCACGCGGGGGTAGCCCCGCTTGTGCGCGACTACTTCGCCGGCGCGGAACGGGGATTCGCCCAGGTTGGCCAGCAGCGATTCGGCGCGGGCGGCGCGGCGCGCGGGAACGGCCAGGATCATGCCGACGCCCAGGTTGAAGGTGCGGCGGTAGTCGTCAAGGGGAATGTTGCCGATACGGCGCAGCACCTCGAAGAGCGGCGGAATGCGCCAGCGGGCGGTTTCGATGACCGCCGCCAGGCCCTTGGGCAACATGCGCGGGGTGTTGTCGGTGATGCCGCCGCCGGTGATGTGGGCGGCGCCGCGCAGCAGGCCCGCCGCCATCAGAGCGCGGATGGGCTTCAGGTAGCTGCGATGCACGGCCAGCAGCGCATCGCCGACGGTTGCGCCCACTTCGGGGAGCAGCGTCTTGGGACCATAGCCGGCGGTGTCGAACAGCAGCTTTCGCGCCAGCGAATAGCCGTTGGTGTGCAGCCCAGTGGAGGGAAGCGCCAGCAGGACATCGCCGGCACGGATGCGGGCGCCGGTGAGCAGTTCGGAGCGTTCGGCGGCGCCTACGATGAAGCCGGCCAAGTCGTACTCGGATTCGGCATACAAGCCGGGCATCTCGGCAGTCTCGCCGCCGATCAGCGCGCAGCCATTTTGCCGGCACCCGCGCGCGATCCCGGAGACCACGGCCGCGGCCACCCGAGCGTCCAGCTTGCCCACGGCGAAGTAATCCAGGAAGAACAGCGGCGCGGCGCCCTGCACGGCGATATCGTTGACGCAATGGTTCACCAGGTCTTCACCCACCGTGTCGTGGCGGCCGGTGAGAAACGCGACCTTGAGTTTGGTGCCCACGCCATCGGTGGAGCCGACCAGGATGGGCCGGCGGAAACCGGCGAGCTGGTAGCAGGCGCCGAACGTGCCGATGTCGGTGAGGACGCCTGGAGTGAACGTCTGGCGGGCGAATTTTCGGATAAGAGAGACGGCGCGGCTGGCTTCGTCGATATCGACGCCGGCATCGCGGTAGCGGACCTGTTTATCTGTGGGCAAGTCCCAGTATAATAGGCCCATCAGCATATGAAACCAGCACTAGCAGCGCTGCTCCTTTTTTGCGCGTGCGCCGCCGCCCAGGAGCCTTCGGCGGTGGCGGTGCGCAACGCCAGAATTGTGACGGTCAGCGGCCCCGTGATCGATAAAGGTACGGTGGTCCTGCGGCACGGACTGATTGAAGCCGTGGGAGAGAATGTGGCAGTCCCGCCCGATGCCATGGTGGTGGAAGGCGAAGGCCTCACCGTCTACCCGGGATTGGTCGATGGGTTGAGCACCTGGGGCATGCCGGGTGCGGCGCCCGCGACGGCCCCCACGACAGCCGGACGAGGCGGGCGCGGCCAGATCGCAACGACTCCGTTGACTCCTGCGACTCCGGCGACGCCCGCGGCTCCAACCGCCCCCGCCGCCACTTCGACGCGCGTGCGCGGCCCGGAAGATCGGCCGGCCACCACGAGCTGGGTGAAAGCGGCCGACGAGATTTCGCCCACCGACCGCCGCATCGAAACGGCGCGCAGCGCCGGCTTCACCACCGCCGTGACCTTCCCGACGACCGGTATTTTTGCCGGCCAGGGAGCGGTGATCGACCTGCTCAGCGGGCAGAAGGCGGGCGAGATGGTAGTGGCTTCGCCGGCCGGACAGTACATTTCGCTCACGCGCGGCGGCGGTTTCGGCGGCGGCGGGATGGGAGGCGGCTTCCCGGGATCGCTCATGGGCGTGATCGCCTACGTGCGGCAGATCTATCTGGATGCCGAACATTACAAGCTGGTGAAGGAAGCATACGCGCGCGATCCTCGAGGGATGACGCGGCCGGAGTACGACCGGGCGCTGGAGGGCGTGCTGGAATCGAAACAGATTCTGCTGCCGGCCAACCGCCTGGTGGAGATCGACCGCATGCTGCGTTTCGCGGCGGAGTTGAAGCAGCGGGCCATCCTCTACGGCGCGCGGGAAGGCTACCGGCCCGAGGCCGCGGATCTCTTGAAGAAGGCCCGCGTCCCGGTGCTGATGAGCCTGCATTGGCCGGAAGCGCCGCGCGATGCCAATCCGGAAGATGTAGACAGCCTGCGGACCCTGGAGACGCGCGACCAGGCGGCGTCGGCCCCGGCGCTGCTAAAGAAAGCGGGAGTTCAATTCGCGTTTTACTCCGACGGTCTGGAGCAGCCTCGCGACTTGCAGCGGGCGGTGAAGAAGGCCATCGACGCCGGCCTCTCGCGCGGGGACGCGTTACGCGCGCTGACGCTCTCGCCCGCCGAGATCTACGGCGTGGCGGACCGGCTGGGCAGCATCGAGAAGGGCAAGATCGCGAACCTGGTGGTCACCAAAGGCGAATTGTTCGACGACCAAACCAGGGTCCAATTCATTTTCGTCGACGGCAGGAAGTACACGCCCGTGGTGGAAACGCCGGGCACGGGAGGCCGCGGAGCAGCGGCCGAAGGACCGGGGGTGAACCAATGACAAAGCTCAAGATATTGCTGGCGGCATCGATTGTCCTGGCGCCGCTGGGCGCCGAAACCACGGTGATTCGGAACGCCACCATCATGACCGTGACCAAGGGCACGGTCAAAGGTTCGATCGTGGTGAAGGACGGGAAGATCGCGGAGGTGGGCGAGAAGGTGATGGAGCCGGCGGGCGCGAAAATTATCGACGCCGGCGGCCAGTACGTGATTCCGGGCATCATCGATTGCCATTCGCACATCGCCGTGGATGGCAGCGTCAATGAGGGCAGCGTGTCGGTCTCGTCCATGGTGGATATCAAGGATGTGATCAACCCGGAGGACATCGCGATCTATCGCGCGCTGGCCGGCGGGGTGACCACGGCCAACATCCTGCACGGCTCGGCCAACGCCATCGGCGGGCAGACGCTGGTGCTCAAGATGCGCTGGGGCAGGGACGCGCAGGGATTGATCTTCGAGGGCGCCATGCCGGGAATCAAGTTCGCGCTGGGCGAGAATCCCAAGCGCGCGGGCAACCCGCAAGGCGGCCGCGGCGCCACCACCGTGGAAGCCCGCTACCCGGCGACGCGCATGGGCATCGAGGACACCATCCGCGAAGCGTTCAACGAGGCCAAGGCGTACAAGGCCGAGTGGGACGCGTACAACGCCAAGGCGGCGGCCGGAGAGCGGCTCATCCCGCCGCGCAAGGACCTCAAGCTGGAACCGCTCAAGGAGATTCTGGAAGGCAAGCGTTACATCCACGCGCATTGCTACCGCGCCGACGAAATCCTGATGCTGATGAGGGTGGCAGACGATTTCGGCTTCAAGATCCGCACCTTCCAACACGTGCTGGAAGGTTACAAAGTGGCCAAGGAGATCGCGGCCCATGGCGCCGGCGCATCGACCTTCAGCGACTGGTTTAATTTCAAGGTGGAGGCCGGCGACGCCATTCCATACAACGCGGCCATCATGCAGAAATACGGCGTGGTGGTGAGCATGAATTCCGACGACGCGGAGCTGATGCGGCACCTGAACACCGAAGCCGGCAAGGCCATGAGATACGGCGGGGTGACCGAGACCGAGGCGCTGGCCATGGTGACGCTGAATCCGGCCAAGCAACTGGGGATCGAGAATCGCGTGGGCTCGATTGAAGCAGGCAAGGACGCCGACCTGGTGATCTACGACAAGTACCCGCTGTCGGACTTCGCCAAGGTGCAGAAGGTGCTGATCGACGGGAATCTTTACTTCGATCGCGACCAGGAGGTGACGGGCCGGGCCGCCAAGCAAGCCGAGAAGCAGAGACTGCTCGATAAAGAGAAGCAGGAACAGCAGCGGCAGCAGCCGCAGAGGAGGCCGGGAGCATGAAAACCCTTGCAATTCTGATTGGTTGCGCCATGGCCGCGTGGGCGGCGTCGAACGACACGTTCGTGATCCGCAACGCCGACGTGTACCCGGTCACTGGCGCCGAGATGAAAGGCGTCTCGGTGCTCGTCCAGGACGGGAAAATCGCCGATATCGGCGCGAAAATCGTGGCGCCCAAAGGCATGCGCGTGGTTGACGCCAAGGGCTTGCGGGTGTACCCGGGCATGATCGACTCGGCCACGGAACTGGGCCTGGCGGAGATTGAGTCGGTGCGCGAGTCGGTGGACACGGGCGAGTTGGGCGAGTTCATGCCGCAGCTCCGCGCGTTGGTCGCGGTGAATCCGGGCAGCGAGCATTTTGGGGTGGTGCGTGTCAACGGCATCACCAGCGCGATGACGTTTCCTTCGTCGGGCGCGCGCGGTGGCGGCGGTGGCGGCGGGCGGTTTGGCGGCGGCGAACAACAGTTGATCTCGGGCCAGGCGGCGCTGATCCACACCGATGGGTGGACCTGGGAAGACATGGCGATCCAACGCACGGCGGCTATGCACTTACTCTTCCCCAGCATCGCGGGCCGCGGAGGGCGCGGCGGCGCACCGGTTCCGGATAGCGTGCTGGAACTGATTTCCGGCACGGCCGGCGCCAGCAGTTACACGCAGGCGAGGCGCACTTACGAACAGCAGATCGGCAAGCTCAACGACTTTTTCGACCAGGCCCGCCAGTATCAGAAGGAGAAGGCCGCGCACGCTCCGGGTTTCAGGACCGATCTCAAAATGGAAGCCATGATCCCGGTGCTCGAAGGCAAGGTTCCCATGGCGGTGTCGGCCAGCCGCGCCAGCGCCATCCACGACGCCATTGCGTTCGCCGATAAGCAGAACATCAAGATCGTGCTCCTGCAGCCGCGCGAGCTGGGCAAAGTGGCGGCGGAGCTGAAGGCCAAGAACATCCCCGTGATTCTGGGGCGCGTGCTGGCGCTGCCGCAGGCCGAGGACGATGCCTACGACCAGGCGTTCACGCTGCCGTCGGAGGCCTACAAAGCCGGCGTGAAGTTCGCTTTCGGCACCTTCGACAACGAGTTTGTGCGCAACCTGCCCTTCGAGGCGGCCACCGCGGTGGCCTTCGGCTTGCCGTACGACGAAGCGTTGAAGGCCATCACCATCAACCCCGCCCAGATCTGGGGCGTGGGCAATGAACTGGGCTCCGTGGAGAAGGGCAAGTGGGCGGACCTGGTGATTACCACCGGCGATCTGCTGGAGATCCAGACCGGGATCAAGCACCTCTACATCAAGGGGAAGGAAGTCGAACTCAGCAATAAGCAGACACGGCTGTACGAGAAGTACGTGGCGAGGTAGGGGGATACACCCGTGGCGCAGGCCAAGCGTCCCGATGAGTCGGGACGCGGCAGACTGAGAGTCTGCGCCACGCTTTCCTACAGCACTATCTTCGGCTTGATGACGGCTACGCCGATGGCTCTCATGTTGTCGGTGAGGCGGGTGAACATGGCATCGTCGGTGTAAGTTCCTACGATGGCGCCTCCAGAGCCTGCGAAGTTGGAACTGGCGCCGGCCTTGCGTGCGGCGTGCACCATCTCCAGGTTGCCATGATCGATCTGGTAAATGTGCGCGCGCAAATCGAAGTTGGCGTCGATCAGCTCGCCTAACCGCTGGTAATCGCGGCGCAGCAGACATTCGCGGCCTTCGGCGGCGTAGCCCGCCCAGGTCTTCATGGCCTCCACAACTTGGGGGTCGCCGCGCCGCCAGCGCTCCCCCAGGTTGCCGTGAAACACTTCGGTTCCTTCACTGAGCGAGGTGCGATACGCGACATAGACGTTGGGCATCAGGGCCGGGTCCAGGCTTTCGTATTCGCCGTAACCGCGAGACTCCATCAGGGGGCGGGAGAAATCCATGTAAACCAGCCCCTGGTAGGCCTGAACGACGCGATCCTGAAGCCCGGCAGGGACGTTTAACTCGCGGGTTTCGGTTTCCAGAACCAGGTTGGCCTGAATGGGAAGCGGTATGTCGAGGTTATAGTATCGACAAAGGGCGCGCAAGGAGGCGGTGATGATGGCGCTCGATCCGCCCAGGCCGAGACGCTGGGGGACACTGGATTCGTACTCCAAAGTGAAGTTGCGGTCCTCCAGGTCGATTCCTTTCTCGCGGCAGTAATCGATGAGCCGGACAATCAGCGCCTGGATGATGCGGATGCCGCCGTAATAACCACGCCAGCGCGTAGTCCGGTAAAGGTCGTCGAGGTTCTCGAAGACCGGCAGATCCGCCTTGGAAGGCTTGATTTCCAGCCGGCCGCTGGGATAGAGCAAAACGCGCGCCCGGAAATTGGACATGACGAAGGCAATGGTCTTGCCGAAGTAACCGTCGCTCGGATTGCCCAAAAGTCCGGCGCGGGCATAACCGTAGGTTTCAATCATCGTTTCACTCGTTCGGCGGAATCGATCAGAATGGTGACTGGCCCATCGTTCACAATGTGAACCTGCATCATGGCCTGAAACACGCCGGTTTCCACCGGGACCGGGCCTCGTTTCGCGGATTCCACAAAGTAATTATAGAGATCCTGCGCGCGCTCCGGCGGCGCGGCCTGGTCGAAGCTGGGGCGGCGTCCTTTGCGGCAGTCGCCGTAGAGCGTGAACTGCGAGACGATCAGCAGCGATCCGGCGGCCTCCTGCACGTTGCGGTTCATCTTGCCCTCGTCGTCGGGAAAAATCCGCAGGCCGAGAAGTTTGCCGATGAGATAGTCGGCATCATCGGTGGTGTCGGTGCGGGAGACACCCAGAAAAACAAGCAGGCCCGTCCTTATAGACCCCGTAGTACCATTATTCACAGTAACGCTAGCTTCTCTTACACGTTGAATAACCAATCTCATGTTTTTTCATATTGACACAGATAGAGCCGCCTTATGTTATAGTGTGCGGGGGGTGGACCCATGGCACGAGGCAAAGAAGAGCTGGCCACGCTGGAGATGGCGCTGGTTGGTTATCAAGTCGAGAAAGAGAAGATCGAGAGCAAGATCCGCGAGATTCAATCGCAACTCAAGGGGAAGCCGGTCGTGGCGCCCGCAAAGAAGGCCCCTGGCGTAAAGCGCGTGCTCAGCGCCGCGGCGCGCCGGCGCATCTCCAAGGCACAGAAGAAGCGCTGGGCCGAACATCACAAGCGCATGGCGCAAGGCAAATAAGGGCGACGGGGCGCTCAGCGCCGTAACTTACTTCGCTCGAGAGCAAGCTCCCAACCGAAGCGGATTACTATATCTTCGACCGGCCCTTCGGCCGCAATTACTCCTCCCTGAAAGAATACCGCGCGGTCGCACAAGGCCCTGGCGAAGGGAACGTCGTGGGTGGCCAGAATCTTGGGCTGCGGCAAGCGGGCCAGGAGTTCGGCCAAAGCGCCCTGGCCGGGGGGATCGAGAGAAGTAGTAGGTTCATCGAGCACGAGGATCTCGGGATCCATGGCCAGAATTCCGGCGATGGCGACTCTCCTCTTCTCACCGGCGCTCAAGTGATAAGGCGCCTTGGCGGCCGCGGCGGACATGCCCACCGTGTGGAGAGCGGCGTGGGCGCGCTCGACGGCGTCGCGACGGCTCAACCCGCTGTTGAGCGGGCCGAATGCCACGTCTTCCAGGACAGTGGGCATGAAGAGCTGGCTTTCCGAATCCTGAAATACGAGACCGATTCTCCTGCGAATTTCCGGAATGTTTTGCGGGTTCACAGGAAGGCCGCAAACCTGGACGACGCCTTCGCCGGTAAGCAATCCATTGAGGTGCAGCACGAAAGTGGTTTTGCCGCTGCCGTTGGCGCCGAATAGCGCCACGGTCTCGCCGCGCTCGAGGCGGAAATCGACTCCATTGAGCGCGCGGGTGCCATCTTCATAGCTGTATCGCAGGCCGCGGACTTCGATGAGGGCCGGTGTCACAGGGCCCTCTCGACGGCGGCTCGCAGGAGCACCGGCGCCAGCGAGGCGAATAGCGTGAAAACCGCGTCGGTGGTCCGAAAGCGGAGCGCGCCGAACGGTTGGAATCGTCCCAGGAAACCGCGCGCGAGCATGGCGCGGTGAATGTCTTCGGCGCGGCCGTAGGAGCGCGCGAAGAGGACGGCGAGCGCTCCGGCAGCGGCGCGAAAACGGGAGCCGGCCATGACACCGCGAACGGTGGCTCCGCGGGAAGCGGCGGCAACGGTCATGTGCTGGGCTTCTTCGGAGATCACAAACAAGTAGCGGTAGAGAAACTGCGCCACCATGAGGAGAAAACGCGGAGCGCCGACTGTCTCGAGCCCGCGCAATAGGGCGGGGAACGGGG
>Ga0209039_10002659_pt1 | contig 14864 bp, 12 predicted proteins | sample BogFormECP12_OM1_FD_188238 | JGI IMG/M metagenome (GOLD analysis project Ga0209039, IMG submission 188238) | Bog forest soil microbial communities from Calvert Island, British Columbia, Canada - ECP12_OM1 (SPAdes) (version 2) | ecosystem: Environmental > Aquatic > Freshwater > Wetlands > Bog ... | reverse complement strand
CATAAGGCTCCCTCCTCTCCGAGTGCTTCGGTCCTCAACCAAAAGCATACTCGGTCCGCGATCGGAGCCTTCGCTCTTATGCAATCAACCCTCGTTTTGGGAGGGTGGGTCTAGGATTATTCCTTCTTCCTTTCATTCCGGAACAACGTCAATTCCAATGAGGCCCGGCGGGTGGCCGATAGGTTGAGGTTTGGAACGGTGGGTGCCGCATCCTTTGGATTTTGGTTTTTCAAAGGATGCGGGTTTAGAGTCAACTTCATTGCTCACAACCCATCGAATTTCTCGATACTTGCCTCGCCATTTTTCGGCCCTGTTTACCCCCAACCCCCCGTACCCAAATCTGCTCCTCTCGTAGTCTAATAGAGGTACGCAGGCTTACCCTGCAAGGCGGCGTTATTGTGTGTGAGGTTTCGTTCCCGCCGGCCTAAAGGTCACTTTCTCTTTCTATGTGGATTGTCCGATTAGCTCTTGCCAGGCCCTACACCTTCATCGTCATGGCCCTGGTCATCATCCTGTTGACCCCCGTGGTGCTTCTCCGCACGCCCACGGATATTTTCCCGGATATTAATATCCCGGTCATCGCGGTGGTCTGGACTTACTCCGGCCTCCAGCCGCAGGAGATGGAGCAGCGCATCACCTCAGGCGTCGAACGCGGCATTACGACCCTGGTCAACGACGTCGAGCACATCGAATCCCAATCGCTGACCGGCATCGCGGTAATCAAAGTATTCTTCCAGCCGAGCGCCAATATTCAGACCGCTCTCGCGCAAACCACCGCCATCTCGCAGACCTTTCTTCGCTCACTGCCACCGGGTACCACGCCTCCCCTGGTCATCATCTATTCCGCCTCCACCGTTCCCGTTCTGCAGATCGGCCTGACCAGCGACAGCCTCAGTGAGCAGCAACTCTTCGACTACGCCGCCAATTTCATCCGCACTCAACTCGCTACCATCCAGGGCGCCGCCACTCCTTTCCCTTACGGCGGCAAGCAGCGTCTCATTTCTGTGGACATTAATGCCCCCGCTCTTCAAGCCAAAGGGCTCTCCGCCGTCGATATCGTCAATGCCGTCAGCGCCCAGAACCTCATCCTCCCTACGGGCACAGCCAAGCTCGGACAACTGGAATATAACGTCGAGATGAATGGCAGTCCCCGCACCATTGCCGAGTTGAACGACCTTCCTGTAAAGACGGTCAATGGCTCAACGATATACTTGCGCGACGTCGCCCACGTTCGCGATGGTTTCGCCCCGCAGACCAATGTGGTTCTCGCCAATGGTCACCGCAGCGTGCTCATGAGCGTGTACAAAACCGGCAATGCCTCCACGCTCTCCATCGTCGATCGCGTCAAACAGACGCTCCACGATTACCAGCCTTCCCTTCCCGAGGACCTTAAGATCACCACCTTCTTCGACCAATCTCTCTTCGTGCGCGCCGCCATTCAGGGGGTTCTCCGCGAAGCACTCATCGCCGCGTGTCTCACCGCCATCATGATTCTTCTCTTCCTCGGCAATTGGAAGAGCACCTTTATCATCGCCATTTCCATTCCACTCTCTATCCTCGTCAGCGTCCTCTGCCTCAGCGCCCTTGGCGAAACCATCAACATTATGACCCTCGGCGGCCTCGCTCTCGCGGTCGGCATTCTCGTCGATGACGCCACCGTCGAAATCGAGAACATCAATCGCCAACTCGCGCTCGGCAAGGAAACCGTCCAGGCCATCCTCGACGGCGCACAACAGATCGCTGTTCCCGCTTTCGTTTCCACCTTGTGCATCTGCATCGTCTTCATCCCCATGTTCTTTCTTTCCGGCGTCGCCAAATATCTCTTCGTGCCGCTCGCCGAAGCCGTCAGCTTCGCCATGCTCGCTTCCTATATGTGGTCGCGCACCATCGTGCCCACCATGGCCATGTATCTCCTGACGTCCGAAGACGAGTATCACGCCGATCTCCATGCCCACGAAAAAATGAGCTTTTTCCGGCGCTACCAGCAGTCGTTTGAGCGCGCCTTCGAGCGTTTCCGCGCCGCCTATCGCCGCTCACTCTCTGCCGCCCTGCTCCACGCTCCTCTCTTCTCCGCGTGTTTCCTGGCCTTCTGCCTCCTCTCAGCGGGGCTCCTTTTCTTTCTCGGCCGCGATTTCTTCCCCAGTGTTGACGCCGGCCAGATCCGCCTGCACATGCGCGCCCGCACCGGCCTCCGTGTTGAAGAGACCGCCCGTCTCGCCGATCAAATCAACGCCGTCATTCGCCGCACCATCCCTGACCGCGACCTCACCACCGTTATCGATAACGTCGGCCTGCCCTACTCCGGCCTCAATCTCACCTACAGCAACTCCGGCACCATCGGCACCTGCGACGCCGAAATTCTCGTTCAGCTCAAACCCGAACGCGTTCGCTCCACTCGCGAATACATCAACGATCTTCGCAAGCGCCTTCCCAGCGAATTCCCGGGAGTTCAGTTTTTCTTTCAGCCTGCCGACATCGTCACCCAGATTCTCAATTTCGGCACACCTGCTCCCATCGACATTCAGATCACTGGAATGAATCAGCCCGCCGATTATGCCCTCGGGCTGAAACTCGCCAACGAAATCCGCCACGTCCCCGGCGCCGTCGATGTCCATGTCCAGCAGGCCTTTGACGCACCCACCCTCTTCCTGGACATCAATCGCACGCGCGCCCAATACGTTGGCTTGCAGGCACGCGACGTCGCTCAGAACGTCCTGGTCTCTCTCTCTTCCAGCTTTCAGACTTCACCGAACTTCTGGCTCGATCCCAAAAACGGCGTAAGCTACAGCGTGGCCGTGCAAACTCCTCAGTACCGCGTCGATAATTACCAGGCTCTCCAGAACATTCCCATTAACAGCGGCCTTTCAGGGGCTCCCGCGCAAATTCTCGGCAATCTTGTGGACACTTCCACCGTCGCGCGCCCCGCTTCGATCTCCCATTACGATGTTCAGCCGATGATCAATGTTTACGCCGCCGTTGATGGACGTGATCTCGGTTCGGTGGCCGCGGAAGTCACCAAGCTCGTGGACAATATCCAGAAGGAACTCCCGCGCGGCAGCCGCATCTTCATTCGCGGACAAGTCCAGACGATGAACTCCTCGTTCGCGGGCCTCGCCATCGGGCTGGTCGGCGCCATCGTTCTTGCCTATCTCCTCATCGTCGTCAATTTCCAGTCCTGGCTCGATCCCTTCATCATCATCACCGCTCTTCCCGGCGCCCTCGCCGGCATCTGCTGGATGCTCCTGTTCACCCACACAACCTTGAACGTTCCCTCGCTGACCGGGGCTATCATGTGTATGGGCGTGGCTACCGCCAACAGTATCTTGATGATCTCCTTCGCGCGCGAGCAGTTGAACGAAGGCCGCAGTGCCGCTGACGCCGCTCTCGAAGCCGGCTTCGTCCGCATTCGTCCCGTGATCATGACCGCTCTCGCCATGATGATCGGTATGGTGCCCATGGCGATCGGCCTCGGCGAAGGCGGCGAGCAGAATGCGCCTCTTGGCCGCGCCGTCATTGGCGGCCTGCTCTTCGCCACCCTGGCTACTCTTTTCTTCGTGCCGTGCGTTTTCTCCATCATTCACGGCTGGCTGGAGCGCCGCCGTCATCGCGCCGTCGCTCTCAGGGCGGCTCAATCATGAAGTCCACGCGGCGATCTGGAATTCGGAGCTACTGAACATGACTGACATCTCGACCCATCTTGAAAACGATCCGGGCGCTTCTCCTCCGGGGAAAAGCTCCTTTTTTCTGTTCCTCCTCTTCATCGTCATTGTTCTTGTGATCGTTGGCGCTATCCTCATGTTCCAGCGCCGCGCGGAGTACAAAGCCCTCGCCGACAACACCGAAATCCTCTCCGTTCCCACCGTGGCCGTCTTCCATCCCGCCGCTCAGCCGGGCGATGAAAATCTGGTGCTGCCCGGTACGCTGATGGCTTACGTCGAATCTCCCATCTACGCACGCACGAACGGCTACCTCAGAAAGTGGTATCGCGACATTGGCAGCCGCGTCAGCAAAGGCGAGCTCCTCGCGGAAATTGAGACCCCCGAAGTTGACCAGCAACTCTCCCAGGCCCGCGCCGATTTGGGCACCGCACAGGCCAACCTGCACCTCTCGGAAATCACCTCCGTCCGCTACTCCGAACTCCTGAAGACCGACGGCGTTTCCAAACAGGAAGTCGACAATGCCGTTGGCGATCTCGCCGCCAAACGCGCCATCGTCCAATCCGCCCAAGCCAACGTTCGCCGCCTCGAAGAGCTGAAATCTTTCCAGCGCGTCGAAGCCCCTTTTAGCGGCGTCATTACCCGCCGCAACACCGACATCGGCATGCTCATCAATGCGGGCAACGGTGGTTCCTCTCAACAACTCTTCTTTCTTGCGCAAACCGATCCCATGCGCGTCTACGTCAACGTGCCGGAAGCCTATGCCTCTTCCATTCGTCCGGGCCTCGGCGCTTATCTCGTACTCACACAGTTTCCCGGCCAGAAATTCCAGGGCAAGGTCGTGCGCACTGCCGAAGCCATCGATCTCTCCACGCGTACTCTCCTCACGGAAGTTGATGTCCCCAACAAATCCGCTCAATTGCTCCCGGGGGGTTACGCGCAGGTCTATCTCCAGGTAAAAGTTACGGCCCAGCGTCTTCAGGTTCCCGTGAACGCCCTGCTTTTCCGCTCGGAGGGGCTCCGTGCCGTGACCATCGACGCGAATCACCACACGCATTTGCAAGCTCTCGCGATTGGCCGCGATTTCGGCACCAGCCTCGAAGTTCTTAACGGCCTCAAACCCGAGGATTGGATCGTCCTCAATCCACCGGATTCTCTGGAAGACGGCCAAGAGGTACACGTCAAGGAAGTGAACAACCCGCTCGCTCCCCCCGCCGTGCCTGCGCCCGCCACGCAAACCGCGCCTGCAAAACCTCCTGCCTCTACTCCTTCTGCGGGGAAAAAGCCCTGATGTCTTTTGGCGCAAGTTCTGCGCACCGCCCGCTTCGCACTCGACTCGTGTGCGTGAGTGCTCATTTCGCTGGAGTGTGTCTTCTCGCGGGCTGCACCGTGGGTCCGGACTACAAACGCCCCGCCTCCCCCGTCCCCGCCAAGTGGGAAGTTGCCCAGCCCTGGCGCGAAGCCGTCCCCAAAGACGCCGTCCCCAAGACTTCCTGGTGGACCGTCTTCCACGACGATGACCTCAACTCTCTCCAAAGCGATCTCCTCGCCGCCAACCAGACCCTCAAAGTCGCCCTCGCTCATTACGACCAGGCCCGTGCTTCCGCCGCCGTCCAAAATGCTCAACTCTTCCCCACGCTTTCGGTCAATCTTTCCGCCAGTCGCCAGCGCTATTCCGGAACACGTCCCACGGGCTCATACGTTCCGCCTACAAGCCCCGTCACGCAAAACAGCTATGCTCTACCCTTCACGGTGAGCTACGAAGTGGACCTCGTCGGCAAGCGTCGTCGCACCATTGAGGCCGCACAAGCCTCCTTTCAAGCCAACGCTGCCGATCTCGAAAATGTTCGCCTCATTCTCAACGCGGAACTCGCCGCCGATTATTTCACTCTGCGCCAACTCGATACGCAGATCGCTCTTCTCCGCCGCACCGTCGACACCCTTCAGAAGGGGCTCGATCTCGTGAACTCCCGCCACAACGGCGGTGTCGCTTCTGGCCTCGACGTCACGCAGGAAGAAACGCTCCTCAACACCACGCGCACGCAAGCCACTCTGCTTCGCCAGCAGCGCAAACAATTTGAGGACGCCATCGCCGATCTCACCGGCAAGCCCGCTCCCGATTTCCACGTTGCCGAGCGCCCGCTCGCCGCCGAGCCGCCCAATCTGGACACTTCTCTGCCTTCCGATCTTCTCGAACGGCGTCCCGATATTGCCGAATCCGAGCGCGAAATGGCCGTTGCCAACTCGCAAATCGGCATTTCCAAAGCGGCTTACTATCCTTCGCTGGTTCTGTATGGCCAGGGTGGCTGGAACTCCGCGGATATTTCGCAACTCCTGAATGTCGCCAGCACGTTCTGGGCTGTTGGCGCCAATCTCGCCCAGGACATCTTCACCGGCGGCGCTCGCCGCGCTCAGGTGCAATTCTCCCAGGCGGGCTACGACGCTTCCGTCGCCACCTATCGCGGCACTGTCCTCAACGCTTTCCGCGAAGTGCAGGACAACATCACCGGCTTGCAGGTTCTCGACGCCGCGCGCCAATCGCAAGCCGATGCCGTTGATTCCTCGCGCCGCCAACTCGATATCGCCACCTCGCGCTACACCGGCGGCCTCGTCAGTTATCTCGACGTTGTCAGCGCCCAGCAGAATCTCCTCGCTAACGAGCAGGAGGCCGCCATCATCCAGGGCCAGCGCCTCGTCACCTCCGTGCTCTTAGTCAAAGCCCTCGGCGGTGGTTGGGACGCCGCCAGCCTCGCCGCCGCCCAGGTCAAACCGCAACTCCGCGACGCCGTCGCCCCCTGATCCTGCCCTCGCGCTTCTCTCCCCTCTGCGAGTCTCTGCGTACTCGGCGCCTCTGCGTTATCTTTTCTCATCGATCTACGCCACACACTCAACGCTGTCATCCCGACCGAAGCGGCCCGGCTCTTTTCTTCCGCGCCGAATGCCCCCGCCCTGATTCCCCGCGTTGACGATTTCTCACGCCGACGGTATTGTCTTCTCCATGAACTTTCCTCGTCCGCGTCGCGCCTTCGCCACCCTGGTCGTTCTTCTCCTCTTCGCTTGCGCCGCCACCGCGGACTCCTCCGCTTATCGCCAGTCCGTCGAAAAGTGGCGCCACGAATACGAATCCCAGCTCACTTCCGACAACGGTTGGCTCAGTGTCTCCGGCCTCTTCTGGCTCCACGAGGGCGAGAACCGCTTCGGCTCCGATCCTCTCAATGACATCGTCCTTCCCGCTTCCGCTCCCGCTCAGGCCGGCACCTTCGATTTCCGCGCTGGAAAGACCACCGTTCACATCCATCCCGGCATCACCGCCTCCATCAACGGCAAGCCTGTGCAATCCGCCGATCTTCGCCCAGACAATCCTCAGGACCGCCTCGTCCTCGGCGATCTCACCCTCTATGTCCACGCCAGCGGCGATCGTTTCGCCCTCCGCCTCAAGGACAAACACAGCCCCTTGCTCAAGAGCTTCACCGGACTGAACTGGTTCCCCGTCGACGATTCCTTCAGCCTCACCGCCCGCTTCATTCCCTACGATGCGCCCAAACAATTCGACTCCCAAAATGTTCTCGGCGATCCCATCAAGCTGGACATCGTCGGCTACGTCCTCTTCACCCTGCGCGGCCAGGAGTATCGCCTCGAAGCCGAAGTCAATCCCGATGGCACTCTCTTCATCGTTTTCCGCGATCTCACCAGCGGCAAGCTAACCTACCCCGCCTCCCGCTTCCTCGATACCGATGCCCCCAAGGACAGCCCCAATGGCAAGACCGTCCAGCTCGATTTCAACAAAGCCTACAATCCTCCCTGCGCCTACGATCCCTACACCACTTGCCCCGTCCCGCTCCCGGCCAATCGCCTCCGCGTGGAAATCCCCGCCGGCGAAAAGCTCTACAGACACCCGCATCCCTAGGCAGTAGGTAGATCCAAACCACGCGGCCCGCAGACTACGAAGATCCCTCTCGCACAACTACGGGCATCTGTAACTTCCCGGCAGTTCGTGGATACCTATCTATAGAGAATGTAATTCCCCACACAGGGCAGCGGAAATGCCTCACTGCGAACGCTACCCGTGTGCCCCGGCAAAAAGGAGATTCTATGGCCACACTCGCCGTACCCAGTATCGAGCCCACAAACGTAAGACTCATCGCTCCGAAGTGGCACACGTCCTTGCTGATAGCTCTTTTCTTGACCATGGCGTTAAGCGGCGCCTTTTTTCAACGCCACGCCCGCGCTCACTCGGAGATGTTGCAGCAACATCCCAACGTCGTACCGCTCTACCTCTATGCCATCGTCATGGAAGCGGGGCTTTTGGTGTACGTGTGGCGAGGCGGATTGCGCCGCGCGGGAATCAAACCCAGCGAACTCATTGGCGGGCGCTGGATCAGCGCGAAAGACGTTCTCGTTGATATAGCGCTAGCCCTCGGCGTGTGGGGCTCTTGGACGCTCATCGAAACATCCTTGGTTCGCTGGCTCGGCCCCGGCCACGCCAAATCCATCCAGGCTTTGCTGCCGCGCGGCCCCTTGGAAGTCCTGCTTTGGATCGTCGTTTCCATCAGCGCGGGTATCTGCGAGGAATTTGTTTTCCGCGGCTACTTCCAAAAGCAATTCGCCGCCTTCACGCACAGCCGGTGGATCGCCCTGGTCTTGCAGGCTCTGCTCTTTGGCATTTCCCATGGTTATCAGGGAATCGAAGCCTGCCTGAGGATCGCCCTCTACGGCTTTCTCTTCGGCTTGCTCGCGCTCTGGCGCAAGAGCCTCCGCCCCGGCATGATGGCCCATGCCATGTCGGACATTGTTGGCGGTATCTTCGGAATTTGATAGGGCCGCGCATCAAAATTGCTCCCGTGGTGTAACTTTCTGGCCGCTCATGGATAATCCCTCTGTGATGGGCTCATGACCGACTTCGACGCGCTCTACAAAAGATACGCGCCAGATGTGTACCATTTCGCGCTGTATCTTTCCGGCGAGCGCGGCGAAGCCGAGGACATCACCTCAGAAACATTCGTGCGCGTCTGGGCTTCCTCAGAACCCATCCGCGCGGCCACCGTCAGGGGCTACCTGTTCACCATCGCCCGCAATCTGTTCTTGCAGGGGCTCCGGAAGAAATCGCGCCACGTGGCCCTGGATGACGATCTGCGCGATCCGCAGGCCAGTCCGTATGTGCAAGCCGAGCACAAGGCCAAGCTGCAAGCCGTCCTGGCGGAACTCCAGAAATTGCCGGAGATTGACCGCGCGGCTCTGCTCATGCGCGCCTTCGACGAGATGCCATACGAGGAAATTGCCCGGGCCGTGGGAATTTCGCTGGCCGCCGTGAAAGTTAAGATTCACCGCGCGCGGCTCGCGCTTGCGGATATTCGCCACTCCTAGCCCCTGGCTGGTGTGGATTGGAACGATGTGGAGGAAAGTGCCATGAACATAACGCGGGAAGTGATCCTGGATCTCTTGCCAGTCTATCTTTCGGGTGAGGCGAGCCCCGCCACTCGCGCCCTCGTCGAGGAATTCCTGAAGCAGGACACGGAGCTTGCCCAGCGCATCCGCCTGCAGTGGACGGAGAATTTTGCCAAGGTTTCGCCCTCTCCTCTCCCTCCCGATCTCGAGTTGCGCTCCCTCAGCCGCGCGCGCAAACTACTCGCCTTTCAGCGCTGGCTGTTTGCCCTCGGCATAACTTTCACTGTCATTTCGCTCAGCAGCGAATTCTCGTTTACAGGTGGCCACCTCAAGGAATTCCATTTCCTGCTGCGCGATTATCCCCTTGAGCTTGGCATCTGCGCAGCGCTCGGCATCGCCTGCTGGACCGCCTACTACTTCATCCGGCGCCGCCTTCGCACTATCTGACCCAAGCGGGCAACGCTCAAGCGTTCCGCGTCTGCCCTGGGCATACTTCTCATCTCCCACACTGTCGCAACCATCGCGGCTAACAGCCCCCCAACATCTCACCCTGAGACGCTCCATGAGAATCCCCCCTGTCCCAGTCCAGATTCCCGTCTCTCGGCGTGGCTCCTGAATTGCCTCATACAGCACGTAAGGTTCCTTTTATGAGTAAGTTGGGACTCCATCTGAGCCGCATTGCCCTGCCCGTTCCTTTCCCCAAACATTCCTCAGACTCTGGCCCACTCCTTGCACGTTTATCCATCACATTTTGGGGAGAGGCTCGCGTATATCCGCCGGTTCGCGGGCCCGGAAGAATGGCTGTGATCACGATGAAAACTTCTGGCTTCAAGCAACTGGCTTTTTTGCTCGCTCTGGCGTTCCTTTTGCTCTCTTGGCCGACCTCCGTCCATTCACAGGAGCCTACTCGCAAAGTCGTGAAGCGCGTCGAAGCGCAGTACCCCAGCATTCTTAAAAAGCGCGGTATCGGTGGTGTTGTGCGTCTCCGCGTCGTCGTGAAAGCCGATGGCTTCGTCAAAGACACGGAAGTGCTCGGCGGCAGCGCCATCCTCGCGGATTCCGCCCAGAAGGCCGTCAAGCAGTGGGTCTTTGCACCTGGCGCCTCTGAAACGACAATAGAAGTTTCCGTGGTCTTTGATCCCGCGCATACCCCCGACAATTAGCGCGTCGTTTCCCTCCGGCCCACCAGGGTCGGCATCACTGCAAATACCAAAAGCGTTACTAGGTAGATCGCGCTCGCAACAACGTGGTTTCGCGCCGCGACGTATTGCAAAGCCGCAGGCTGGCTCCCTCTCTTCTCTTCTGCCACAATGATCTCTTCGCCATGGCCGATAATCCTGACATCCAAAAAGCCGCGGAGATTCTGCGTTCCGGCGGCCTGGTCGTTTTCCCCACGGAAACCGTTTACGGCCTCGGCGCCAACGCCCTTGATGCTTCCGCCATTCGCAAAATCTATGCCCTCAAGGGCCGTCCCGCCACCAGCCCGCTCATCGTCCACGTCGCCAGCGTTGAACAGGCGCGCGAGCTATCCGCTGATTGGCCTCAGGAAGCCGAGCGCCTCGCCCGTGAATACTGGCCCGGCCCGCTCACGCTCGTTGTCCCGAAAAAACCCATCATTCCCGATGACGCCACCGCCGGTCTCCCTACTGTCGGCCTGCGCATGCCCCGGCATCCCATCGCGCTCGCGCTTCTTCGCGAAACCGGGTTTCCCATCGCTGCCCCCAGCGCCAATCGTTTCACCCAGCTTTCCCCCACCACCGCCCAGCATGTCCGCGAAGCTTTCGGTGACGACACACCCTTCCTCCTCGATGGCGGCCCCTGCGAAGTCGGCCTCGAATCCACGGTCATCGCCGTAACCCCCGATGGCTTGGAAGTCCTCCGCCCCGGCATGGCCTTCGTTGAAGAAGCGCAGCAAAACGATTCAGGCGCCGCCGCAACGCAACAAATCGAAGACGCTCATCGCTCCCCCGGCCAGCACAAAAAGCACTACAGCCCCCGCACCCGCGTGTTGCTGGTCAGCCGTGGCCACCTTCCCCGCGAAGGACGCGGCGCCTATCTCTGGCTCGCCTACAACGCCCGCGCCGCTTTCAAACAACGCATGCCGCAAACCCCCAACGACTACGCCGCGCAACTTTACGCCACACTTCACGAACTCGATCGCCAATCTTTCGATTGGATCGCCGTCGAACTTCCCCCCGACGAACCGGATTGGGCCCCCATTCGCGACCGCCTGACCCGCGCCGCCTACGAGTAGCACGCAATCAAACTGGCAGCAATCGCCAACCGCTCACTCCCCTGTCGGTGCGCTCGTCATACGCGAGAGTCAACCGCAACCCGGTAACCCGCAGCCCTCTTTGTTTCATTGCTGTTGCTCTCTCCCCGCCTTCGGAGTACTTTTCATTTACCGAGCAATCTATAAGACGGAGGTTCGTCCTTTGCCTATTTCCGCCGTGGATGCCATCGCGCCCGCGTTTCAACACACCAAACAGCAACTCCTGCAACCCTTCCGCTTCACCCAATGGCTGCGCCTCGCCTTTGTCGGTTTTCTGGCCGGAGAACTCGGTTCCGGCGGGTGCAACTCCAATTTCAATGTGCCCTCGACGCATCACCCGCATGGATCGGAACATTTTCTTAACACAGCTTGGCCTTCGCAATTCGGCGATCACGCGGCGCTCCTTGCTTCATTGATCATTCCTCTGATTGTGCTGGGCCTTGGCTTGTTCGTCCTCTTTCTCTACATCAACAGCATCATGCGCTTCATTCTTTTCGACAGCATCGTCGCCAGGGAATGTCATATCCGCCAGGGATGGGTGCGGCGCCGCCACAACGGTCGCCGTTTTTTTGTATGGCAACTTGTGTTGACGCTGATTAGCGCCGCTGCCTTCATGCTACTTATCGGCATTCCCCTGCTGATTGCCTGGGGCCAAGGCTGGTTCAACCATCCGGGCGAACACTTGTTTCCGCTCATCCTTGGCGGCCTCCTGTTGCTCCTGCTCGTCCTGGCCTTCATCGTGGTGTTGGCTGTGATCACCGTGATGACCAAGGACTTTGTGGTCCCGCAAATGGCCTTGGAGGACATCAGCGCCGTCGAGGGCTGGCGCAGGTTGTGGGTGTTGCTCAAAGCGGAGAAGGGCGGCTATGCCGTCTACATCATCATGAAAATTGCCCTGGCCATCGCCGCGGCTATCGCCCTTGGCATCATCACCATAATCGTGTTTCTCGTGCTGCTCCTCCCCATCGGTGGTCTGGGGGTGGCTGCCGTGCTGGGCGGGAAAGCCGCCGGTTTGACGTGGAACGTCAACACCATCGCGCTGGCCGTGGTGGTCGGGTGCATTGTGCTCGCGGCTCTTATCTTTGTGGCTTCCATGATTTCCGTGCCCGCCATCGTGTTCTTCCCCGCGTACTCCATTTATTTCTTCGCCGCGCGTTATCCGGCTTTGTCAGCCCTGCTCTGGCCCACGCCACCGGACGCGCCGCCTTTGCCGCCCGCGCCCCTCGGATAGCGCAGTGGCAAACTCTAGCTCAAACCGACTTCTAATTCTGCCCGATGTTATCGGCCTCATTGTGCTCGCAGTCCAACTCATCATGCTATTCCATTTGTTGGTACCCGACGATGGATTCCGTCTGATTTCCGGCGTCCTGGCCTATATTGCGCTGGGGGCAGGGGCGCTGTACCTGTGGTATGGGAAAGGTGTGGCACTGAAGGTTTCTAAGCCCGCCGAGTGGGCTGCAGCCATCGGCGCTTCGGTTCTGCTAGGTACAGTCAGCTTCGGAATCGATATGGCCTTAGGAAGTATTCACAATCCTAGCTTGTCCCCCTTTAGGGCCGGAACAAGGGCGGGCAGTCCGTTTGGCTTCGTGCTGACTGTGTTTATCTGCCCAGGCTTGACAATGGTGGCTGTCGCCGGCCTCATCCGATCTTTTCTTACACGAAGCAAAAACAGCGAAGGATGAGCAAAAGGACCGCCGGGCCCCTGCCGGCATGCTTCCCAACAAGTTTGTCAATCGGAAGCTGACTCGCCGCAAAGAAATCAGTAAACCAGGGCAAAATCCAGGCTACAATGCCTGAACATTTCCACTCAGGGAGACTCCCATGCGCAAATTTTTCTCAACGCGATTTCTGCTCGCTGCCGTCATTCTCATTGCTGCCGCATTCCTTGCGGTCAGCCATTACGCAAAAGCCAGCGCGCAGATGACATCCGGCAGCGACAAGCCCTTCGTCATCGAGTACTATTACAAAACCAAGTGGGGCCACGCCGATGAATTCATCGCCCTCTTCCGCAAGAACCACTATCCCGTCCTGAAAAAACAGGTCGAGATGGGCCGCCTCCTGAAAGTCACCGCCGTCGCCCCCGTCTATCACACCACCGAAGACGGTCGCTGGGACTACCGTGTCACCATCGTCTACAAAAACGCCGCCACCGCCAACGATGGCTTTGATTCCGCGCCGCTCCTCAAGCAGCTCTTCCCCGATCAGGACACCTTCAAAAAGGAAGAACAGCGCCGCTTCGAAATCCTCGACGCCCACTGGGATCTACCCATCAAGGACGTGGACCTCGACGCGAAATAATACGCACCTTTAACTGGACCTCCTCACGAGGTGTACTGTCGCCCGCAGGGCAAACAGCGGAACAGCCTGTCATCCTGAGGGCCGCGCCGTTTGCGGCCCGAAGGATCTCAACCTACAGAAGGAGCGCAACTCTGCTTTATCGGGCTTGCGCTTGTACTTCAGCCTACAAATTATCCAAAAAGAACTTTGTCACCCGGTTCCACAGCACCCGTTGTGCCGGCAGGTCGCTCACTCCATGCCCCCGCCCGGGAAACGGCATCACCTCAACGTATTTCCCCGCTTTGATCAAATCGTCGATCAGCGACAGCGTGTTGGAATAATGCACGTTGTCGTCGCCCGTCCCGTGCGCGATCAGCAGCTTCCCTTTAAGCTTCTCCGCATTCTTGATCGGCGAAGATCCCTGGTAACTCTCCTCGTGCAGCGGCAGCAACCCCATATACCGCTCCGTATAAATCGTGTCGTAGAAATGCCAGTCCGTCACCGGCCCGCCCGCGAATCCCACCTTGTAAACCTGCGGCGCCTCGAACATCGCATGCAGCGTCATGTGCCCGCCGTAGCTCCAGCCGTGTATGCCGATTCGTTCGGCGTCCACGTACGGCTGCGACTTCAGCCATTCGGCGCCGTCCCGCTGGTCGGAAAGCTCCTGCGCGCCGAGCCGGTAATGGATGGGCTCCTCGAACACGTGCCCGCGTCCCCCGGATCCACGATTATCCAGCGAAAAAATGATGTAGCCCTTTTGCGCCATCATCTCGTGCCATAAAAATCCGTTCCCCATCCATGCGTTCTCGACCACCTGCTCGTGCGGCCCGCCGTATGTGTACACAATCACCGGGTATTTCTTCGCCGGATCGAATTTCGGCGGCTTGATCATCGAACAATTCAGCATCATTCCGTCATGCGCCTTGATCGTGAAAAACTCCACCGGCGACAAATGGTATTCCGCCAGTTCCGCCACTTTGTTCTCGTTCACCGTGGCCAGCTTCGTGCCGTCTGCCCGGTAAATGTCCTGCCGCGAAGGCGTATTCGCATTGGAATACGCGTCCACATACATCGCCGCATTCGGCGCGAAATTCACGCGGTGCGTGCCGGCTTCCCTGGTGATCCGTGCGAACCCGCTGCCATCCAGCCCCACGCGGTACAGATGCTGCTCCAGCGGCGACTTCTCCTTTGCCGTGAAATACACCGCGCCATTGGCCTCATCCACATGCTCCACCTTGCTCACTTCCCACTCGCCCTTCGTCAATTGCAACGGC
>Ga0209039_10002658_pt1 | contig 14865 bp, 13 predicted proteins | sample BogFormECP12_OM1_FD_188238 | JGI IMG/M metagenome (GOLD analysis project Ga0209039, IMG submission 188238) | Bog forest soil microbial communities from Calvert Island, British Columbia, Canada - ECP12_OM1 (SPAdes) (version 2) | ecosystem: Environmental > Aquatic > Freshwater > Wetlands > Bog ... | reverse complement strand
CTAGAGATGGTGGTGGCGATCACCAGCCGGGCCCGTCGGCGGCTGGCCGGCATCACCGCCGAGATGGATCGCGACCAGGGCGAGGAACTGCGGCGTCAGATTGATCGCGCCCTCCACCAACTCCGCGGTCTGGCCGCCCAAATCTCCCAGGAGCAAGAGCATGTTGAGCCAAAGTCAACGCACCACGATTCTGGAACTGAACACCCAAGGAGTGAGCAAGCGCGAGATCGCGCGAGTGCTGAACGTCTCCCGCCTGTCGGTGCGCAAGGTCCTGCGGTCGAACTCCGCCCAGGTACCGACGCTACCTCGTCCCGAGAAAGCCGAACCCTACCGGCAACAGATCCTGGAACTATGGAGCCGTTGCAAGGGGAATCTGGTCCGGGTGCAAGAGGAACTGGCGGCGCGGGGGGCGACCCTCTCCTACCCCGCGCTGACGGCCTTCTGCCGTCGGCACGGAATCGGCCAACCGCCCATCGTGCCGGCGGGGCGCTACGACTTCCCGCCGGGCGAGGAGTTGCAGCACGACACCTCTCCGCACCAGGTCCAACTGGACGGCCAGCCCCGCAAGGTACAAACCGCCTCGGCCGTGCTGTGCTATTCACGTCTGCTGTTCTTTCAGTTGTACCCGACCTTCCAGCGTTTCGACTGCAAGGTGTTTCTCACCGAGGCCCTACGCTACTTCGGCGGTTCCCCGCAACGCGTCATGATCGACAACACCCACGTGGTGGTGCTGCGCGGCACCGGGCGCGAGATGGTCCCGGTGGCCGAGATGGCCGCTTTTGCCGAGCGTTTCGGTTTCCGTTTCGTGGCCCATGAGCGCGGCGACGCCAATCGTTCCGCCCGCGTGGAACGGCCCTTCGGGTTCATTGAGAATAATTTCCTGGCCGGACGGACGTTCTCCAGTTGGGAGGACTTGAATCTGCAGGCGCGCCAGTGGTGTGATCGCGTCAACGCCACTTACAAGAAACACCTGCGCGCCGTACCGCAGGAGTTGTTCGCCGTCGAGCAGACGCATCTGAAGCCCCTGCCGGCCTGGATCCCCGAGGTCTATCGCCTGCACGAACGCCTGGTGGATGTGGAAGGCTACGTGGCGCTCGCCACCAACCGTTACTCGGTCCCGGTCTCCTGGATTGGCCACCGCGTGGAGGTCCGCGAAACCAAGGACCAAGTGGAGATTCAACTCGATGCTCGCAACTTGGTCACCCACCGCCGTCTGGCGGAGGCGGAGCATCAGCGGATCACCCTGGCTCCACACCGACCACCGCGGGGCCAGGGGCTCAAACGTAGCGATTTCCACCCGGAAGAACAGGCCATCCTGCAGGCGGCTCCCGAGTTGGCCGACTATGTCACAGCGCTGAAGCAACGCAGTCACAAGCTGGTGGTCCTGGCCCTGCGCCAACTGCTGCGCCTGGTGCGGGAGTATCCCCGCCAACCTTTACGGGCCGCCGTGCAGGAAGCCGCCCGCTATGGTCTCTACGACTTGGACCGCCTGGAGCGCATGATCCTGCGTCGGGTGGCGCGTGACTATTTTTTGCTCGACCCGGGCGACGGAGGAGAACATGAAGATCAGTGAAGACCTCGAACAGCTACTGAAGAATCTCCACCTGAAGGGCATCCTGGAGATTTACGAGGAACAGTTGCGGGCGGCCGAGAAGGAGGACATCTCCTATTCCGAATTTGTGGCGCGGCGGCTGCGCGCCCAGTGGCACCGTCGGCAGGAAACCGCTCTGGAGTGGCGCATCCGCCAAGCCAAGTTGCCGGAGCGCTGGTCGCTGGAAACCTTTCCCTACGCCCGCCAACCGGGGGTTCACCGCAAGCAGATCCACGCCTTGGCCGAACTGGAGTTCATCGCCAAGGCCGAGAACATCGTCTTGATTGGGCCGACCGGGGTCGGCAAGACCGGACTGGCCTCGGGCCTGCTGCTGAAAGCCTTGGAGAATGGTTACCGGGGTCAGTTCATCCGGGCGCAGGATCTGTTCGACGAGATGTATGCGTCGCTCGCCGACCGTTCCACCCGCCAACTGCTGAAGCGTCTCGCCCGCCTGGACGTCCTGCACATCGACGAACTGGGCTACCTCAACCTGAAACCCGAACAGTCCAACATCTTCTTCAAACTCATGGAGGAGCGTTATCATCGCCGCTCTACGATCATCACCACCAATCTAGGGTATGACGAGTGGCACAACTTCCTGGGCAACCCTCCCATGGTGGAAGCGCTGCTGAGCCGACTCCGACACTACTGCCACACCGTCCTTATCCAAGGCCCTTCGCTGCGCGAACCGCAAGGCTGAGGGGAAACAGGCTAAGGGAGGAAAGCGTGGAACCGAACCCGACCAGCCGGGAAGAGTATGTCCGCAAGGTCCTCAGTGCTTACGGCCAAACTCCGGGAACGACGGGAACCATCCGCCGAGGGGACCGTCTCCTGGCGGTCCAACTTCACCAGCGCCAGGTGCCCCTGAGGGTCGTCGAAAACGCCCTGATTCTCGCCGCGGCACGCCGGTTGCTGCGCCCCGCCGACGCCCTGCCCCTGGGCACGATTCGCTCGTTGGCCTACTTTTTCCCGGTCATCGACGAGGTGCTGGAGCTCAAGGTCGGCCAAGATTACTTCCGATACCTCCGCGGCAAAATCGCGCAGCTTCCCCCCAACCCGTTAAAGTAGACGATGACGGAGCCGTAGATCCCCACAGGGTCGCCACGCCCTCGGAGCCACGCCTTCGCGTGGGATAATACTGATGCTCACTATCCTGTTCCAAATCTTGTTCCTTGTGGTGGTCACTTCGACCAAGCTTTATTGGGTCATTCTTGCCGAGCGCCGAAGGGTCGTGATAACAGATTTCAGCAGACCTGACTACCGATTCCAATGCGATTCCAATGCGATCCGATGCGGTGACCGAATCCTTTGCGCTGTGGGCGTTCAAATATAGGAAGCACGTCCCACGGCTCGGACCGCTCGCGACAATTGCTACCGGTCTAATGCTGTCCGAGTTCGTCACTGGCGCAGTATCTCGGATTGAGCCCGCAATCGCCGGCAAGAGGATCGCGGTAAGTCCGGGTGGGGTGCTCCCGGTTGAGGCGGCGGCGTGAGCTCTCGGCGCGTGTGTCGGTCGATCGGAGCCTTCGGTCTTCCGTCGTTCAACACATGGGGAGTTATCGTCAACAACACAGCTTGTTGCAACATCGGCTGGGAGGACGACTGGGTTTCATGACTTATCCGGCGGTATCCTCCGGGACTTCTTGACCTCTGGTGTGACCTTGCGGCCCTTCCGACTCCCGGCGCTCTCGAACAGGCCGCGTGGGCACGGTTTCCCGCATCGTTCCAATGCCAGGAAAAGGTTTATTCTTACCTCAAACCTGACGCTGGGGTCCCTGGCAAGACGTTCCGTCTCCTGGACAGCACGGGGCACGTCCCGGTTCAGCCATCGAATTAAGGCGTGGGAACAATTCACGTACAGGAATTCAGCATCTCTGGGCAACTCGGGTATGTCCTTCAGCTTACGCAGAGTTTCCAGAAGCCCTCGTATCACGCTGCGGGCGCTGTCCGGTTCGCTTTTCCAGTCATAGGTTTTGCTAATTGCTTCCGGTGGGCTGTCCGTGATATTGCGTTCGCGCCGATGAAATCCACGGGCTGCGAAGCCGTAAATGAAAGAATAGTTCGTGGGCTTCAGCCATTCCTTGTCGGTCACGTAATCGCACAGCGGCTGCGGAGCGGAAGGATGCAGACGGGCGAGACAGCGTGCGGCCTCATATTTGGCCCGGTACAAAACCTCCCTCTCCGGAGCCGCTATGACGTTCAGCGCCCGTCTAATGGCAAGTTTCAGAGACCTTCCTTTTAGTCCGAGCATGGCGACCGCCTCGAAATAGTTACGCAGGTAGTTACTCCAGTTGTCTGCGTTTCCTGTGAAAACCAGGTGTGGATCGACTTCCGCAACCAGATGGTCCATATCGGTCCCATCCAGCTCCAATAACTCACGAAGATGTAAGTATGTCTCGGCGCTCTCGTAATCGAGGCAATGAGTCGTCGTCAGTAGGCTGTCTTTGCCAGGATGCAGGATGGCATCCTTTATACTCCATGCCAGAATGAACTCACGGATCGCCTGATGAATGAAACGGTACTTGTTGTTTGAATCTCTCACGAGTAACTTGCAAGTGCAGTCGGCCAGCCGATTCACCAGGTCCTTGCATTGCTTATCCAGGTCGTCCTCGCCAATGAAATCACTGCGGCTCTCAAGCATCCTCGTCGCGACTTTTCCAAGAAGGCGAAGCGTCTCATCCCCGCCAAGTTTCAAACCTGCCTCATCATTGGCCTGCTCTATGAGCATCCGAAAGAACCCAGCCCGAGATTCCACCTTGCTGAGCTTCTTTGCGAGCGCTTCACTTCCCTTCGAAAGGACACCGTAAAAAAGCATAGTCGCGGTCATGACGTCGATTGCCTCAGGGGGAACGCCTGGCAGCCGTGCTCTAATCTCTTCGCTGGGCTTACTTAGGAGTTCGATCTTCCTGCGGCGCTCCAGCATCACGTTCCGCTCAAGGCGATTTAAGATATGGTCTCGGCAGGCAAGCACGATTTTGGGCGTGGCTTTATCGGCCAGACGGCTGAGTTCATGCCGGAGCGTGTCCACCGCATCCTCACCCTTGGTTCGGGCCAGTTCGTCGAGGCCGTCGAGAATCAGAACGATCCTGCCGTCTCGAATCATGGTTCGTAGATCGCTTTCTGTTACCGATTGCTGGAGGCGGGAAGGAAGCCCTTCGATGAACTCGGCCATAAGAGCAAGCAACAGACTGATTTGAGGATCGAATTGGCCGAGCGGGAAATAAAGCACAAGACGCGGCCGACCTCGATCCTCTCCGGCTGGCTTCTGATGGGCGGCTTCTTGGGCGAACGCGACAAGAAGGTTCGTTTTGCCGCTTCCGGCTCCGCCAGTCAGTATCGCAAAGGGGTTGGAGTCATGATTAAGCCATTCTCGCAAGTCAACGATTTCCTTTCGATCAATATACGTTTCTCCGAAAGCGCATTCCGAAATCCCCAACAGTTCCTGGAAGTCACCTTTCCACAGCCCAAGGAGTGAGTCCTCAATGCGCTGTTCCGATGAAGGCTTCAGACCAAACTGCTCACTCAGCGCCATTGCCATCCCGGTCTCATCCGGGAAGAAGTGAAAGGATCCCCCTCCTTCATCGCGGAAGTGCTTTCTTTCTGTCTCCAGATCCGGGCAATCAAGAATGATTTCTTCAAGCGCTTCAGGGCAGAGGTCGTCAATCGGAAGGTCGCTTCGTCCGTGAACTGTAAATACGCTGCTTTGCGCCCTGATGCGGGGGTTTCTGAATGGCGGTTCGACGGCCAGCGGCTTTTCGCGTTTGCACCCATTGGCAGCATAATCCTCGGGATACGAATCCTTCGGTTGTTCCGGCACGGCTTTCCCGTTGAGAATCCACGGATTGAGCACATAGACGCTCGGCTTAGAGCAATCCTCCGGGTTCAAGGAAAAGTACAGCGCGACGTTTGAGTCGGCAGTCCAGTCAAGCAGCCGCGTTGGTACGAAATTGTGCTGCATGTCGAAGAGGGTGCCCCACCCCTCCTCCCCTTTCAACCTGCAGTACTGTCTCCAGAGCTGGATTTCAACGTCGAGCCCATTTGCATACCGGAGCAAAGACGGGAGCAGCTTATATTTGCCATTGGAACAACCGCGGTACCAGATTTCTATGCCGGCGTTCTTCTCTCCGGTTTGGCGGGCAGCGGCCCTGAGCCGTTCCGCCGCCTTGCGAATCTTTTCCCGCATCTCAGGCAGAGAGGTAGCTGTATCCTGACGGACTCTAGAACGGCGTTGGTCGTTATACATTTCTCAACACTCCTCGGTTGGGGCGTCCATAACCGTCCGCCGGCAGCAATGAATTCGCCGGGTTCCCTGAGCAACGAACGCGCTATTATAACTGAGATCTCAGCCTGTCTTACCAGCTTCGGCTCGTGTACACCGAACTTCCCCGCGCTTGCCTGTAGTGGAAGTTCGAGTGCGCCCGAGCGACCGCGGCCTGCGCATGGCCGGGCAGGCCTCGCACCGGTATGGCCTTTGAATAACATCCAGTAGGGGAGGGTGGGATGACAACGACACCTGGCAGTTTGCAGGACCTGAGGAAGAGCCTATACATCAAGGCGAAGGCTGAACCGACCTGGCGATTCTGGGGACTATACGTTCATGTTTGCAAGCCGGAGACCCTTCGGGAAGCCTACGCGATGGCGAAGAAAAACGAGGGGGCACCGGGCATTGACGGGGTCACCTTCGAGGCTATCGAAGCGGGCGGAGGGGAGAGATTTCTGCAGCAGATCAGGGACGAACTGGTCGCTAACACGTATCAACCCATGCGAGTGCGGAAGAAGGAGATCCCGAAGGAAGGCGGAACTAAGGTCCGAATCCTCTCGATACCTACAATCCGTGATCGGGTGGTGCAAGGAGCCCTCAAGCTGATCCTGGAACCGATTTTCGAAGCTGATTTTCAATCGGGATCGCACGGATACCGACCGAAGCGAACGGCTCATGAAGCGATACACCGAGTGGCCGAGGCGATCGTCGTGGAGAAGACCCGCGTCATTGACCTTGATTTGCGCGCTTACTTTGACAGCGTTCAGCATTATCTGCTGCTGGCGAAGGTGGCGAAGCGAGTCCGGGATGATCAAGTGATGCGGCTGCTCAAGATGATCCTCAAGGCGACCGGGAAGAAAGGGGTACCGCAAGGGGGTGTGATCTCGCCGCTGCTCAGTAATCTCTACCTCAATGAGGTGGACAAGATGCTGGAGAAGGCGAGCGAGACCACCCGCTACCAACGATACACCGCCGTCCAATAGGCACGATTTGCGGACGATCTGGTGATCCTGGTGGACTTTCATCCGCGTCATGACTGGCTCCTGAGGGCGGTGGACAAGCGATTACGGGAAGAGCTGGGGAAACTCCGGGTGGAGATAAACGAAGAGAAGAGTCGAATCGTGGATCTGAGGAAGGGAGGAAGCTTCGGCTTCCTGGGCTTCGAGTTTCGCCGCGTGCGGAGTTTGCAGGGCGCGTGGCGACCGCAGTATACGCCCAAGCTGAAGAAGCGGACGGCGTTGCTGGCGAAGCTGCGGGACCTGTTCCGAAGGTATGCGAGCCAACCGGTGGGGAGAGTGATCGAGCTGATCAACCCGATCCTGCGTGGTTGGGTGAACTACTTTGCGGTAGGGCACTCGAGTCGGTGCTTTGCGTTTATCCAAGACTGGGTGGAAAGGAAGATCCGGCGCCACCTGATGCGTGCCCGGAAACGACGGGGCTTCGGCTGGAAGCGATGGAGTAGGGAGTGGCTCTACCACGGGCTCGGGCTGTTCGATGGCTATCGAGTGCGTCGCTATGAACCTCTGCCGAAAGTCGCACCGGCACGATAAGTCTCATAAGCCTTGACGGGGAAGCAAGCAGGAAAGCCTAGTGCTCGAAATGGGCAAGCTGGGTTTGACGTGGCGGGGGCTGGAAACCGGCTTACGGTGCGGCTAGTGAGGCACTCCCAGAGGAAACGGGGAGCAACAGATAGGCCACACCTACGGAGCACGGCGCCAGTCCTCGACCCTACTTTTAGGGGAGGCGATGGAAACGTCGGCATCATTCGAAGCCCGGTCCGCGCCATTGCCTTACCCGACTGTCGCCTTATCGGAGAAGTGCCGTCGCTAATTCCTGGCGAGAACAGCCCAAGTATCAAACAAAGCCTGTGAGTGGCAAGGGGATTTTATCGCCAGCTATTGAGCTCGACAAGGATTTCCCAACTGTTTGATGCGCCCCCTTCCCAAGTAGCCGCTAAGCGCTGCAAACATGGTGCGAACCACCGTGGACGAAGGACTGACCAGTCGGTTTGGCGCGAGCGAAAAACACGCGACTAGGATTTCATGTTTTGATATTTCTTGGTACCTGTGACCTTCCGGCGTGCGTGCCCTCCAGTTCGAAGCTCCTGATAGACCTCGGCGTGGTAGACTCTGAAAGGCGCATTCCCATTGCGAGGTCGGAAGATGGCAACAAAAGTCACCATAGAGAAGTGGAAGGACTTGGATCGGGAGTTCTTTCACTATGACAACGCATGGCGCGACGATGTGAAACGCCTGCGCACACGGTGCGTGTTCCGAGGCCTTCCGGCCGATTTCCCTTTGAAGACTACATTCAAATTGATGGCCGAACCGCCCGGCGCGAGCCTTATCGTCCCTGTTGAGAAGCAAGCTCATGTCGAACGCATGATGCTGAGGCAGTTTGCGAAGTACGCTCACCGGCAACTCACGGGGTGCTCGCACTTCTGGAGCTTATTGTCACTCGCCCGCCATCACCGCCTCCCGACGCGTCTGCTCGACTGGACGAACTCTCCTCTTGTCGCCCTCCATTTCGCAACCAGCGACTGGCCGAAGTTTGAAACAGACGGAGTTGTGTGGGCACTCGATCTCGCTGAGGTCTATAGAACGATCCCCTCTGACGTGCGTCAGTCCGCACACGAAGATGCAGCCGGAGCTCTCGCTTTCACGGTGACTGAAATGGAGAAGGTGATCAAAGACCTCGATGAGTTCGAGAAGCTGGGAAAGGACCATGGGGTTTTCATGATGATCTTCGAGCCGCCGTCAATAGACGAGCGGATTGAAAACCAGTATGCGGTCCACTCGGTTTTGTCGGACCTTCACACAGATACCGATACGTGGCTAAAAGAAAAGACAGAGCATACGAAGAAGTTCATCATACCCAAGGAGAGGAAACCCGAGATCCGCGACCGCCTGGATATGATGAACATCACGGAGCGGATTCTCGTGCCGGGTCTCGATGGTTTGGCGGAGTGGATGAAAAGGTACTACGGTCCAAGCTTGGGGCCTGAAGAAGGTTACAAAGATGCCGAATGAAAACGATATCTCGGTGTTTCGCGGAGAACACTTGGAGTTTTTTCGCACACGCAGCGGATGGGAATACGTGGGGCGAGCTAACGCATCGCACGGAGTGACCATTGTGGCCGTTACGGAGGAATCTCGGCTGCTTCTCGTCGAGCAGCAGCGTGCTCCCCTCAAGAGCAGGGTGATCGAACTGCCAGCCGGCCTGGTGGACCCATCGGAGGACGAAACCGCGGCGCTAAGAAGGGAGCTCGTCGAAGAAACGGGCTATACGTGCTCGGCGGTTAGATTCCTCTGCAATGGCGCGACTTCGCCTGGACTCAGCGATGAGAGAAACTCGCTTTATCTTGCCTCCGGGCTGAATGCGCCGGGCGGCTCCAGACACGATCCACCTTCTCAGGATGGAAGCATTCGCCATTCGAAAGTGCGTGGTCTGCGGGAGGAGGGGGAGCGAATCGTGGTTCACGAGGTTCCGCTCGCCGTAGTGGTTCCATGGCTTGCCCGCCAAGAAGAACTGGGCGCCGTAATCGATCTGCGAGTGTACGCCGGGTTGTTTTTCGCGACATCGTTGCACGGAGGGGGATCCGGCATAAGTAGAGAAACCTAGGCGTGCGGATGCTAGTTCCGATCGGAAACGTCGCCGCATCCGATTAAGAGCACACCTCGCTTCATCGAATCGCTCTAGCGGCCTCTGCCGCCGCTCCCGCGAGCTTGCCATCGTCGGATCGTCTCTCAAACGAACATGAGCAGGGCCGTCGGAAGCCTGTGACTGGTGATAGTCGCCCGCCGTTGTCGATAATTGTCCATAACAGCCCTTCCATCCAATTGACGTTAGCGAGTTACTTGGGGATTTCCCGCCAGCAATCGGTGAGATCTCTCCTGCGGTCTACCGACACCACGATTCTGTCGCATGCTTCGCATGCTGCGGCCCCGTGCGTGCCCCGGCCCGCCAAGCTTGACCTCAAGCCCGCGTCTTCCCACCGAGCTTAACCTACGGAATTCGTCGCGAGCGGAGTTCGTCACCCCACAAGCCCCTCCAAGTGGTCCGATGGGTCGGTTGGTAAACATTAGAGTTGTGACGAGTCCCCGTTTCGCCTAGAATGCGTAAAGCAAGGGGATATCTATCAAATGAAATACGATGCCTTTATCTCCTATAGCCGAAGCGATTCAGCTTGGGCCACGAAGCTCGAGAAAAGCCTGGGAAAAGGAAAGCGGGGTCGGGGTTACGAGATCTTTCTCGACACCAAGCGGCTAACGGCCGGCGACGAGTGGGATAAGCAACTCCAGAGCGGGATTCGCCAGGCACGCAATCTCATCTTAGTTTGGTCCGACAATGCGAGGGGCTCGGACTGGGTTTTGAAGGAGACTACCCACTTTGAGGTTGATCGCGGCGACGACCGCCAACGAGGACTCATCGCGGTGAACTTGCAAGGTCAGAACAGAACCCTCACCAGGTTCCAAGCGATTGACCTGACCCAGGCTTATGCCAACGGCGCTGATAACGTCAGCGACCCGCTCTGGCAGCAGGTTCTCGATAAAATCGAAGACGGGATTCGGGACCAAGCCACAATTCCGGTCTACACGGTGATTTTGACTTCCAAACTCCCGACACTAAGAGGCATCCCGCTGGACAAGAAACCCGGTCTGGCGCCGTCGTACAAGGATACTCTTGAAGCCGTCGGAATCAAGCGCGACGCTTCCGACGACTGGAAAACGGAGTTAGCAAAGTACTATGGCGCAGAGCGCTCGGACTGGAAACCATTCGGCGGCTCGACGACAATTGTTCAGCTTCTGAATAATCTGCGAGCGGACATCCAGAATCGGGGTACCCCCGCCTTCCACTGGAAGCCCATCGGCGACGATTTCTGGTCGAGCGATCAGAATCTCATCGAAAGGGAAACTGATCAGCTCAAAAGCGAGCTTTGCGTCGTGGCCATCGATCCGGTTTCGCTTTACGATGACGACGTGCGCACCCGACTCGAGCTTTTGCGGGAATTCCTTCACGAACGCAGTGGGGTGTTGATCCTGGCCCCATTCACGATGGCTCCGGCTACGGCGTACTTCAGAACGTTGATCAAAGGCTCGGCATTTTTCCTCTTCCGGCAATTCTTTGAACTAACGCCCGACGGTGGAATGAAGCGACTCCCGGTCGCGCTGTGCGAAGACGATTTGGACGTCGGCAGGCTGATCACCAGCATGCTTCGGCAACCTAGGGAGTCCCTTAACAAGACGATGCTGCACGCTGCTGTGAGGCCCTAGTCACAATGATCTATACCTTCTACTCCTATAAAGGAGGCGTCGGACGCTCGATGGCGCTTGCCAACGTGGCCGAATGCCTGTACCGGCGTGGGGCGCGCGTGGTGATGATTGACTGGGACCTCGAAGCGCCGGGGTTAGAGCGGTTTTTCTGCGGCTCACAAGATGCCCTCGATGATGTATGTTCCCAGCTGGGCGTCATCGACATGCTGCTTGACTATAAGCGACGGTACGAGGCGGCGCGTCCTGCGCCGCTGGAGAGGGGGCAAGACGAAGCGGAGAGCCGCGATGGCTCCCGAACCAAGAAGGCTTCGATATTTGAAACGGTGAAGCCATTTCTCCTTCCCCTCCAGAGTCTGCTTTACCCAATCCACCCACCCCGGCCTCCTGGCGACAGGAACTCCAGCGCCTTGTGGCTGCTGCCGGCGGGTTGGCGTTCAACCGGAGGGCTCCGAGCAGCGTCGGGCGAAAGCAACGCCGCGACGAAAGACGATCGCTTCTCAAAGTATGCCGAGGCAGTTCAGTCGTTTGATTGGGCTGATTTCTATTCCCGCTTCGAAGGCGAGGCCTATTTCAACTGGCTCCGCGAGCAACTGCGTCCGCCGTCATCTTCCTCTGTTCCATCGGACGCCGATTCGGCACACGGCCTCGGCGTCGATGCGGTGCTGATCGACAGCCGCACCGGAGTTACCGAGATGGGAGGTGTGTGTACTCGTCAACTGGCCGACGTGGTGGTTTCTTTCTGCGCCCCCAACTACCAGAATTTGGAGGGCGTTGTTCGAATGACGCAGTCGTTTCTGCGGGAGAACGTCCGTGATTTTCGAGGCGGGCGGCTTCCCGAGGTCGTGGTGGTTCCCGCCCGAGTGGACGTTGCCTCCGAGACCGACGAGACGAATCTGTTCAAAGACCGATTCAACCGTGCCTTCAAGGATCAGCCCGGCACCGATCTCAAGATGTGGGACCTGCTCCTTCCCTACATCGCCAAGTATGGTTTTCGAGAGACCCTGGCGGTGGGGGTGGCCGGCAGCAACGAGGCACTGGAATCGGCTTATTGGAAGCTTGCTACCCGCCTTGTCCCCTTTGCAGAGAGCGAAAGCAGGCTACGAGTTTACTTCGCGAAGGACCTTCAAAGGCTCGCGCCAACCGAGTTCGCGCCAAGCGAGCAGGTAATGACCCTTCCCGGATACGGTCTGTACCTCAGTTATAACGCTGCCGATCCAACGTCGGTGGACGCCGTCAAAAAGCTGCTTGAAGCCCGTGGCATCACAACCTTTCTAGACCGCGATAACCTAACGGCGGGCCTTCCCTGGCCGCAAGCCCTGGACGATGGACTTGCGGGGTGCCAGCGGCGTGGCCGTCTTCATCGGGCGGGAACTCGGCGGATGGCAGAAGCGCGAGATGTGGTTCGCGCTGGATCGGCAGGTCCGGGAGGAAAAGCAAGGCCGGACTTTCCCCGTCATTCCTGTTCTACTGCCGGGCGCCGACCTCACCTCGGGCTTTCTCTTCTCGAACACCTGGATCGACCTTCGCGGCGGACCTGGCGGTGTGGCTGCGGCGGAGGCTCTGGATAGCGCCGGGATAAACCGGCATGGAGTCGCGAATGAAAGAGTCGTACAGGGAAGGAATAGCGAACCACCCTGGCCCCGAGCCATGCGAGGGCAGTCGTAAGGCTGCACTTGAAGCGTTGGACAGGGGCATCCGTAGGCAGGGTATTGAGCTCCGAAATCAGCTGGTCCCGGGTGCCGACGCCGTCAGAGCAGGCGGAAGGCCACACGAGGGCGGACGCCCACGCGAGTCCGAACTCGACCCGGCGGAGTCGGAGACCCCAGGCATGCGGAGAAACTCCGTGCGCGAGAACCGGGAGACCCCGTGGTCGCCCGCCGAAGCAACGGCGGGCCGGAGGGAGAACGCGACAAGCGACAAGTCCCTCATGCACGGCCACGGGGAGTCGTACTGCGGCATAGTACTGACGAAGCAGCCGAACAAGGGCGGGGAGCCGCCGGCGGAGGTTGCGGAGGGAAGGCCGCGGACCAAGGAGAACGCGCCTCAGCCTAACCCGGGCCAGACTCTGAGCTGGGAAAGCGGGCGAAGCGGGCTGGAGCGTGTGCGCGAGGATTGCTTGCATCTCGACGCCATTATCCGAGGTAAGAACCGTGTGCGTTAGTAGCGCCCGCACGGGTCTGTGCGGGGGGCAGCGGGTAACCGCTGTCCCTACCGCGACGACGCTTTCGAACGCACCATAAGGACCACGCAGCCTGCGAAGGTCACCGAGCGCACAGCAGCCATCTGTCCTTATCGCGGGCTGCAGGTATTCCGCGAGGAAGACGCCGCCTTCTTTTTCGGGCGTAACGCCTTCGCGCACCAGTTATTCCAGTTCATTCTGGGCAACGACCTCGTGGCCATCGTCGGACCTTCCGGAAGCGGCAAGTCCTCGGCAGTTCAGGCCGGGCTGCTCCCGTTGCTGCGGCGCGAGCGACCACCGGCAAACACATGGGACGTGGTCGTTTTTACGCCTGGCAACGACCCATTCCATCGGCTGGCGTCGGCGCTGGTTCCTCTCCTAGATGGAGACAAACTGAACGCAGCGGGGCTGGCGGAAGCCGAGCATTTAGGTGCCAACCTTGCTAGCGGTCAGACAGCGGTTGAATCCGTCATCCGGCGCGTGATCGATGAATCCAATGGCACGGGACGGCTACTTCTCGTCGTCGATCAGTTCGAAGAACTGTTCACGCTAACGCCCGAGCCGAGCCGTTGGCCATTCGCCAAGGCGCTGCTACGCGCCCTCGGCAGCGCCCCTTTTGGGCTCCTGCTCACGCTGCGTGCCGACTTCTACTCCCAGATCCTTACGCTTGACCGCGAGCTGAGTGATCGCCTCGCGTCTGCTCAGGTGAAGATCGGCGCACTGACGCAGGATGAGCTTCGAGAGAGCATTACCGCGCCGGCCAAACTCGTCGGGCTTGAATTCGAACCGGGTTTGGTGGAGCGTATCCTGGCCGATGTGGGAAGCGAGCCCGGCCGTCTGCCTTTGCTGGAGTTTGCTCTTACAGAGCTCTGGCAGCGACGCGACGGAAATCGGATCGTGAACCGGGCATATGACGAAATCGGTGGGGCCACTGGGGCATTAGCCCAGCGGGCCGAGGCCGAGTTTGCTAGGTTTAGGCCCGAGGAAAAGATAGCAGCGCGTCGCCTCTTCAGTCGCCTGGTGCGTGTAGGGGAGGGAGGTAATGACAGGCGTCAGCTCATCGATGTCAGCGAGGCCGACCCGGTCACCCAGTACGTAATGCGCACCCTCGCCGACGCGCGGTTAGTCGTAACCAGCGTCGATTTCGGGACCGGAAAGCCAGTCGTCGGGGTGGCACATGAAGCCCTCATACTCAACTGGGAACGGCTGCGGGGCTGGCTGAACGAGGACAGAGAGTTCCTCTTATGGCGACAGCGCCTGGAAGCTCAGGTCGAGGACTGGCAAAGACGCGGGCAGGATGCTGACTATTTGCTGGTCGGTGCACCCCTCTTGGAAGCGGAGAGCCGGCTCCGCCGGCGGCCGGAGGACCTGGCGGCTGCCGAGCAGCAACTAATCCGCCTAAGTGTCGGGCTTCGCGAGAAGCGACGTGTCCCTTCGGTAAGCCTGCGTGACTCGACCTGGTCATAGTTGCTAACGTCATGTCTTCCGCCGCTTGAGGATTTGAGCGGAGGCAAGGAGGGCCGACGATGACCAGGGAGTCACCCGATATTCCCCACAGCAT
>Ga0209039_10002656_pt1 | contig 14871 bp, 14 predicted proteins | sample BogFormECP12_OM1_FD_188238 | JGI IMG/M metagenome (GOLD analysis project Ga0209039, IMG submission 188238) | Bog forest soil microbial communities from Calvert Island, British Columbia, Canada - ECP12_OM1 (SPAdes) (version 2) | ecosystem: Environmental > Aquatic > Freshwater > Wetlands > Bog ... | reverse complement strand
CCACACTCATCGATAAGGGGGCAGCTGCGTTTTTCATGCAGCAGTTCTGTCATGAACTAGTGCCAGATGTAAAGTTATTGCTGTAACAGAACACTAGTCGTCCCAAATATATGGAGGAGTGGCTTCTGCGGAGCGGCTTACGCGTGACAAGCTTTTCTGTTATAGCAATTCCCATAGTGATGCTCGAAACCGAGGATGACTCGGTGGGGACGGGGATCTTGCCCGTCCTTTCGCGACAGGCAATCCCGCCGTTGGCGGGACTGTCCCACCAATCTGTGTCCCGGCCAGGCCGCGCGTCTCGCGTGTCCCGCATGCCGGAATAGATCAAGACTTTCAGCAAACGCCATAGTCCCCCGCAACTATGCCATTCCGAATGCCTGCTCTGCTCTCTTATGGAAAAATCGGCACATAACCTGAGTGACACAATCGTGGCTCTCTCCACTCCGCGAGGCTACTCTGGGATTGGGGTCATCCGTTTGAGCGGCCCCGATGCGATTCCGATCCTCCAGAGAATTTTCAGATACCCAGGAGTCGGCGGCGACTTCCCCAGTCGCACGGCTGTTTACGGCCAAATCGTGAATCCGGAAGATGACAGAATCCTCGATGATGGAATAGCGGTCTTTATGAGGGGACCTTCCTCATACACCGGTGAGGATGTGGTGGAACTAAGTCTCCACGGGAGTCCTGTCATTCTGAATATGGCGGTCCGCATGATCGTCAGGCTTGGTGCAAGATTGGCCACACGGGGGGAATTCACCCGCAGGGCGTTTCTGTCAGGTAGGATAGATCTAGTCCAGGCCGAAGCGGTGATCGATCTGATTGAAAGCAAGAGTCCCATTGCTGCCGAGCAAGCAAGGGCCCGTCTGGACAGATCCCTTTCGAACCCGGTACGCGAAATCTCCAACGCGATAAAGGACCTTCTGGCTGAATTGGAGGCATACATCGACTTTGACGAAGACGATACGGAGCCCGCGCCGGAAATCAAAGAGAAGCTGCGAGAAGTCTTCCTCAAGATGGAGACGCTAAAGCAGGACTCTGAAAAAGGAAGAATTAGCAAGGAAGGCGTCAACACGGTAATTGCGGGTAAACCCAACGTAGGCAAGTCCACGCTATTCAATGCCCTTATGCGGATTGATCGCATGATTGTCACCCCCCACCCCGGCACTACACGAGATCCGGTGGACGACTATCTTCTCCTGGATGGAGTGGCTTTTCGTCTCTGGGATACAGCCGGTATCCGGGAAGACGCTGAACCTGTGGAAGAGGAGGGCATACGGAGATCTCGCGCCAGGCTCGATGACGCGGACGTGATTCTTGCGGTCCTGGACGGGACGGAGGTTCCTGATGAGGAGGACGTTGCTGTGCTAGACAAAGGGCGAGGCCGAGAGATGATCGTCGTTCTGAACAAAACCGACCTTGGTCTTGCTATTGACCCTGGAGACAAAATGCTTGGGTTAGAGGGCTTACAGCATGTTGCGCTGAGCGCCAAAACCGGCGAGGGCATGGATTCACTGGAAACGCTGCTTGGCGAGGTGGGAGTGAAGTTGACGAAGGGTTTGTGCGGGGAATCCCGGACCAGCCTCAATGAACGCGCCCTAATCCTTGTGGAGACAGCGACCATCCCCCTCAAGAACCTTCTGGCTTCGTTTGAGCGGGATGAAATGGTGGAGCCTGAAATCATGTCCGTGGAGTTGCGAAGGGCTTTGGGTTCTCTGGAGGAGATCACCGGCGAGCGGGTGGACGAAGGGATCCTGGACCGGATTTTTGAACGGTTCTGCGTTGGAAAATAGGAATGGGCGGGCGGAATGCATTGGTTTAATAAGATAGTATAATAAAGGAAAATAGCACCATAATTACCTATAGGCCTTGGGCAGGCCATGAGATAGTAGACTGGCGGGGGCAGAGAAACGCGGCAATGCGGCAATATTATAAAGCAATACTTTAATAAGTAATCATAACATCGTAAAATAAGGATAAAATAATCCTAGAAAATTCTTGACATTCTTCCCGGTTTGGGTTAGGCATCAGGAGCATCATGTGAAGACCCGCTGCCGCGGGTCCTCCGCTCATCGGGAAAATCCGGTGCATTCCGGGGAAGGGGCAATCCCATTGCTAAAGAGCATTTTCACCCATTCCAATGAGGGGCCAGACTCTCCGGTTCATCACCGCCTGGAGGTATGCCTATGATAGCAAGGGGCGCGATGAAAGTTCCCTGCGCTTTGATAACCCTCGCTGTCCTTCTGCTCGCGACGAGCCAGGCGCCGGCCTGGGATCAGCAATATCGTTATCCCATCAAAGTCAGGGTTTCTGAAACCGGGTCTGCCGACGCGAGAGTTGCAGGTATAGGCTCGGGTTCCCCGCATGCAGGCGCCGACTGGGAGATGGCCGCGGGACAGGCCCGGCGCGAAATACTCTGTCCACGACGCGGTTATTCCCTTGCTCTGGGAATGCGACCGTTTTTCAGCACACTCACCGGTTCCACCAAAGTGATCAGCAAAGGTGGGGAAGGCTCGTGGCTCAATCTTCAGGGGCACCTCCGTCTCCCTGCTGACAAAACCCAGTGGGAGTTTTATGCCAATCTGCATATGTGGGACAAGATTGGCTTGCGGTTGGAGTACCTTCCCTGGAGTTGGGGCGGGCCCGGCCATATGCCTACCGATAGCAACTTCGGGGGGTTGCTTCTCAAGAAAGACGACGGCATCAACTCTGATCTTAACATCACGACGTTTCTGATTGGGGCCGATTACGACGTCGCTTTCGGCCGGGATCTCATCTTCGGCCCAAATGCTGACCTCTACATCATCAAATGGGCACAGCGAGTAGCCAGGGACGCGGGTGAAGGAGTGGATTTTTCTCAGACGCTATTGCAACCTGCCATTGGTGCCCACGTCAGATACGAGCCCTCAAATACCGGCTACTTTTCTTGGTTCAAGCCAGCGCTCGAGGGCCGATTCAACTGGATGAGTTTCAACGGTTTGGGATTATCCACCTGGGACATAGGTGCAGGGATAGCTCCTCCAGTGAGCAAGAATGTGGACGCAGGGATCAAGCTCGGCTACAAACAATGGAAGCTTGACGGCAACAGGGGTCGGCTCTTTGCCGACATCGGGGTGGAAGGACTGTACCTGGATCTGTCACTCCAATTTTAGGGCTCTCCGTGTCCTTTGCTTATCCGAATCCCGCGGGAGCGGCTCCCCGCGGGATTTTTTTCACCATTCCCCTTGACAGTTAATTTCAAACCCTCGTACAATTCCGATCAAGCCCATACGCGAGAAGAGTCCACATATTCATACATGTCGGCTGGTTAAAGCACTTCTTAAGATAACCTCTCCGGTTACCAAGGAGAACATGAAAACCTTCGGAAGGTACGCTAAGGAAAAAATCGCACGACTGGGGAAAAGCCAGAAAGACCTGGCCGCGGAACTCGGAGTTTCCCCCGCTTATGTCTCTCAGATTTTCACCGGCAAGAAGAACCCCCCGGACCTCGGAAAGCCGAGGAATCGATCTCAGTTAAAGACCTGGTGCCGATTCCTGGGGGCGCCGGAAGAAGATATTCTAGACTTGGTCCGATACGAACTGCATCGTGTTCCCCCACGACCCAATCCAAAGTTTCGCCATATGCGGGACCTTCTCTTGCAACGCGTCAATAGTCCTACGACAGGATTGATTGAAGAAATTCGTGCAATGGAACTCCATCCGGCTGAGAATTTGGCCGTCCAGGCGATGGTACAAATATACTTTGTGCTTCAGGAGGACAATGTCGGCGGCCGGGCTTACGGCACTGCGAGGTTCAAGGATTTCTGCGACCGTGCCAGGGCCAACAAAGATTTTGTTGAGGGAGACCTTGTAAAGTTTTTCCAAAAGCAACCCTTTTCATGGTCATGGGATACTGAAATCAGTGATGTTAGATTCTTGGCTGAATCTCTTCAGATTCGCGAGGCAATGAACAGGTTAAGAGACGTTCTCAACACGCCGGGCCTGACCTACCCCTTGACTGTCCCGGTCGTGGCACATGTCAGTGCTGGTGAAGGGTTTGAGTATACCGACGGGGGATATGCCGCGGGAGAGGGGTTCGAGCAAGTGGAAATCCCGCCCGGAGTGGACCGCAGGCTTGCTCACGCCTTATACTGTGTTAAGGTTAGAGGCGATTCTCTCCGGGAGTTCTTCGGTGACGGAACGCTTCTGTTCATAAAACCCGAGTCATGGGAGGAGATCAAGGATGGGGACCTGGTCATTTTGAAGGATCGAAACGAACGGAAAGCCTTTGTGAAAAAAGTTGAATTCGCAGGGGACAACCTTATTCTCAAATCCATGAACCCCCTCTATAAGCAGATGGTGCTGACCAGGTCGGATCTGTTGTTGCTCGAACGGGTCATGGCAATAGTATTCTAAGGTGAATAGGTTGATTACTGCTACAAAGCGATGGACAGTAATTAGTTTGGGCGTGTTACTGATCCTCGGGACACGAGCTGATGTCGGTCTGACCGCGTCGACGTGTCCGCCGCCTCACTTCGACACCATTTCCGATGGGTTCCGCTACGGATTCCCGCCCCAGATTGAGAAGGCCGGTCTCGTATTTGCATCCAAGCCCATTCCAATTCATCGGAGAGACGTGCGAAATCGGCTTCTCAAAGAGCTGAACTATCTTCTTCAGGACCGACGCTCAAGAGTCTTGTTGTGGCTGTCCAGAGCCGATTCACTCAAGCCGGTCATAGCGCCGATTCTTCGAAAATACGGACTGCCGCAGGAGTTCATTTACCTGGCCGCCATTGAGAGTAGTTATAACAGCCGCGCTCTCTCTTCAGCGGGGGCCTTCGGTTACTGGCAGTTTATAAAATCCACGGCACAATGCGGGCCTGCCGGATGCGATCAGTACGACTGGAAAATGCACATTACCAATTGGAAGGATGATCGGGCCGATCTGGTGCATTCTACCCATTCCGCGGCCAAGTATCTTGCCTGGATGAATCGGGTGAAGAAAGTCAGTATCAACGAGAATGCCGAACGGCAAGGCTTCGACGACTGGTTCCTCACTGCCGCCGCTTACAACGCGGGGCCAACGAGGGTTATTCAGCGGCTGAGTTCTTTCCGGGCCCACTCGTATTGGGACGTGCCGTTACCGATAGAGACGGAAAAGTATGTGCCGCGGTGGATTGCTATCGGCCTCATAAGCAACTACCGTGACTTTTACGGCGTGCAAATCCCTTTACGGCCCAGGATCGCGTTCGACGTAGTAGAAAAAGTGCGCCTGGAAAAAGACCTCTCTTTTGCAGCCGTGGCTAGGCTTTTGGAGACAACCCCTCGCATTGTTTGGTCGCTCAACACGCGGATCTTCCCCGAAAAAGGGGTATTTCCCGCCCGTTCCGGCCGTAGTGTCATAACTCACACTATCCATGTTCCCAAAGGGACGCGCAACAAGTTCATGGCGCAGCTCGTGGCACACGGATACGTTAGAAAAGTGGCTTCGGGGAAGCCCTGACTCAACCGCAGCCATCCCCAGCCTTCAGTGTTACAATAAGGAAGGAAGATTCTCCCGAAGTCTGGTTTGCAAAGCTCACCCGTGCCTCCGGCAAGAGATAGAGGCCGTCGCCTCCTTCCAAGCGATAGATTTCCTGATCGACTTCGGCTGTCACGGCCCCGCGAAGGCAGTACACAAAGCGGTCGGTGGAATGGTTTTTGGGCGGAACCCGCCGGTCCAGTCCTTTCAGAGAGAAAATTCTGGCTTCCATTCTGTTAAGAGACGCTTTACCGGTCAGCAATTCTACGGACACACCCGGAGAGATAGCTTCGAGCTTGTCTCTCTCACCTCTTGGGCACAACACTGCCTTCTTGTACAGCACTTCGTCCAAAAATACGCCGGCCCGGAGCTGAAATGCAGAGGCAATCTTCACGAGCGTGTTCAACGTAGGCGAGGATTTGCCCAGCTCAATGGAGCTGAGGTTGGACGCGGCGATTCCAGTGATCTTCGACAGATCTGTGAGAGAAAGTTTTTTCTTTTTGCGAAACGCCCTGATCTGCTCGCCGACGTGGATTTCGGATGATGACATGGATTGTCCCCTAAGGTGTTGCAGCCACGCCTGTCGTGATAGCCAAGAATCGTGGCCGGTTGTAAGCAGGATCTTTCGAAATCCGTGGCCGCCGGCCTCCGTGCTGGCGAACTGTTCGCAAGTATATCTACCAGTTCGGCCCGGCAGAGACGCCGGGCCCTGCCAATGTCGTGGAATGCGGCTATCGGTTGAGTTCCTAATTCTTGGCAACCGCTCTAATCGAACAGCAAGTCAGCCAGCTCATTGATACGTGAAATTCCGGAGACCGTCGCGCCGGCCGGCAAAGGCAAGTCTTCGGCGTTTGAGCCCGGCGCGATAATACGATGGAATCCCAGCCTCGTGGCCTCTTTCATCCGTGCAGCCGCCCTCGAGACGCGGCGGACCTCCCCGGCTAAGCCCACTTCGCCGAACACCAGTGTCCCCTTAAGAACATTCCTGTCCATAAAGGAGGACAGTAAGGCCGTAACTATTGCGAGATCCGCCGCGGGTTCGGTGGCCCGAACCCCCCCAACCGCATTGAGAAATATGTCCTGGTCGCTCAACGTGAGTCCGAGTTTCTTCTCGATGACCGCTATCATGAGAGCCAAACGCTGTGAATCCGTCCCAAGGCATGTCCGGCGGCCCTGGCCGGGAGCAGGCCCTGTCACAAGGGCCTGGACTTCAGCCAGAATGGGTCGGGAGCCTTCCACCAAAGCAGTAACTATGGAACCTGACACCCCTTCAGGCCGCTCCGACAGGAAGAGTTCCGAGGGATTGGCAACCTCGTTAAGGCCGGAGTCTCCCATCTCGAAAACTCCTATTTCGCTTGCCGATCCGAACCGGTTTTTGACGGCCCTTAGAATTCGGTACGAGTGGCCACGCTCTCCTTCAAAATAGAGGACCGTGTCAACCATGTGTTCGAGGACCCTTGGCCCTGCCAGGGCCCCGTCCTTGGTTACGTGACCAACTATGAAACACGCCGAGGAGCCTCGTTTAATGCACTCGAGTATCCTGCCCGCCACCTGCCGAACCTGCGACACGCTGCCTGCCTGGGCTTCGAAAGACCTGCTGAAAACTGATTGAACCGAGTCCAAAACAACTACAGCCGCCTCGTTTTGACTGATTTTGTCTATGATGGCTTCAAGCTCGTTTTCCACCAGAACAAGGAAATTGTCAGATCGTATCCCCACCCGATCTGCTCGAAGTTTGAGCTGCTCGGAAGATTCTTCTCCGGAAACGTAAAGGACCTTTTGTCCCGCGTTGGCCATGTGCCCGAGGGCCTGCATCAACAGCGTACTTTTTCCTATTCCCGGATCCCCTCCCACCAGAATCACACTGCGACGAACGATTCCTCCACCAAGGACTCGATTGAGTTCTTCGATACCTGTCCCCAGCCTATCCCTGGATTCGCCACTGATCTCAGAGAGAGAAATCACCGTCCCAGGGTCTTCATTGCTCCGCGAGGCATGTGTAGAAGACGCCGGGAAAACAGTTACCTCCTTTTCAACTACTGAATTCCATTCGCCGCAGCCCGGACATCGCCCCATCCATTTGAGTAGGTGTTTACCGCAATGGTCGCAGACGAAGGCAATTTCGCTCTTCAATTAATTCTCCTGGAGGACGATTAGACTCACCCCGACGCGGGAACTTAAGGGGCACCCAATCCTTTTAGCCTTTCCCCTCAACGGGGACAACCCATATTCAGCGATTTGCAGGCCATGACCTGGTCATGTTATTCTGGAACCTGTTTCGTTTTGGACTAAGATATGACAAAGAACGGCCCAAGATATCGAACTCTGTCCTCATGGCTCAAGGAAATATTCGGCGAACCTGTTCGCAAGCTTACGCTTGATGCGGGATTGGGGTGCCCGAACCGTGACGGCACTCTTGGTTCTGCGGGATGCATATATTGCAATCCCCGTGGCTCAGGGACCGGTGCCCAGAGCCGGGGAATTCCTTTGCGCGAACAAGTGGATAAGGGAATAGCTTTTCTGTCCAAACGATACCGATGCCGAAAGTTCATTGCTTACTTTCAATCCTTTACCAACACTCACGGCGATCCAGGGAAGCTCTCCCGGCTGTATAATGAGGCTCTCCAACGCCCCGAAGTGGTGGGACTGGCGGTGGGCACGCGGCCGGACTGCGTACCGGACCCGGTCCTGGATCTTCTGTCGGATTTTGCCCGCAGCCGGCTCGTCTGGATAGAATATGGACTACAGTCGGTCCACCTGCGTACCTTGAACCTGATTAACCGAGGTCACGGGCCAAACGCTTTTTTTGACGCGATCAGCAGAACGCGGGCACGAGGGATTACTTCTGTGGCTCACCTCATACTCGGTCTGCCTGGTGAGTCTGTGGACGACATGGTGGAAACCGCGGTGGCCGTAGTCGATGCCGGTGTGGCCGGGGTGAAGCTCCATCCCCTGTACGTGGTACGAGGAACTGCTCTAGAGCAAATGTACGTGGCTGGCCGATATAGCCCGATGACAGAGGATCAAGCCTTGGAAGCCACGCTATCGGTGTTGGAAGCGCTCCCTCCTCAGATCGTAATACACCGCATGACCTCGGATCCTCATCCTGAAGAACTTGTAGCTCCCCTTTGGATGCTGGACCGGGGAGGGGTGCGGCGACGCCTTTATGAGGCGATGGAAAAAACGAGCTTCAGACTGGAGACTCACCTCCAAAGGCGAGAACTAGACTCTAGGTTGCTGGGCTATGAGACATGCTTAAACGAGACCAAGAAGTGAGGCAAGCCGGATATCAATGAATACGTAAATGAGTCGGAATCTGGATTATTCCAGGACGAAAATTACTTCCGCGGTAACACGGAATTCTTGAATTTGTCCGGCTTCGCACATGACCCTGAATTCGGTGACTTTCATTCCGGTGATATTCCTCAGGGTCTTGTTGGCGCGTTCGAAGGCCAACCTAACGGCATCATCAAAGTTGTTTGGAGATCCTGCTATAACTGTTGTAACTCGGGCTACTCTTCCTTCTGGCATCACGGTTCCCTCCCTAGCCGGGTTGCCTCACAGAATCAGACTAGAAGATCGCAACGGTTGTTGTCAACTTTTCTTACCAGCTAAACTCGACACGGCGTCGCCAGGGCGTCTCTGTGAGCATAAGGCGCGCATTATTTTATACCGGTTGCCGAATTCTTTGTCCGATTTACTTACCCCGCAAAACGCGGGGTCATTGCGAGAAGTGAAATCCCGCGTTCCGCCGGAAGGCATTATCCATGGCGCAATATTGAGATTGCTTCGGGCTTGCGCCCTCGCAATGAACGTTTCCGTCTCTACCGGCCTTGAAAAGGTGCCGTGACGGCAAACGGCCATCAATTTTAGCAATGGTTATATAACAGCGGCCAGCTTTGTCATCTCTCTTTGCGTGAGTGTCCGCCATTCCCCGACCGGAAGCGTGCCAAGTGTGAGAGGACCGAACTCCACTCTTCGTATCTTGCGCACAGGATGCCTGATCTGGAGAAAGATTCGCTTTATTTCGTTTTTCTTGCCCTCGTAGAGCACTATCCTGAGCCATGTGGTGGTCTTCTGCTTCTTGATGACGGACCACAGCACGTCGCCCAGCCTCTCACCATCTCCGATCCTCATCCCTCTTTTAATGGTGCTCAGCAGCCTGTCGTCCGGTGTTCCGCGCACTTTTACGAGGTAAGTCCTCGGAATTCTGTGTGAAGGGTGACTTAATTTCTGCGCGAGCTGCCCATCATTGGTTAAGATCATCAACCCTTCAGCGTCAAAATCCAAACGTCCAACCGTAAAGAATCTTTTCTTAAGGGGTTTGAGAAGGTCGCCCACGCAAGGACGCCCTTCAGGGTCGCTCATAGTCGATACCACGTTCCGAGGTTTATTAAATAGGTAGTAGAATTTGGCTGAATCAGGACGGAGCAGCAATTTTCCGTCCACTTTTATGTGGTCTCTGTCCGGATCAGCCGTCATCGTAGGATCAGTCACGATGCTGCCGTTGAGGGTGATTCGGCCTTCCAAAATCATCTCCTCGGCTTTTCGGCGGGACGCGAGGCCCGCATCGCGTATTATCAACTGAACTCTTTTTTGTGCCATATTTGTTCCTGGGCTCAAACCACATGCTGGAAAAGCACTTTTATCGCCTTGCTCCCGGCACGATCCGCCAGAGCAGCGAAAGCACGCTCGTACTCTTCCAACCTGAATCTATGGGTTACAAGCTCTGAGACAGGGAGTCCGTGGCCAGCAGCAAGGTCCATTGCAATGTCGAACGTCTCTCTCATTTCTCCTTTGTGGGAGTCCCTGCCGGAGAATAGGGTTCCACAGATCCTCACGCTCTTGAACCACAGAGGGGTCATGTCGAAGCCCGACGGCTCATTAATGCCCATAAGCACCAATTTTTTGCCTTCTCCCGTAAAACGCAGGGCATCTCCAATGCGATCCCTCAAACCGGTCGTTTCATAAACCAGATCCGCGCCCCCTTCCAGAGTTATACGTCCCGCTTCGGGGTAACGAACAGTGCCCTTCACAAATGCGGCCACCTCCTCGTACGCCGTCCCCGGGTTGTTGGTGAGGACCACCTCTGCCTCCGACCGGTTGCGCGCTATTTCAACTTCAAAGGGATGTTCGCCCACCACCAGAATGTTTGCCCGATATCCCAACATCTGCAAAGCCTCTAAGGTTAACAGCCCCAACGAGCCCGCGCCCATCACGATCACGCGGTCACCGACCGCGGGCGGGTGCTGCAAGACCGCTCTCACGGCTCTGGCGAACTCGGGGACAAGTACGGCTTGATCGCTTTCCATGGCGTGGGGAAGTTGCCGTACTTGGCTCTGGTGCGCTATGAAAGAGTCAGCCCAGCCCCCTGAAGTGTCTCTGCATGCTCCAATCATTGTTCCCGGACCAATAACCCCTTTGGAGAAGTTTCTGCAGGAAGATGGTTCTCCGCGAGAGCAGGAGGGGCAGGGCGGTTGAACTTGCCGCGGCCTGCACGACAAGACGGGATCCACCACTACACGCTCTCCCGGTTCGATCCCGTGTACCTCTTCTCCCACTTCGGTAACTATGCCCAAGTTCTCGTTTCCAGGAACAAACGGAAAGGAGAGAAATGCTCCAAAGGGCGTAGGGTCGTGATGAAGTATCAGGGCCTCATCCATGCCGGAAATGCCGGACATGATCGTTCTGACTCTCACCCACTGGGAAGCTACCAGGGCCGGTTCGGGAAGTTCAGCCGGTTGCAAGGATAGGGCGTACGACGCTTCTTCCCGGCGTAAAATCTTGGCTCGAACGCGGCCCCACATTTCTCTCCCGAGACTGAAATCTGCCAGAATAGCTTTCATAGGAGTGCCCTCCGGCCTTGACGTCCGCAGCCCTTGTTAGTGTTCCGCTGAGATTTTGTCAAACCGTTTTCCTCTTCCGTCTATGGTTCTTGCGGTCATGAGATCCGGTAGAGGTGCAAAGAAGTTGGCCTGTGGCGCAACTTGACATCCACCCAAGGATAACCCATCTTAGATACAGAGCAGGCTCCATTGCCTGACAGGGAGTTTCGTGGTATATTCGTTATAATTGTTTAGGATAATTTATGCATTGGAGAATTTCTTGAACGGCATATACAAGAATCTAGGGTTATGGCTCGTCATTTGTCTTGTGATGATTTTCTTGTTTCATCTCTTTAACCAAACGAAGTCCCCTCAGAAAGAAATAACCTACAGCCAGTTCCGGCAAGAGATCGACCAGGGGGCGGTGAAATCAGTCACATTGCAGGGCAGCCGAATAAAGGGCAGCTACGTTGACGGCTCCACCAACTTCAGAACGCTGGCTCCGCCGGATACAGAGCTGATACCCACCATGATGAAGCACAAGGTGGATATCCAGGTGTTGCCGGAAGATGATAACCCTTGGTATTTGACGGCATTAATATCATGGCTCCCCATGGTATTTCTCATAGGCATATTCGTGTTCTTCATGCGACAAATGCAGGCGGGCGGCGGCAAAGCCATGAGTTTCGGAAAAAGCCGGGCGCGCCTTATAAACGAATCTCAAAACAAAGTTACGTTTCAGGATGTGGCCGGAGTCGAAGAAGCCAAGGAAGAGTTGGGGGAGATAATCGAGTTTCTGCGCGATCCCAAGAAATTCACCCGGCTGGGCGGTAAAATCCCCAAGGGAGTACTCCTGATGGGTGCCCCCGGAACAGGCAAAACGCTCCTGGCCAAAGCGGTTGCCGGTGAGGCCAGCGTACCGTTTTTCTCGATTTCAGGATCGGATTTCGTCGAGATGTTTGTGGGTGTAGGCGCTTCACGCGTCCGCGACCTCTTCATCCAGGGGAAGAAAAACGCTCCGTGCATCATTTTCATTGATGAGATCGACGCAGTGGGTCGTCATCGGGGAGCCGGTCTGGGCGGCGGCCATGACGAACGGGAACAGACGCTCAATCAACTCCTTGTCGAGATGGACGGCTTTGAAACCAACGAGGGCGTAATACTCATCAGTGCAACCAACAGGCCTGACGTTCTCGATCCGGCTCTTTTAAGGCCAGGGCGCTTTGACCGTCAAGTGGTTGTGCCACCGCCCGACATACGTGGCAGATCGGCAATCCTTGGCGTCCATACGCGCAAGACCCCTGTGGCCAAAGATGTGGACCTCGATACCATCAGCCGCGGCACGCCGGGGTTTTCCGGGGCGGACCTGGCCAATCTGGTCAATGAAGCGGCCCTGAACGCGGCCAGGAGAAACCGGAATCAGATTGAGATGAAGGATTTCGAATTTGCCAAAGACAAAGTCTTGATGGGTGGAGAGCGCCGCAGCCTGGTCATCAGCCTCGAGGAGCGAAAGAACACGGCTTACCATGAAGCCGGCCACACGTTCGTCGCGCGGAAGATGCCCGGAACCGACCCCATTCATAAGGTAACAATCATTCCCAGGGGACGCGCGCTAGGTGTGACGCAGCAGCTCCCGCTTGACGACCGGCACACATACTCGAAGGATTATCTTATCAGTCAGATCGCAGTGCTGATGGGCGGACGCGCGGCGGAAGAGATATTCCTCGGCCACCTGACCACCGGCGCGGGCAACGACATCGAGCGCGCCACGGAGCTCGCCAGGAAAATGGTCTGCGAGTGGGGCATGAGCGAAACACTCGGCCCGCTGACCTTTGGCCAGAAGGAAGAGCAGATCTTCTTGGGCAAAGAATTCGCCCGTCACAAGGATTACTCCGAGGAAACCGCGAGAGATATAGACGCGGAGATTCGCGGTATCGTCACCGAGAACTACGAAAAAGCCAAGAAGGTTGTCGAAGAGAATCAAGAAACGGTGACGCGGATCGCGGAAGCGTTGCTCGAAAGAGAAACCCTCGACGCTTTCGAAATCGAGGCCCTCATCGAAGGACGAGACCTGCCGCCTTTGGAAGAAGTAGCGGAAATGAAGCCGGATAAGGGGCCGACGGAGATCGTTCCCCTCGATGACGGCAAGGTCATGGTGGGCCGTACTCCCAGGACGCCTGACCCTGAAAAGGTTTAGAAACGGTTGCAAAATCTCAAGAGCACTTGAAGTCATGCGGGGGGAATCCGCGCGGGACGCGGGGTTTCCCCCCGCACCCCCCTCAAAAATTCCCAAATAATGTAAACGAGTCCATCCACAGCCGCTCTTTAAGTATGAATATAATCCCGCACCCCATTCCTCTCCCACGCATTGTTCTGGATCCCGCTTCACATACTCTGGTGATGGGAGTCATCAACACCACACCGGACTCCTTTTCGGATGGCGGAAAACACCTTGATCCTGAAGTTGCCGTCGCAGCGGGGCTCGAGATGCTGGAAGCCGGCGCGGACATCATTGATGTGGGTGGAGAGTCTACTCGGCCGGGTTCCCTGTACGTGGAGGAAGAAGAGGAGATTCAGAGGTCCGTCTTTGTGATTCAGGGGATCTCTCGATCCAAGCCGGAAGCGGTGATCTCAATCGATACCCGCCGAAGAAGAGTGGCCGAGGCAGCCGTAGCCGCGGGCGCTCAGATAATCAATGACGTGTCGGGCTTCCGGGACGATCCCACTCTGATTGATTTCGCTCGTGAAGCCGGAACAGGTCTCGTTGTCATGCACATGCTGGGGACCCCGAAGACCATGCAGACTGAGATCCGTTACGCTTCCTTTCCCGGCGACATCTATTCTTTTTTTCAGGAGCGCATAGAGGTTCTGGAGAAGGCGGGAATAGCGCCGGAAAAGATTGTCATAGATCCGGGCATAGGATTCGGCAAAACCTTTGATCAGAACCTCACCCTCATAAATCGTCTCGATTTTTTGAAGCCCCTGGGGAAAGCCATTCTGGTAGGGCCGTCAAGAAAGGCTTTTCTGGGAAAGATCTTGGAAGAGCCGGTTGCAGCCATGCGAGATATTGGCACCCTGGGTGCAATATCTGCGGCTGTGCTCCGCGGGGCCTCTATAGTCCGCGTTCATCACGTCCCCTCGACCGTGCAGGTTTGCAGGGTTGCAGACGCTGTCCTGAGAGAGAGGGTTGGCACGTGATCCTCGGGGTCGGCGTGGATCTTGTGGATGTCCGCCGCATGGAGAGGGCCTTGAACTGCCGCTGGGGGAAACGGTTCGTCGCTAAAGTCTTTTCAGAAGAAGAGATTGCAGCCTGCGATAGTGCTCTTCAGCCTGCTCAGGGGTACGCAGTTCGCTTTGCAGCAAAAGAAGCGCTGGCCAAGGCCCTGGGAACCGGTTTTTCTAGAGGCGTCTCTCCCAGCCGAATCGTTGTGCGCGGGGGTGAAAGACGTCAGCCCTCGATAGCCCTTCTGGGCAGAGCACAAAAGTTGGCTGAATCAATGCAGGTCACTGCAATTCACGTGTCTCTCACCCACACCTCGCAAACTGCCT
>Ga0209039_10002655_pt1 | contig 14873 bp, 15 predicted proteins | sample BogFormECP12_OM1_FD_188238 | JGI IMG/M metagenome (GOLD analysis project Ga0209039, IMG submission 188238) | Bog forest soil microbial communities from Calvert Island, British Columbia, Canada - ECP12_OM1 (SPAdes) (version 2) | ecosystem: Environmental > Aquatic > Freshwater > Wetlands > Bog ... | reverse complement strand
ATCGCTTGGCTTTTCCTCACTGTACTGGTAAAGCCGCGATCAATATGATCGACGCGGTTGATTGGCGTCTTGCCGTGAGCGGCAACGCCGGCGAGCACCAGCGACGCGCTGGCCTGCAGGCCCGACTCCTTCACGTCGGCTCCGCTTAGAGGGGTGGCGCCTCGCGCCCTGGGGCGCCGTAGCGTGGCGATCTGCGCATTCGACAAGGCGACGTGAGTGTGTCACCCGGAATTCCGCCGAGTATGTTCTCGCCGCCTTTCAGTGCTTGAGGTGTTGGCCGCCGGGATCCTGATTGATAATTCTAACGAGCTCGCTTCATCATTTATTGATACTCACTGGGGGAGGGTTGTGCGGATCCTGGTGACGTGCTCGCACGTGCGACCGGCTGACCTCGATGAGGGTTCGCTCCTGCGACGTTCGCCCTCTATCAGCTAGCTATAAAAGGTCGGGATCGGGGCGCGCCGTCCGGGGGGAGGGATAGTTGTCGAAAAGAGCGCTAATAACCGGGATCACTGGGCAGGACGGATCCTACCTAGCCGAACTTCTCCTCAGCAACGGCTACGAAGTGCATGGCATGAAGCGCCGCTCCAGCAGTTTCAACACGGGACGGATTGATGCCATCTTTCCTGACCTCCATGACCGGGACGCTCGCTTATTCGTGCATTTTGCGGATCTTGCCGACTCGACGAGTCTAATCAAGCTGCTCTATTCCCTCGAGCCTGATGAGATTTACCATCTGGGTGCGCAGAGCCATGTGCGGGTGAGCTTTGACATCCCAGAGTACACAGGTGATGTCACTGCGCTCGGTACCACTCGTTTATTGGAGGCAATTCGGGAAAGCGGGATTAGGTCCAAGTTCTACCAGGCTTCGAGCAGCGAGATGTTTGGTCGCGCCGTGGAGGTTCCGCAGCGAGAGACCACGCCATTCAGGCCTTGCAGCCCGTATGCGTGCTCGAAAGTCTATGCGTTCTGGGTGACGGTCAATTACCGGGAGAGTTATGGGATGTTCGCGTGCAACGGTGTTCTCTTTAATCATGAATCGCCGCGTCGTGGAGAGACTTTCGTCAGTCGGAAGATTACCCGGGCGGTAGCCCGCATTCACGCCGGTCAACAGGATAAACTCTATTTGGGCAACCTCGATGCCAAGCGTGACTGGGGCTACGCGCCCGAATATGTGGACGCCATGTGGCGTATGATGCAACTCGATGAACCTGACGATTTCGTTGTGGCCACAGGGGAGACCCACACGGTGCGGGAGTTTGTGGAACTGGCGTTCAGTTGCGTCGGCCTCGATTGGAAGAAGCATGTCGAAATCGACCCGCGCTACTTCCGCCCCACGGAAGTCGAACTCCTCCAGGGTGACTACTCGAAAGCGCAAGAGCGCTTGGGCTGGGAACCGAAAGTGAGGTTCCACGAGCTGGTGAAACTCATGGTGGATGCCGACATCCAACTGCTCGAAGACGAGTCAAACGGCCGACCTCGAACTCAGTTGGCCGTCGGGGGATCGGAATAGCCGATGGCCGACGCTGGTCGGTAGCCATCACCCATGCAAGGTCTGCTGCAGAAAAAAAAGATCATCGTGACCGGGGGCGCGGGGTTTCTGGGCTCGCACCTCATGGAGAAGCTGCGCGAGCGCGGATGTAGCAATCTGTGCGTTGCGGACAGAACAGACTACGACCTGCGCGATCGGTGCGAGATCGAGAGGCTCTTTCGCGATTTTCCTCCCGAGATCGTGATCCATTTGGCTGCATCCGTGGGGGGAATAGGAGCGAACCAAGCCAGCCCAGGCACTCTTTTCTATGACAACGCGACCATGGGGATCGAGTTGATCGAGCAGTGCCGAAAGGCGGCGGTCGAAAAGGTAGTTCTTCTCGGCACGGTCTGTGCGTACCCGAAGTTCTGTCCCGTCCCTTTCCGGGAAGCGGATCTCTGGAGCGGCTACCCTGAGGAAACGAACGCGCCCTATGGCTTGGCCAAGAAAATGCTGTTGGTCCAGGCCCAGGCCTACCGCCAGCAGTATGGCCTGAACGCGATCTATCTGCTGCCGGTGAACCTCTACGGCCCCCGCGACAACTGCGATTTGCAAAAGAGCCACGTGATCCCGGCTGTTATCCGCAAATGCTTCGAGGCCAAAGCCAGCGGCCAGGCAGAAGTGGAAATTTGGGGAACAGGCAACCCAACCCGCGAGTTTCTGTATGTTAAGGACGCCGCCGAGGCGATTGCGCTGGCTACAGAGAAATACAACGGGGCAGACCCGATTAACGTTGGATCGGGCTCCGAGATTAGCATCCGCGAGCTGGCCAAGCTCATTGCCCGACTGACGGGCTTCACTGGGAGACTCATTTGGAATAGCTCCCGGCCTGACGGTCAGCCACGAAGGCGTCTGGATACCGAGGCGGCATACCGGGCCTTCGGCTTCCGGGCAAAAACCGACCTGGAAACCGGCCTAGGGGAAACCATCGAGTGGTTCCGAACGAAGTATGCATAACGCGAAAACCATCGAAGCCTCTCCTCCTGTTGCCGTCGGAATGCCCGAGCAAAACTCGTGGCATATATCCCGCCAGCTATCACTGAACTCACTATCCGGAGCAGTCCGTTTCGCCATCCTCACAGGTATCTATTTCTTGACCTACCCTTATATGCTCCACTCACTCGGACCCGAACGCTTCGGTTTGTGGGCTTTGGGCCTGGCCGTCTCACAATGGATTGCTGCCGGCGACCTAGGTATCGCAGGATCGCTGATGAAGTTTGTCCCGGAGCATTGGAACACAAGAAACATCCCTCGCATCAGCCAGCTAGCCACCGCTGGGCTCCTTGTCATCGCTCCCCTGGGAGCTATTTTGGTTGCTCTCGTGTGGGCCTTCCGACATGACTTGCTTGGGCTGCTCAGCATTCCCCGACAGTACCGCGGTGATATGATGTGGTTAATCTTGGGCATGCCCATCATATTTCTTATCAACCTCCTGGCGAGCTTTATAAGCTCTATTATCAGCGGCATTCAACGCATGGATATCAGCAATTTCATTTACAGCGCTACGATGGGGGTGAGCGGGGTCGGAATCTTCTTTGTGCTCTCGAGGGGGTATGGGTTGGTCGGTCTGATGGCCAACGCGGCGTTGGCCGCAATCTTATGGGTCGTGCTCTTAATCTGCGCGGTGAGGTGGCTGGTCCCAGGCTTGCGTATAGCCCCTAAGCTAGTTCAGCGCTCCGACGTCCAAGAGCTCCTGCATTTTGGAGCGTACCTGCAGGTGGCGATGTTTGCAGGGGCTCTGGCGATCCCGACTGTTCGGGTCTTGTTGAGCCGTTATGTTTCTTTGGCTTCGGTCTCATATTTTGAGTTGGCCTCAGGGATGGCGATGCAGGCGCGCTCCTTTTTCATCATCGTTACTTTACCGCTTGTGCCTGCAACATCTCACCTTGCGTCCATGCAAGGACACGAAAAGCTCTCCCGGCTATACCGGTTTAGTGTTCGTTTTCTCTTGTTCTCCGCACTGCCCGCGGCACTATTGATCATCGTTCTCGCCCCCAGCTTCATACGGATCTGGTTGGGTTCGGGCGTGCCCTATGTTGCTTCTACGTTTTCATTACTCGGCCTCGCTTGGATGATCAACGCTCCCGCTATACCCGCTTATTTCATGAGTCAGGGATTGGGTTATCCGAAATACCAGATGTACTGCCAGTGCCTCGTTCTCCTCGCCACGGCTACTCTGGGTTATTTCCTGGTAAGGACATTCGGGTACTATGGAGCGGTTATGGGACTTGTTCTGGGGATCTTTGTGGCCACCGTTTTCATTATGGAACGTTGCCATCGCCTGCTGAACATCCGATTTCGGGAGATGTGGGACATTTCATTCCTTAAGGTGATACTAGTTAATGTGTCTTTGTATCTTGCCGTTGTATACTTGCTTCACGGACGGACAATAGGTGGCTTGCCTGAGCTTATTTTCATTTCCGTGGGGTACATCGCTGTTTATGTGATGCTGATAATTTCGTTTCGATCTATACGTGGTTCCGACTCTGAAATCGGGCGCGCCATGTTGCCGCCTTTTTTCTCCAAGTTTCTGTTTGGAAGGGATGCGACCCCGGACTGATATTGGCGTAGAGAAGTCTTCTGCGACTGGTTTCTGCTATCCGAGGTGGGCAGAGTTGATGTTCTTTCTACCTCAGTTCCTTTCGCCTGGGTGGTGAGAACGCCTTGCGGGGACTGGAAGCAATCTGGTTGAGTTTTCCGGGGAAGGCAGCGTGGAAACATTCCAAAAGTTCAGAGAGTTTACCGCGGACAAATACCTGAAGTTCAGACGAGCCCTGGGTCCTCACAATATCTCTGTGAAGCAGTTGAGGATCAATGGCTACGAAATGCTGGTCCGTGTGGAAGAGGACGTGGGGAGCCAGATACGCTATCTTGGCAAGTTCGAAGAGGCGGAGACGAACTTCCTTGCCCGTGTCATAGGGGAATCGGACACCTGCTTTGATATCGGGGCCCACTTGGGATATTACACCCTACTCCTTGCGACACTAGCACGTAAAGGAAAGGTCTATAGCTTTGAACCTGTCCCTTTGAACTTTTACCTTCTCCAAGGTAGCATCCACATCAATGGATTTGATAATGTTGTTGCCAATCGTACTGCCGTCGGTGACGAAGACGGTACACGGGAGTTCTCTCTGTCAGAAGACACAGCATATTCTTCGTTCGTTGACACCGGACGAATACCTTCAAAGACTACGTTCGTGGTCCCCGTGACCACGATTAGCAGCTATTGCCGTGAGCACGGAGTGGACCGAATCGGATTCATGAAGGTGGACGTCGAAGGCGCGGAAGGATTGGTCATAAGCGGAGCCGGGCAGATCATGGCAGACCCGAGTCTTCGCCCGAAGCTTTTAATGCTTGAGCTTTATGAGCCCATGCTGGAGAGATACGGTGCCTGTATTGACTCAATCACAAGAACCATGGCAGCATGGGAATTCAAACCGTTTGTTTGTGATCGCGGGAGACTGGTACCCTATGAAAACCAGCATTACAATGTGTTTTTTGTTTCCGATCTCAGCTTTGTTGATGGTACGGAAGGCAGAAAGGTGTGTCTGTAATAGAGGCCGAGCGATTCGAGCCGTTAGAGCAGGCAGGCTGTGGCGTCGAACTTGACAGCAGTTATCCTGTCCCCTGCATATCACGAAGCCATATTGTTATGGAATTTGCTCTATCTCGTATGGGCGTCAGTGTCGCCCATCTGCCCCAGGGGGCCATTTGAAGGCGAAGTTGGTGGATTCACCCACTCTCTCTCTCCGTGCGTTTAAGTTCAAGGACACGGTACAGAAAGCCTTCGGCCTCTTGGGACTTGAAGTACGTCGTAAGCGGTCTGAGTGGCACGACCTGGAGTTCCTCCGGCTTGCAAGAATCAAGACAGTGCTGGATATCGGAGCGAACAGCGGCCAGTTCGCGACCGAGGCGAGGCAAATGTTGCCCGACGCTATCATTCATTGCTTTGAGCCTGTTCGCCGAGAGTACAGCAAACTTATCAAGCTTGGCGCGAAGGACCCACGGCTATTTGCTTACAACATAGCCCTCGGAGAGGAGGAGAAAGGCATCCTAATGGAGGTGAACGATTTCACACCCTCTTCCTCAATGCTGCACATGACCTCAGCTCACGTCCGGGCGTTCCCCTATACGGCACGTGCGTGTCAGGAGAAAGTCCGCGTGGTGCCTCTGGACTCGTGGGCTTCCAAGGCCTCTCTCGAACCGCCCCTGCTAATTAAGCTCGATGTCCAAGGGTACGAAGACCGTGTGATCCGGGGGGGAATCAAAACCGTGAAGCGGGCGGCCGTTATCTTGACTGAGGTAAGCTTCTGTGAACTGTACGAGGGGCAGGCGTTGTTCACGGATTTGTATTCGACCCTCTGCGGGCTGGGTTTTCGATGTGCTGGAATGATTCGAAACTTGTGCGACGCGTCTTCTCGGATCCTCTCATGCGACGCAATCTTTGTAGGCTCCGAGATGGATTTCTATCGAGACGGACAATGAGCTAGGTAGCGTAGGAGCCCATGAAATACCCGGATCCTCCAGCTCCTACTGGTTTAGCAAGTGGTTTTCCGGCAACAAGAACGGCCCTGGAGAAGTCTAAGCACCGCTTCCGAAACGATAAAGGTCGGCCACTGAACCAAGGGGAAACAATGGAAGTAACACATATGGTACGCTCCAAGGAGCCCACGGGCTTGTTTATGATGAGCGAGTCTGTGGCAAGCGTCCTCGCGTGTCCTGACTGCCGCGAGAAACTTGTAGTCTCCGAAATCCGTTGCGATTGCACGAAGTGCGGGCGCAGCTTCCCCGTTGTCGAGGGGGTCCCTTTTCTGCTGCCGCAGGGTTCCGCTATGTTCGCGGACAGGTCCGATAACCTATTTCGACGCATGGACGGAGAGTATAGGCACACACCAGGGTGGATAAAATCAGCGAAGACGATTCTGTCCGGAGGCCTGCACTTTGGCCAAAAGCACTTTGACACGATTGTGCAGAAGTCTGCATCCTCGGGGATCATACTCAATGTGGGCGGCGGGCCCACTCGTGAGCGGCCCCAGTTTACGAACCTCAATATTTCCAATTTTCCGAATGTTGACGTTGTAGGCGACGCGCACATGTTGCCCGTCCTTTCGAATTCGGTTGCCGGCGTTGTCTGCTGCGCCGTGTTAGAGCATGTAAGGGAACCCATCCGGTGCGTGAACGAGATGCTACGCGTGTTGATGCCCGGAGGCCATGTCTACATCGAGATACCGTTTATGCAGCATTTCCACGGGTACCCAGACGATTATCAGCGCTGGACTCTTCATGGATTGAGGTACCTCATGAGGATGTTCCAGGAAGTCGAGGCGGGAGTTATATTGGGACCCGGCGCAAGTCTTATTGAAGTATTCGACAGCTACCTTACACTGCCATTCAAAAACCAGATCGCTATCTATGCAATCAAGGGGTTTTTGCGCGTGTGCCTCCTGCCGGTTAAATACCTGGACATCATTATGGCGAAAACCCCGGCTGCGCACACCCTCGCCAGCGGTCTCTTTTTTCTTGGACAGAAGGTCCGTTAGTGCTCAATGGGAAAGACGGGCGAACCCGCTGAGCCTAGAATGGAACCATTAGGACAACACAAAATGGGGGATGGGAAAAGGACAGTCGTTTCGGTGGTGACGCCTTCGTTCAACCAAGCGGAGTTTCTGGTAAGAAACATCGAGAGTGTCCGGTCGCAGTGGTCGGACAAGAGCGACTTTGATCTCGAGCACATCATCATCGATGGGGGCTCGACGGACACGAGTGTCGAGATTCTGAAAAGCTACCCCCATCTACGTTGGATTTCGGAAAAGGACGCCGGGCAGTCAGACGCGCTCAATAAAGGGTATCGAATGGTCAGGGGCGACCTGGTTGGCACGCTTAATACGGACGATACTTACGAGCCAGGCGCAATCAGCCGGATCGTCGACTTCTTCGCGCGGAACCCCGACGTTGATGTGGTTTATGGGCTCTGCCATCTGATTGACGAAAATGACAGGGTCATCAAAACGTGGGATCCGCCGGAGTTTAGACTGAAGTGGCTGATCCGGCTAGGGGTCAGTTGTATCCCCCACCTGACCTCCTTCTACAGAAGGTCCGCACTGGAAGGCGTGGGACTGCTCGACGTGAACTTGCATTATGCCATGGACTATGACTTCTTTATCCGAATAGGACTAAAGGGCTTTCGGGTTCAAAAGGTGCCCTATTTGTTGGCGAATTTTAGGTTGCACCCTTCATCGAAATCGGTTCACGATACGAATGCGATGTGGAGAGAGAGCAAGTCGGTTCGGGCGCGCTACTCCCAGGAGCCGTGGCCGCAATGGGCGTTAGGTTTCTGCAGCTACAAAGCGCAGCGGTTGATCACGAAGGCAGGAAAGGTTCTTGGAATCGGAGGACCCAAATCGTAGCACGCGAAGTTTTTGATATTCAGGTTCGCGCAGGCGAGATGGCTCGGCAGTTAGGCCTAGCAATCACAACAACACCGCCCGCGTTGCTCGTTCTGGCGGTGCTTGGTCTCCTCACGGGTCTGATCGTGACGCTGTTGCTCTCGTACACCGGCCAGTCGTCCGCTTCTGCGGCAGCGCAGGCGCTCGCTAAAAGGCTATCGCCACTTTTCGACGTGGTTTTCTTAGCTGCGTTAGTCCCGTCTGCTATTGTGCTGTTGCTGTTCCGGAGATTTGGGGCTCGGAGGCTGAGGCTCTCGCGTACCTGCCTTCAAAGACTGGGCGTCTTCCCTATTCGTGACCATTACTATGAGCCGATTTTTCGGGCTAGCCAATTGAGCAAGCCGCTGCATTCAGAGCGAAGACTGCCGGGCATTAGTTTCAATCTCGAGCGACAGCTTGCTTTTGTTAACAGCCTATCCTGGGCAGAGGAATTGACACGCTTTCCGCTTAGAAGTGCTAGACGCGGAAACACCAGCCCGGAATTCTACTTCGGAAATGGAGGCTTTGAAAGTGGCGATGCGGAAATTTGGTATTTGGTCGTGCGGAATTTGAAACCCAAGAGAATAATTGAAATCGGCTGCGGCTTCTCGACAATTCTCGCGCACGAGGCGGTGAATGCAAACTCCCTCGAGGTGCCCGGCTATCGTTGCCAACATATTTGTATCGAGCCCTACGAACAACCTTGGCTTGAAAATCTTGGCGTCAAAGTTATACGCGAGAGAGTCGAGCGCCTAGATCGGTCAACTTTCTCGGATCTCCAAGAGAACGACATCCTGTTCATCGACAGCTCTCATGTTCTCAGGCCGCAAGGAGACGTTATTACGCAAATCCTGGAGATTCTTCCGACGCTGCAAAAAGGGGTGACGATCCACTTCCACGACATCTTTTCGCCGCGCGATCTGCCACACGAATGGCTTTTCGAGTTCGTTTGGTTTTGGTACGAGCAGTACCTGCTCGAAGCATTTTTGTCGTGCAATCCTGCCTTCGAGGTAGTTTGTTCCGTGAATTACCTCAAACATGCGCATTTCGATTGTCTCCGTCGGAAGTGCGTACGTCTGACGCCGGAGCGTGAGCCTGGATCTTTTTACATAAAGAAAGTGTCGTGATGGCGCAATGGCAAGTGGCTTCTGTCCCACATCGTGGATCGCACTTCCCGGTACGCGCAAGATCGGAGGGCGTATACTGGGGAAAGCACAGGGCTTTGCCTGCCATGCTCACCAATGAGAGTGGGCAACTTTGTCAGAGCAAGGAACAATTTCTTGCAGCACTTGGATGTGCTCTACTGATTCGGTATTGGGAGGCGAATTGAATAGGCAGGTTAGTTCAACAATCACCACAGCACTGCCCGGGTGGCTTGCCTTGCCAGCGGTAGCCCTCCTCACCGGGCTAATCGCGCTCTGGCTGTCCTCGCGACCGGGTTGGCTCATCTACATCGGGGTCATCATTCTCGCTGTGGGAGTGGCCACTATTACTCTTCCGAATCCGTTCTTCGGTGTGCAGCTCGCCATCTTCACGCTGCCGGTCATGATTCCTGTCATCGGCGAAACGCTCGGCGGGACGGCATTCTTCAATGTGCACCTGAGTCAAATCCTAGCGTTGCTTGCATTTGTGGCTGTATTAGGGCGCTGTATTACTCGCGCTTCCATCGTGCCTCCGATGAGGCTGGCGGCCCCCTTCGCTGCCATCGTGTTATGTTACTTCCTTTCGTTCATTAACAGCACCTACCCCGCCGACAGTGTGCGGGCAATGGTCAAAATCCTGGGAGGTCAAGCGGTTCTCTTTTTCGTGATCGTCGTTACGGCTACGGACCGACAAAAGCTGGAACGCGTTTTTAAGCTCCTGGCCTGGGGCGTAATCATCACCGCGTGGATCGGCTTCTACCAGGCATTCGGCTTCTACCACTATGGTCAAAACTGGACCATATCCCCCGTGTACGTTGCGCCCACGGCTTTGTTCACGGAGTGGGGCTGGTATGGTATTTACCCCTCTCTTACACTAGGGCTGTTTATACCCTTTGGGTTTGGAATGGCAAAGAAACTTCGGTCCCAGGTCTATAGGGTGGCGGCCGCCCACTGCGTGGCAGCTATCCTGCTGAGCAAGAACCGAGCCTCTAGCCTTTCCGCCCTGACCGTGGTGGCGCTTGCCGCTGCGTTCATGCCGGCCGTGGGAAGACAGCGCATGCTCGGCAATCGGATACGGATGCTAGTGGTCACAACAGCGGGTGTATTCCTGGTTGCCGGGGCCGTCATCGCATTCTTCCCTGATCTAAGTGAGGCTTACGTCCAGAAGTGGACCGGGACCTCTCTTGATGATCCCAGGAAGGAAGAGCGCGTCCTCCGCACGCAGTTGGAGATAGAAGCCATTCGCGATCACCCTTTTATCGGTAACGGCGTGGGAACGTGGGGTAATATCGTGTGGGTGCAACTCTCAAAGGAACTACGAGTTTCCTCCTGGGTCGTTGAACAGCGGGGGGGCGGTTCTTTTAACATTTTCTTGGGGTTTCTATATGATGCGGGGGTGCTTGGGTTTCTCTCCCTCATGTGGCTTCTGGGGAAGTATTTCTTTCTCTTGCGGAAGGGGATCCGGAGCGCCCCTGACGACTGGACTCGGATGGCGCTCTTCGGTTGCCTCCTCGCATTCAGTGCCCTGCTGATTAACTGCCAGGCGAATCCCCTCTACCTGACGGATTCCGCTTACGCTATCGTCGCCTTGGGCGTAGCGGTATACAACGTGGCAAAAGCGCAGCACAGGTCGGCTGGGTAACATGAAAATTGTCTTTGTCGTGGTTCGTTTGGCAGATGACGGGGGATCTCGGATGGTCGTCGATTGGGCGAACTGTCTCTCGGAGAAGGGTCACCAAGTTTCCATCATGCTCCCCCGTGGAACTTGCCGCATGCATTTCCCCATCATGGCAACTGTCAAGGAGGTGGGGTTGGCCCTACCTTGGAGACTTCCGACCGTCCTCCTCGGCCTGCTCCTTACGCCGTTTATGGCGCCGCCGGCAGACATATACATCGGCACCATGCCTCCGATTCCGCTGGTGGTCTTCCTCCTTTCTCGAATCTGGCGTGCAACGGGCTGGAATATTGTCCAGGGCGACGATGTGACGCTCTTTGATGAGCGCAGCCGCCTGAAGTCGTTATTTCTGTTGAAGATTTATCGGAGAGTGGCCTTGCTTTCTCTCCGCCTTCCCCTGAAGCTCGTGGCAAATTCTCATTGGACCGTAGGGCGAGTAATGAGCTACACGGGCCGCGCTTGCCCAATCATCCACCCCCTGATTGACACCGAGATTTTTCGTCCCAGCGACACCCAATATCGACCTGCGCCGTCGTGGGAGATTGTGTGCATTGGGGCGAGGGCGCGCTCAAAGGGTACGGGAGAGGTCATCGAGGCGGTAAACGCACTGTGGGGAGAAGGAATTCCGCTGCGCTTGACAATCATCTCGAAGGACGAGCTCCAATTTGGAAACCTGCCTTTTCCCGTCCGATTGATTCATCCGAAGACAGACGAAGAACTGAGCTCCATTTGTTCGCTTGCTTCCGTTTTCGTACACGCTGCCTGGCAAGAAGGCTTCGCCCTGCCCCCTTTGGAGGCGATGGCGTGTGGCGTGGCCGTGGTGCTGGCGGACTCCGGAGGGCCCCGCGAGTACGCGGTGGACGGGTACAACTGCCTGTTGGTTCCGCCGAAGAATGCTCCCCAATTGGCTGCGGCCATTCGGAGGCTGCTCAGCGATCCATCGCTTGCGCGGCAACTGGCGGAGAACGGCGTCAGGACAGCTGCGAAATTCGACAAAAGGCTCCTTTCTGGTCAAGTCGAGAGACTGCTCCTCGGGGGAGCGAGCTCGGGAGACGGTTCAGAGTCCCGCTTTCTTGTCACGGGACACGGAGGTCCGCGAAAGGGCCGCCCGAGATTTTTGGGCTTCCTCCCTCCCCCTCCTCTAGCTCCGGGGCCGCTGGTTTGAGCGAGCTAGGTAACGGATTCTTCCGGAGCACGTTCACAGCAGGTGCCATGAGGGACTTGGCAGCGGTGCCGAGGAAAACGAGGGCACGTCAGTTGGTGAAAATTCGCCGCAGTCAAGCGCTTTCTGCAGGATGCCCGAATCGCGCGACGAAAGCAGTAGGCTTGTCAGAAAGGATGTTCTTGACTGTCGCCTTTTCCGTCGTGGGGCACAGTTTTGGCCCCCCGAGGGGAAGTAGGTAACCCTCCAAGCGGCGCTTGGCATCCAATGCAAGCGCACGCCTTTGAGGCTCAATGGGGAGAGAACGGGCCAAGAGACTCAAAGCAATCTCGACCGGAAGAGCGCGCCTGCCGTCCCAACCGTCGATCCAGGGGCGACGAGGGTTCCACAATGGCTCCCGTGATTGGGAATGGCGACAAAAGCCAGGTTCAGTGCATTACTCCGGGAGGGTTTAAGGGCACTGTTGACTTGATGGCATTGCGGCGCTGGGAGTTAGTTAGAGGCGGCAGATCCTAGCGGGACCATCGGCAAGCGGATGTTCCTTTCTCAACGGAGGCAGATTAGCGCGACTAAGGGATAATCCCCCTCACGCGCGGAATCTCGGTCCTGAAAGGTCTTATGAAGTGGGACCGGCCGGCTAGTGGGGTTGTCCGATATGCCGTTAGAGATGGAAACGCAAAAGCACCGCCCTGTGACGAAATCTGTTTGGTGGACGCGTCAGTCGCTTTACTCGGTGCCCCCAAAACATGCTCGGTCCTCGCTTTGATGGCGGGCCATTTCAAAGACACGTAAACTCGGGTCGTTTCTGGAGGTAGGAATGCGAGAATTTTGGGCCGCCTGGAGAACGTTTCTCACTTTGTTCGTAGTGGCTTTAGTCGCCGCGCCGAAGGATGGAGCAGGTTGTCAGGAAGTGTCGGTACGGGCCAGCGGCAGGAACCAGACACTCTCGCGGCGCCGGATGGGACGGGATAGCATCTTTCCAAGTGGGCACTATGGATATGCACTGTCTTTCTCTGGCCTTTGGAAATTCCTGGCGAGGGACGAGCAGGTTGAGAACGCGGGGATGGGCGGCGAAACCGATGGTTGCATCGAGACCAGGGTGACACGTCATCCTGGCGTTCTTCCTATGATGAATCCGGGGAGGCACTTTGTGCCACCTCTGCTGCCTGCCGTGGCTTCGACCCTTGCGCCATTCGCCCCTGAGGTTGTGGCACAAAACCAGGTTCGCTACGCAGACCAGTTCGCCGGGGCTAACGCCGGAGCGAGAATACAGGCTGCCATCGCGGATCTGCATGGCGCTCCGGGCGTTGTTTATGCTACAGCGTTGTCAGGCTCTCAGAACCTCGCATCGATGACGATTGCCGCCAACAACGTGACTTTGGTCCTTGGTGCCGGAACGTACAACACAGTGGGCATCACGGTCACCGGGCTGGCTTTCCACCTGGTGGCACAGGGACCGCAGAACACCAACCTCCATCTCGTGAGTCCCGGGACGTTCGCTATTAAGGTCGTAAATGAGAGGGGGGACAGTGTGCACTTTACTTCTTCGGGTATTTACGAGCTATTTAAAATAACAACTTCTGTGATCGACGTTCCCGTTAAGGGCATCTTCCTGGATAATGCCGACGCTTCAGTGTTCTTCCATGTGATCTCTGACCTGGAGGCCAACACCGCCGTCCGTTCTTACGCCTTGCACGGTCGATTTATGCAAAACACTTCCTTCTACACCTGCGTGTTCACATCGGGCTCTGGCAAGGGGAGTGATGGTGTTTTGCTGGAATCAATCGACGTAAGCAACCGGTCAAACAATAACCTCTTCTTCGCTTGTCGCTTCCAGTCCAGTGGCGGTTGGGGTGTTCACAACCTAATGGGAGAGGCGAACAACTTTTATGGGTGTTCGTTCCAGGACAACGGGCTTGGAGGATTCCTTGATGACAACCTGAATGGGAACGGGGGGAGATCGACCCTGATTGAAGGGGGTTGGTTCGAAGTGAATAGTGGAGACAGCGTGCAAGTCAACATCGCGACGAATGCCATGATTTTGAATTCGATATTTCCTGAAGGATCAACCACGAACGCGATCAACGTGAAATATTGCGACGGTTGTATATTTCAAAACAATTTCTCATACAATTCTAAACCAGTTCTTTTCGTGGCTGGGCACGACAACAAGTGGATCAACAATACAGGCTTTGGCCCTATCACGGATACAAGCAGATCGTTATTTGTCCAGAACGGCGGCACATTCCGATCACCCATTGTCATCGGCGACGGATCTGCAATACGCGGATATGAGTCGCTGTCAGCGAATATCGAGCCGTCGTCAGTCGCGCCCAAGGCCTGTGCTGAGCAAATATTCACACCTCCGGAGTTCTCCCCGCTGACGGCCTCAGATAACATCTACATCAACTTTGTCAGGCCAGACATGACCTTAACCACCGTCAAAGGGTGGCGAGCCGTAGAAGGCGGAATTGGGATCACATACTGCAATTTCACCGCCACGCCAGTCACACCTGTCACCCAAACGGTCAGGGTGACGGCTTGGAAGTAGCGACGAGAGAGAGTGCCAGCCTACTGTAGGATTCGACCCGGCACGGAAGAGGTAGAGTAGTGGGGGTTTCTCCGGAGCTGGGAACTTAAAGCCTGAAGACAAGAGTTGGGGAAGGGGAAGACGCTTGCAGATCAAAATCGAATCCAGGCATTTTGGGGACGTAGTGGTTTTGGCGCCGGAAGTTTTTGAGGACGACCGGGGGTTTTTCATGGAGACATTCAGGACCGATCAGTTCCAGGCTCTAGGATTGCCTCATCAATTCGTCCAAGACAACCACTCTCGCTCAAGAAAGGGGGTCATTCGCGGAGTCCATTTCCAGTATGACCCTCCCATGGGAAAGCTGGTGCGGGTAACTTATGGGAAGGCCTTCCTAGTGGCCGTTGATAT
>Ga0209039_10002654_pt1 | contig 14874 bp, 9 predicted proteins | sample BogFormECP12_OM1_FD_188238 | JGI IMG/M metagenome (GOLD analysis project Ga0209039, IMG submission 188238) | Bog forest soil microbial communities from Calvert Island, British Columbia, Canada - ECP12_OM1 (SPAdes) (version 2) | ecosystem: Environmental > Aquatic > Freshwater > Wetlands > Bog ... | reverse complement strand
GATTTTTCCCTGATAATCCCGGTCGTGGGCAACCTCGTCAATTCCTTCTACGTGGACGAGGACAAATTCGCAACCTTCGTCCAGCAATTGGAGCGCGGCTTCGGCCTTGGCTTCGTAATTCGTATCCACGTATCCGGTCGCCCCGGGAACGTTTGCAACTGCCATGCCGGCCAGGCGGCAAATGCCCTTAATGAGGCCCGTACCGGACACGCACCCGCCCTTAATCCCCCACTTTTCCTCGAAATTACTTAACGCGGGCGTAACGCCGGCGCCCCGCGGCATGATGCCATTCACCACAGGCAATCCTTGGGCGCGCCTTTCCTCGTTGAAGGGGAGGGGGTCGAGCACTTCGTGGGCTTTGAGGATGTATTCGTTCAACAATTCTGCCATGTGGCTAGCCTCGGGCACGCCCGTGAGAGGTTTGGCAGTCACAATTTTCATTTCGCCAGGTGCAAGTGATGTAATGTCGTCCGAGTCGTCGATTATCACATTGTAACTGGGGTCCGGGTCGGAAATGTCAGCGTTGATATTGGGACCCCTAAAATGGAGCACGCAGCGATAATCCTGGGAGTTCCGAAAGGTCACCGTGATTTCAGGGTCTGAGAGGGTGATTTGATTCAGTGCTTCTTCAAGTGCTTCCGTTCCTTTCCGGGGGTACCCGGCAGTCCTCGATAAAAGTTTGAAATTATCGTCAATGGTGACATAATTGCACCGAATAGAAACATCCCCTGGCAAAAGGTCCACCCCGACGCCGGCCACCTCCAACGGGCCGCGCCCCGTGTAGACCGCGAACGGATCATACCCGAGGATGGCCAGGTGAGCTGTATCGGACCCCGGTATGTTGTACCGACCAATGGGATACAGGACCCCGCAGATGCCCTCCCGCGCGATTTGGTCGAGCGTCGGAATGTTAGCAGCCTCAAAGGGTGTCTTGTACCCGAGTTCCGGGATTTCTACATCCGTTGCGCCGTCTAGGGAAACGAGGATGCACTTGTATGGACTTTTTTTTGTCTTCATGGCAATCATCACGTAAACAAACCGATTACATATTCCTTGACTTCCTTGAGACCCTTGCCGAGTTTGACTGATGTTGGGAAAATGTCTGAAGGAGAAATGTGCATTTTTTCAGCCACAAACGCCAAATCTTCCTGCACTTGAATTGGCAACAATTTGTCGATTTTATTGGCGACGACCTTGATGGGAATGCCTAGTTCCTGCAAAAATTGCCCCATTTCAATGTCGAGGGGAATCTGCACGTCTTCCCACTTTTCCACGTTGCGCCGAAAGTTTTCCAGCGAGATGATAATCAATGCCAGGCGAATGTGGGATGCGTTTGTTTCCACGAAATGAATAATTTTATCCCAGATTTGCTTCGTCGAGTCACGACCTGTCCGTGTCATGAATCCAAAGCCCGGCATATCTACTAGCTCGTAGTCATGGGGCATCCTTAAGGGTTTGATTCGAAGAGTGGTGCCTGGGTGCTTCCCCGCTTTGCCTACATACTTGTGCACGCCTTTCACGAGGAAGGCCATAATAGACGATTTTCCGACGTTTGAATTGCCAATCAGAATTACTTTAGGCAAGGATTCCGCGTCGTCGGGGGTTTGTTCGTTCGCCATGCTTTCCGCCTGCTTAGATGTCGAGGAAATCGTCGCTGAGGAAGGAATCTATCATGCTTTTTTCTGCTTCCTTAGTCACCAAGGGCCGAGGACTTATTGGTTCCCCGATCTCTTGCAAAATTTCGGAGATTTCCTTGGCCTTCACGTTCAATTTGAAGTTCTGGTCGCGATAGCGCAGCACATTTTGGTCTTCCAACCGTAATTTTAGGAGCGGCCCCAATCCAAAGTAAAAAACGTTTTCTTTTACGTCGTCAATGGCGGACTTCGACGTGACTTCTTTCAACGCGTCGTAGAGGGATTTTTTATTCGCCACGTGGTCGTCCGACGTAAACACGAGAAACCACAAGGCATGATACCATATTCGATCTCGCTTGGATTCCGCGTAAGCGATGAAATCTTCCCGGGACACAGGCGGAAGGGCCAGTGCCTCGGAACGCATCCGAATTTCGTCCTCAATTTTTTGCTGTAAATCGTCCGAAATGGCGGTAACGTCGGCCTGTTTTTGTTTCAGCAATGCCTCGAGGTCTATCTTCAAATCCGCCAAAATGCCCTGCAGCGTTTCCATTTGCTGGTCTGCGAGGTCTACGACGAACGTAAGGTCGAGCACTGACAGTAGGCCCTTCTGATCGGGGGGAAGTGACTCGTCTTCGGCGAGCGCCTGCAAGTGGTCAGTCAATTGACGCACGTGCTCCACGCATTCACGGTGTTCCTCGTATACGGTGGCAATGCTTTTTCGGATTTCCGTCTCCTTGAACCCGCTCTCGCCTTCCTCCATCGTGTGTTCGATGAGGGCTGCGAGGAATTTTGCCGCGTTAGCATTGTACTCCTTGATCGTCTCCTCTTCGGCCTGCGTGTCGATGGTGAGTTTGCCTAGGATTTCTTTTAATTTGTCATTTGCAATGACATTTAGGTTAGTATTTAGCTCCCGGATGAGTTCTCGCATTACCCGGAACAATTCGGCAATTTTTTCGGTTGCTGGTTGCAGATTTTCCGTGGTAAGCGGGATGGCGGGCATAGCCTCTTTTTCTTCAGGAGGTTTGGGAACTCCTTCGCCTTCGGCAGCCACTGGCACGCTCCCTTCTGGTGCCGGGGAAACTTGCGCAGGTGGCACTACCGCCTCGCCATCTGCAACTTTCTGCAGGTTCTCGCTAATAGCCGCTTGCATGTCTGCTAGCTCATCGTCATCCAAACCGTTTTCTGGGGGCGATGGCGATTCTACGGGTTGCGACGGTGCCCCTGATACTGCAGGACTATGCACTTCCGCGGATTTTTCTTCCTTTTCCACCTCTGCCGCAAGGAAAGAAAAGTCCAGATCCGCATCAGACACTTCTTCGAGCATCTCCTCTTCAGAGGATTCTTTGCCCTTTTTTTCCTCGTCCCCGCTTCCTTCCTCGCCTAGATCTTTGTCGAGGGAGTCGAGCACATCTTCTTCTGAAGCTTTGCTCGCTTTTTTGGATGCTTTCTTTGCTGGCGGCAAGAGTTTTCGCCTCTGCAACGGCTATAACTAATTCGTAACGTCTATAACGTATTATAATTTAATAATTATCTAGGAACATTAATCTTAGCCGGGTAATGCGATGCCAAAGATACTCGATGGCGTAAACCTAGTTATTTTAGATCTTGACGGCGTAATTTTCGAGAATTAATATTACCCGCGTAACATCTCTTATTATGATTCAGCCTTGCGGAAAGAACACGGTCCGTTGACACTTCTATGAACGTGAACGTTCCTACCGATGTCGTGATGGAAGGGGGCAATCGCCCTAACCTGTCGTAGTGGTGGATGTGCTCGGCGAGCATAAGCGACGGTGGCGCGGGAACAAAACCGTTTTCCGACGATGATCGGGCGATCAGGGGAGTAAAGTGGTCGAGGAGCACCTTTTAGCCGCAGAGTTCTTGTGCCGTTTTTTCCTTTCCTCTTTAGTTTTGTTGGTTGCACGAGATTTTTTTTCTCCAGAATTAGTCTCTCCTCCATTGTAAGGCACCCAGAAATCGTTTGGCAAGGGGGGATAAGGACTGTTTTGGGTCTCGAAGGGTAAAACTTTTTCACCGTTTCCAATAGCAATCGCAATTGCAAGTTGCCTGTAATATTCGGCCCATACTAATTCCTCTTCAATTTCCTGTAGTGTTTTTAGCCGCCTTGCATTTCTCGCAGCAATCACTTGTTCATGATAATCTCCCCAAATCTGTTTCTCTTCATTCAAGTTAGAAGCATGATTGAGTTTTCGCAACTCCATTTTGTCTCCCCCTTAATATGTGCACGCTTTCTCAGGGCTATGCCTAGGCCTAATATAGCAAGGGATAATCCTTCTAAGGTTCTGGCGTTTTCTAATCGCCCCGCGTCTTGCTCGCTTTTAATTAGTGCTATCAATTCGTTTGAATAATGTCCATCCTTAAGATCCTCGATGACATCGTTTAAAACGCGGTATTGGTATCGTGTTTGTGAACCTGCTTCGGTAATTTTTTGAGCGATTTCTTCCCAATTCGCAACCGCCATTTCTTTAAATTCCAGAAAAGCTACAGATTTCCGTCCACCACGGATTGCCTTAAATGCAGAATCTAGTAAGGATTTAACGGTCGCCTGGATATTATCATCCAAATTTAACCAATTTGTACCGACTAAATCCTCAATGCGAATTACTCGAACATTAGGTTCTAAATTTCTCTGACCGTTCAAACCTTTGACGTTAGCTATAATAAGGTCGGTGATTGTGTCGGCATATTTTGCGATTTTAGATCCAATAGTTGAACCAAGCGTTATGTCAATGGCAAGTTCTGGTAGTTGACTTTCGTCAAGAAATTTACGGAGTGCTGGTCCAATCTTACTATTTTGTTTTAGTAAATCTTTAACTAGTAGTCGGATTTCGACGTGGGGACGTTTAGCTTTCCGAGAGTGCCCTTCAATGCGAGCTAATGTATGCACGATAGTCTGATAAAAAAGCGCAATGTTGCGAGATTGGTATTCTTTGTAGATTAATGGGAGTATCGCTTCTTCAAATAGTGTGCCGACACGCCAGGTTATTTTTTGCTCTTGGGCTGCCTTCTCTCCAAACCATTGTAATTTCTTTGTGCTGTCTTTGGCGAGGGGGGCCTGTTGTTTCCAGATTGATTTCCCGCGACTATAAGTTGCAGGACTTACATAGCCATTTGACTCAATATAGAGGGCATATGAGGGAATCTCCCAATTTTCATAACATCCTGTAAAATAATTCTGTAATTTTTGATTTAGGGAAGGTTCAAATCGTTTATTAGCAAACCAATCTCGCCGTTTCTTATGCTCGGTTTCATCTGGTATGTTGGAAATATCTTGACCCCAATCTCTCACGTACGCATTAAACACGCCTCGCTGGATTTGGGGTTCCGTCAAACCAAAATAAAACAAAAAATCTTCGAAAAAACCAAAATTATCACTAGCACATCGATTATCTAAATACTCCCACACCTGATCTTTTAAAGTTGGTTTATGGACCACACGCGTATTATTAAACCAATATTGTTTTTTTTCACGTTCCTCATCATCTTGAATATTGTCTAATGCATACCCCCATTTCGATACATAAATGTTTAACGTTGTTCGTTTAACCATATCTTCCGAATACCTATATTTGGATAAAAAATCCTCATAGGAAGCCGGGGCATCGCTATGGTATTGCTCTTCAAGATAAATCTCAACACGACTTTTAAGGGTAAAGGATTTCTCAAGACGTTTATTTTCAAACCAAAATTGGTGTTTATGACGTTCATCTTCATCGGGAATTTCCTCAATAGCGGTTTCCCATTTTTTTAAAAGATTGCTAAAGGTACTTGCAGGGACTTGTTTTTTAGAATAATTATTTTTCGCAATAAAATCTGAACGAGATGCAGGCAAGTCGTTGAGAAAGCATTCTTCTATGTAATTGAAGATAGAACTTGTAATATTTTTTGACGGTTGATTAGAATTTTCATTAAACCAATTTTGTTTCTTCACACTTTTGTTATTGGAGTGAGAAATCGCTTGTCCCCAGCTATAAACATAATTGTTAAAAAGATTCTTGGAAATCTCCTCTGTTGTTAATCTGAATATGTCAAGAAAATCCTCATAAGAGATATTCTCATTCACTTCGAATTTTGTATCTAAGTACTTCCATACTTTTTCTTTTTTTGATAAAGGGCGTTCAAGTCGTTTCACTTCAAACCATAATTGTTTTTTAGAACGTTCACCTGCATCCATTATATTTCTAATTTGATTACCCCATGCAGATACTTCTCGATTGAATCCTTTGCGAGATACTTCTTCCTTAGATATCCGTAAATTTTGTAAAAAAAGTTTGTAAGAGGCTGGAGCATTAAGTGAATATTGATTATCTATAAATTCATTGATTCTATCCTTCATTGTTATAGGGGAATCTAAGCGAACTTCATTGAACCATTTTAGACGCTTATCATATTCGGTTGCATTGAAAGACTTTGCGATGTATATTTTCCATCTTGTTAAATAAGAACCAAATGAGCCCTTTGGTACCTGTTGCGGTGTGTAATTATGTTTCTTTAGAAAGTCGTCATAGGATGCAGATTTATTATTTGCATATCTATATTCAAGATATTCCCAGACTTGAGTTTTTATAGAGGATGGCTTTTCAAGTCTTTTTCCATCAAACCATTGTTGCCTTTCCCGTCGCCCATTTTTATAAGAGATTCTAGAGATTCCCTTCCCCCAATTCCACATGCATTTATTGAACCAACCTCGAGGACATTGCACATCGTTAAATCCAAATTGACTAATGCAATCCTCGTAGTTCGAGGGCTGGTCATCCTTAAAACACGTTTCTATATAATCTTCAATAATTGAACGTGCTACTCGTTTTTTATCGCTGGGAGTGTTATTGCTATCACCCATGGATAAAATAGAAAGTTAAATCTATTTAAACCGCAAAATGTTTTTCATAATCTGTCCAAATCCGCTTTGGTGCCTTTGAATGCCAAAAATTCTTGACGGCGTGAAACTCGTAATTTTTGACTTGGATGGGGTAATCTTCGACATTATAGACGCAATTCGACGATCAGCTGAAGATGGCATCAACAAATATTCACTCAAGGCTAGCGTTGAAGAAACGATGGCAGATTTAGCAGTATTAATTGAACGTTTCCAATCAATCCCGATCCCCCAAATCATCCTTCAAAGTTACGAATTGCTAAAAATCCCCGCGTTAGAAGGATTTTCGCTTATCAAAAGGTTGCGGATAGCGTTATATTTCTACGCACGCTTCCGGGAATACAAAGACTCTGCGATTATTTTCCCGAGAATTGACGAAATCATAAAAAATTTGGCAGATAGAGCCATAAATGTCGCAGTTTTCACGAATCAGAAGGCATCGTATGCGCGGGAAGTTTTAGAGCGGTTTGCCCTCGCAGAATATGTCAAAAAGATCTTCGGTTTCAACGAAGTGAGCAAGACCAAGCCAGACCCCGAAGGCATCTTAAAATTAATGGACGCTTTCGGCATCAAGGACCCCAAGCAAGTCATCTACGTTGGCGACATGATCACGGACGTTGAAGCAGGCCTTGCCGCGAAAGTGAAAACTATCGCGGTTGGAAGTGGATTAGTCGCCAAGGAAAAACTCCAAGCGGCGCACCCCACTTTCTTCGTGGATGATGTGCCCGGGCTCGCCACATTATTGGGCATGTGATGCCTTTTCTATTTTTTGAATGAGGTCCGGCACTTCGCTTAAATAATCTACTGAATATTCCATTTCCGGTTGTGGGTGGCGCCGGAAAGAGGCGGGGTCGTGGTCAATGATCAGTAGGGGGGTCATCCCCACGGCGCTCGCTCCATCCATTTCGTGGTCGTCCCCATCCCCAATAAAAGCGGACTCACGCGGGTCCACGCCCAATTTTTCACACGCTCGCAGGTATATTTCTGGTGTGGGTTTCCTCACGTTTTCTACGCTTGAAAAAATCGGGGCCGGGAAAAAAGGCGCTAATGCGTGAGTTTCCCAGATATAGGGAAGTTCGATTGTGCAATTAGTAATGAGACCAAGGGCATAGCCTCTATTTTGGGCCCACTCAAGCACGGGAATGGCGTCTGAGCGGGGCTCCGTGCGCGTGATAAAGAATCTCGTCCGGATTTCAACCGCCTCCTTAAGCTTTTCTTCATTACAACCCGCCCCTGTTCGCTCACAAGCATCGAGCACCCGCTCGGAGACGCTTTGGTATTCCTTATTTCGGGCCATGGAAGCGACCATCCACTGGTCCCTAAATTTGCTGGGTTTGATTCCTAACACATTTGCCATGTCAGTTAGATTTTGGAAATAGTCACTCATTTGGAAAATGTCCACGAGAGTGCCGAAGAAGTCGAAGAATAAAGCAGAAAACATCATGACCGGGACGTCCCGCCACTATAAGGTAAATACAAGTTAATAAAAGTATTTTTTATGAGCTAGAAAAAAGGAGGGAATTTGAGGAATCATTTGAAGTATCATCTTGGCATTCGAGACAATGCAATGAGTTGCACTTCTTGGTCCGGGTCTTGACTCAATAATTCAACAATCCACCGAGGTCGATTGATCCTTGTGAGAAGGTCGAGTTTTACGTGCTTGCTAGCGCCATGTACAGTAGTTTTGTCTTGGTCCGTCGGATTCTGCGATGGCAATTCCGCAAGAGCGGTTATTTGCACATCTTCGTCAGCATCTCGGGTAAGTTGGGCAACAACCCAAACGGGACGTTTCTGAGTGTTAAGCAAAGCAAGTTTTAGCCGCTTGTTTGCGTTTTTAATTGCATCTATCCCAATATCTTGGGGCAGCCAAGGATCAATTAGGGCGGAAAATTGCACTTCTTCGTCATTGTCGCGCGCAAGCCATTCAAGGAGCCAACCGGGACGATTCGGTCGATGGAAAAGTCCTAGCTTCACTCGCTGGCTAGAAGTTCTCACAAACTCTTTCCCCAACTCTATTGGCAATTGCGGGCTTAACAAGCTGGCTAATTGCACGTCTTCATCAGGATCCCGCACTAATTCCAAAGCGACCCAAGCAGGGCACGCGGTACGCGATAGGAGTGCCAGTCGCATGCGCTTGCTGGAATTATTCAGTGCATCCTTCCGGAGGTAGGCAAACGCGGGAACCGCAAGCAATGGGTCAGAGAGGGCAGCTAGTTGGACGTCTTCACTGGGATTTCGCAATCGATTTCTCAGGGATTCTTCAAATATTTTCTTCCAAGATAGGGATATGACTGCTATAAAGGGGTCAACGATGGCTGCCGGAAGTTCGGATTGGCTCAACAATTGCACGAACAGGTTGAATGTTTCATCGCTTTCCTCGATAGGACCTTGTTCTATAAACCATTGAGCATGGGTCAATATAAAATGCCGGAAAGGCAAGGGCAAATAATCCTTGGTCACGATCGCGGCAATAACTTCCCAGCGCTTCCCTATGATGCGATTTCCCTGTTCATCACCTAGAGGGAGAATGTCCGCCATTACCTGACTAGAGCGAGACCCTGGGAAGAGAAAAGGCCAATTGCGTTCCTTGCCCCCCGTTGCAATATAGGGGAGAATACTGCCATGGGTATTACGATAAGTCAATGCCCACTCTTCTAGGCTTCTCGATGGGGTTTTGGAATAAATTGCTTCGAATGCTTCGAAATTCTCCAAGAATAGTTCCTTGAAATTATATATATCATCAAGGAATTTCATGCGGGACTCTATCCAATCCGCAGGAACTTCGTCGAACAGGCGCACAATGTGATTGACAATCATACTTCGAGTTGCATCAGGAGCGAGTTGCTTGAGAACGGTTAAAATCTGCTTTTGCATTGCCGAATTAAATCCAAATGGAAGGGTCTCGGGATTGAGTTTTTCGGAATAATAACTCGCATTAAGCATATTTGCGATGCCCGTTTGTGCAATCCCGTCTACGTAAGAGTTAAGAGCAACAAAGTGTTCTTCTGGAGGCAATTTCACCTGCTGTTCTTCAACAGGTATTGCATATTCTCCCGGGTTTTCCTCAAGGCGGCTCATCATTTCCGCGAGCCGGTCAGCAGGGAGGTTACAGACTGCGGTATGCACGCACGAGACTATTTGTTCACTTTTATCACGCTTGAAGACAATGTTATTAACACTATTTCCGGCGCTGAATGTCACCCGCGCGGAAATAGTCACTCCGGCGGCATCGAGGGCCGGGTCCACCTTGAGTGGATATGTAGACTCGTAAAAGAACGAAGACTCGGAATTATCCAAGTAATGCTTGTCACAAATGTCAAAATGGAAATTTTCTAAGTAGTAGTCTTGACTATCCGCAGCATCAAGTAATTGTTTGTGCTGTTCTGGGGAAAGCGTCGTAAATTCGGCCAAGTATCTCTTTTGGCCAGGTGACCCGTGTTTCATGATGGCGGGAAAGACCTTCTCAACATCAGCATTAATGTCTAATTCGTATAAGTCTATCATTGGCGCAATTCCCCCTTGCGTATTCAACGAAAAGGAGCTTCGGGTATTAAGGGTTAACCCCTCGTTTGCGCCTAAAAATAATGGGATAAATAAAATAAGGAAAACTGTCAAACTACTTCTGCAATTACTGTAGCAACCGCAGCAAACAAAGGGGATTTTAGATTTTTTGAATGCCAGGGTGGGCTCCTTTTTCTTGCATTGTTGCCATCTTGCGTGTCACACCGCGGCGCCGTGCTTGCGCAAATAATACTTGAGGACCTTCACCGGTGGTGATCAGCTTGTCGAGGAGGGCCGCGGCGTGTTCGTATCGCAATTTGGCCTCAGCCCGCTTGAAACGCTTGAAAAGCAATCCCGCGTTAATTTCGGCTGCTTCCGCCGCATAGTTAAATTCTTTAGCCCCTTCGAGCATTTTTGACGCGGAATCCAAGCTTTTTGTTGCCGCTTCTTCGTCGAAATTCAGCTGCACCTTCCCAATGACCAAATTGGCAGTGCCAAACCACTTCGGGGAGTTGGGCACGAGGGCGATTTTTTTGATTTTAGTCGCATGCTCGATGGCCTTGTCGACGTTGTGGAGGAGGCCATAGATCTCTGCCAGCGCGAGCAACGCTTTCACTTGCCCCTCATATGCTCCGCCCTGCTCGCACAAGGTTTCGGCCACTTTCAGTTCTTGGATTGCACGTGCTTGCTTGCCGGCGGCGACGGATTGCAGGCCTTTCTCCAAGTATTCCATTCCCGTGTTTGCAGGGTCGTCCGTTTCCGGCATCTCGACTTCCGCTTCGGTTTCGACGTACCCTTCGTCGCTACCAAACCCGAGTTTCACGGCGAGCTTGTGGGTGATTTTCGGGTCGATGCCAAGGGTGTCGTACGCCTCTCGCAGGAGTTCTTCCGTGAACCCTGACAAATCGTAGTCAGTAATCTCATGATATGAGTGGGCATTCGGTCCGTCCAAGCGAAACACGCGAAATCCGATGAATTCCGGGGACACGAGCGAGAGGTCAAATACAATTCCGAGGCCATCTTCATTTTGCTGCTGGTAAAACATCTCGTTCTGAACGTCCGTGTCGCTGAAGAACAATCCTAATCCCGGGTGAGTGTGAATCCACCCTCCCAGAAAGGTGCCTGGCCTTTCCTTTTCCAAGCGTTCAATTTGGGCCAATTGCTGCCCGGACATTTGCACATAGACGGAGTTCCCCGACGTCATGCCGACCGCGTCCGCGACGATGTACTTGTCCATGTGCTGTTTGCAGAAGAGGAAACCCATGGATTCGACCCAGTTGGACCGCGAGCCCTTGAAGGAAGCAAATTCCGAGGAAAATTTCAGGAAATTGACAATTGCTTTTGCCGTCAGGACAACTTTTCGCATTATTGCTCACGCATGAAGTCGACTACTATATAATTGGTGCGTGAAACCTAAAAAAAAGTTGAGGTCAGGAATTAAGAGGATTTAATTTTCAAATCTGGTAAAAATTGTTTGGAAATATTCCCCAATCTCATTTAAGATAAGATCCACTTCTTCAGTGGAAATTCCTAATGCATTAAGCCAATACGTGTCTAATTCCCGTTGATATCCACCAAGGAAGAGTTCTCTAAATGATTTTGCTTTTATCTTATCTAATGCCTTGGCTGCAGCAACAATATTTTCACGCGAAATAGCATCAATATTTTCTAAATTCGGGAGGAAATTCTTGTTCATATCTTCAATCATAAGTTGATGGTATTGACTCGTAAGTGGGCGAGAATTTTTCAATAATTGATACACCCATAATGAAGAATTTACCCAAGCTGCAAGTAGTGGTTCCCATACGAGATTCTCGCAAACAAATTGATAGAACACATTGTGGGCAGTCCCTGCTTCATCCGAATAAAATCCAAAACCACGGCGGGTTTTAATATTAAATTTCCAAACTATCCAAAGATTAGCAATGCGTTTTTGGCAATTTTGTCTATGTGCATGCGTGTACCATTGCGTATCTAATATTTTTGCCCTAGCTGCACCATCTTTTTTCTCCCGAGTGCGGCGAGCTTGAAGTTCGATTGTCATATAAATTACGTAATCTGCTAGGTCCTCTGGGAGATGATCACCAACCGGAATATTTAGAACATATTCCTTGGGTCCTGGATAATAAATTAATTCGTATTTTTGGGGCAAACGGAAGGATTTTAGCAAGTATTTTTTAGGAATGAATAAGATTTTTTGATTATCTCTATTCTTTATTCTTAGACCTTGTTCTTCAAGATCTTCCTGAATATCCCAAAATTTGTTTGGAAAACTAAGTGGTTCGATATTGGTTCCATCAAACCCTCGGCGTACAATAATTCCTGGATAATCCACAAGTCGAGTGAAAACTGCTTGGTCATTTAATAAACTGCTAATAGCATTTTCAGTAGATGTATTAGTAGTATTTTGCTGGAAAAAAGCATTCCAGTTAAGTGAATTTAGTAGAATATCCTGGGGGATCACGTTGAGAGTCACTTCATATTTTGAAAGATCTTGAGAATCTTGGGCCTTTTTCAATTGTTGCGCAAATTCTGGAATTTCAGTTAGAGATGGCATCGCAGTAATTGAAACCAATTTGGTGAAAGTCTCCCCATAATTTTCAAGTCCTTTAGTTGCCACCAATAAATATTCTTTTAATCCACATTGTTCGGAAAATGTGTTATTTGAACCAACCCGCTCGATCACATAATCGATTGAATAATGTTTTTCTTTGAAGAATTGCATTATTTTTTTACCATAATTAGAGGTAAATGTATTTGCTGGCAATACTAAAGCAAGTTTCCCTCCAATGGGGAGAAAATTATTACAATGCAACAGGAAGAGTGCATGCAGACCCATTCTTCCATCCAGAAAATCCCCCAATGTTTCATGTTTGATAATCTTGGTAATACTTTCTTTGTGTTTTATATCAATTCGCTTATGTTGAGTAAAAGGAGGATTCATGAAAATAACATCAATATCTTTGAATTCTATGGGTTTATCAATTTCACCATCCAAATTTGTGCCCTTGGGGTTTAATTCTCTGATATTTTTCATTAAGGACGTCTTGGAAATTTTGAAACCGTCCCCAATTGTGATATTGACGTTATTAGTGTAAGCAAGTGAGTTTTGTAACGCTAAATTGATGGTGGCTAAATGACCTGCAAAAATTGCGACGTCATTTCCATAAATTTGGGATAATAATTCGCGATGTGTCTTGGCTGAATCTGGATCTACTGCAAGTGCCTTTTTCCGAATGTATGCTTCAGTAAGTAAAGTTCCCGACCCACATGCTAAATCTAACACATTTAAGTCCCATTGATCAATGACGAGGTTAGCGAGTAAAGCTGCAGCTTCATTGCTTGTATAAAATGCGGCTAAATGTCGCCGAATCTCGGTAGGAATTAACCCGTGAAAAATTTTTCCTAAAATGTCACGCTTTATATTTACTATACTTGAATTTTTGATAATTTTAATGACTTGGTTTAATGCATTGACAGTTTTTTGGGTTTTTGGGAGAAAGCTTGTGATTTCTAATCCAAATACCGCTTTATAATCGTTAATGAGAACCTTTTTGAAATAAAGGTCTAATTCTTCGGGGTCAGCGCTTTCGATTTCATTTAAAGGGGGATAATGAGGAATCTGCTGTGATAATATGTGATAAAAGAAAATTTGATCAACTAATATATATGCTGCCGCTTTCCGGGCATCGTGTTCCAATTCGAGGGATTTCTTTTTATCATTATAGGATGTATAATCTAATTTTCGTGCCCATAATAATCCCGTTGCTTTTTCTAAAGTCCCTGGAGAGACAAATTCGAGCTCCTTTTCAATAAATCCCATACATTCGCGAAGGATTTCTATAGCTCGGTTATCAGACAACGAAAAATTATGGATTTCTTCCAAACCAATTTGATTCTTTATGGTATTGGATATGTACTCCGCAATTTGATTTATTCTTTGATCAAGTGTTCCTTCAAATGCAAACTCCTGGACGGAATTTTCTTTGATTTCATTAATCTGAGAAAAATTTGTCGCGAAAGCAACTTCAGCTTTCAAAATTTCTTTGCCTTTTATTGCTTGATCCTCACCTAAGGTTTTACTTTGAGGAGATTTTGTTTCTATAACCGCAATACAATTTCCAACAATTTGACAGGAATCTTCGTTCGATTGTACAGATTGCTGGGGAGCGATGACAATATCAAATTCTTTTTTCTTCTGGCCATTTTCATCGTTATAATCAACAAAAATTGAATTTAAAACTACAATATCAGTTGGGAGGGATAGTTTGAGTTTCTCAATCAATTTTGTTCGATATGCCACTTCTTTCCCTTTTGCAATTACCGCAAAAATCCCATCCTACATTTATTTCTTGGAGATGATTTTTTGATATTTTTTAGAATAAGTAATATCGTAGGAACCCCCAGGTAATCCATTCAAGAAATTTACGCGTAAGAATGCTAGCGGTGCCCCTTGGCGACTACCATAAACTTCCCTTTTTGTCGGCAGTAGTGACCCCCTGTACTACGTCGAAAATACCGCGATTAATCTAAAAAGGCTGGATTTTTAAATATAGAAAAGGGTCTAGATAAATAGGTGAAAAACTTTTTAACTTCGTGCTAGTTTTTCTGCGATTTAACTTGCCATCCTCTCTGAGAAAACTCCCAAACAACGCCTAGCGAATAATCTTATGACTGTTTCACCGGACCGCGTGAAGGCCCTTGACCGCTTGCGGGGCCTGTCCATCATATACATGCTTGTCACCCACATGTTCTTCTGGTTCGTGCCTAGCGAATCGTGGTGGTATTACGCTGTGTTTCCGCTGACCGATTTTATTGGCGGGTGCACTTTTTTTTTTTTTT
>Ga0209039_10002651_pt1 | contig 14881 bp, 18 predicted proteins | sample BogFormECP12_OM1_FD_188238 | JGI IMG/M metagenome (GOLD analysis project Ga0209039, IMG submission 188238) | Bog forest soil microbial communities from Calvert Island, British Columbia, Canada - ECP12_OM1 (SPAdes) (version 2) | ecosystem: Environmental > Aquatic > Freshwater > Wetlands > Bog ... | reverse complement strand
TGGGAAGGCGCCGTGACTTATTCGGGATCGGCTACCGGGGTTGGCTACCTGGAGATGACCGGGTATGACAAGCCGGTGCGGATGTGAGGTTCTGACCCATACTCCACGCCCACCAGGAACAGTCCTTTGGCGGGCACAGTGGGACCGCTCGCGGCGGGCAACACTGTCACATCCTGGATGTTTCCTTTGCCGGCTTCGATCAGCGTGCCCATGATATTGCGCACCATGTGCTTCAGGAATCCGCTGCCGCGGATGCGATAAACCAGGCGTGCCGGCGAGCGATCCAGCACCGACGAAAAGACCGTCCGGACCTTGGAGCGCGATTCGGCATCGCGATCGTCGGAGGCCGCGAAAGCCGTGAAATCGTGCTCGCCTTCGAAGACACGCGCGAGTTGCGACATGCGCTCTTCGTCCAACGGATATGGATAGTAATGCACAAATGGCCACTCAAACGGCAGGCAGACTTCGCCGCGGTGAATGCGATACTCGTAAGTTTTCGCCTTGGCCTGGAATCGCGGATGGAAATCGGCATCGACCTCCTCGGCCGAGAGCACGCGGATGGTGGGCGGCAACAGGCGGTTGACGGCGCGGCGCAGGTTGTCCGCGGGGATGGGGTTCTCGAGACTGAACGCCGCCACCTGATCGAGCGCGTGCACGCCGGCGTCGGTGCGGCCCGACCCGGCCACGTGCACCGGGGCGCCTTCGATTGCGGAGAGAATTTCTTCGAGCGCGCCTTGAATGGTCGCGAGCCCGGGTTGCACCTGCCAGCCGTGAAACGCCGTGCCGTCGTAGGCCAGATGGAGGCGGATGCGGCGCATCAGTTTGGGCGCGAGCCCGGTTTCACCACGGGAATGCCGCGCCGGCACAGAGGACATTCCCCGGGATCGTGCGCCGCCACCTGCAAGGTAGCCAATGCCGCGCGCGGAACGCCCACGTCGGCGCGCCCGCCGCTGCGGTCGATGATCGACGCGGCGGCCACCACGTTCACGCCGGCCGCGCGCAGCAATTCGATGACGTCATGCGTGCTGCCCCCGGTGGTAATCACATCCTCGACCACCACCGCCGTTTCGCCGCTCCCCACCGTGAAGCCGCGCCGCAGCACCATCTTGGAAGTGGTGGCGTCGCGTTCCGTGAAGAGGAACCGCGCGCCCAGCGCGCGCGCCACTTCGTGTCCGATAATCAAGCCGCCGAGCGCCGGCGCGACCACCAGCTCGATGCGCTCCTCGGTCAATTTGCGGATTTCTTCGGCCAGCCTGCCCGCCAGCTTTTCAGCCGCCGCCGGATGCTGCAGCACCAGCGCGCATTGCAGGTAGGTGGAGCTGTGCAGGCCGCTGGTCAGCCGGAAATGGCCTTCCAAATATGCGCCCGTGGATCGAAATAATTCCAGAACGGACTCGGCTTGCGGCGTCACAAAGGCCTACTATACCATTGAACCTAAAGTGGCCAAGGGCTGCGCCCTTGATGTCTCTTGGGGATATGGGAGTCAGGAGTCAGAAGTCAGAATGCTTTGGACACAGCGCGGGCATTATCTTGACACGGACGCGCCAATTTTCCGTACGGAGCCGCACACCTCAGGACTCGCCCCGCTTGATTCCAGGCCGATTAGAGTTTGGCGCGAAAATTGCTCTACGATCAGCGTGATGACTTACCAAAGGGCCCTTGGAGAGACGGTTGATCCTCTCTGTCGATTCCTTCCTTACAAGCCACCTCTCATAGAAACCCGCTGATTCCCGCCTATAACCTCACAACCGTCTCTTCCCGGGCCTGCACGGTGTTCTAGTGCAGGCTCCATCTCGTTTACGATAGATCTATGGCGAAAGCGATGTTCGACGTGGAATGCCCGTGCTGCCAGGCGGTGCTCAAGATCGACCCGGAGACACGCGCGGTGATTGCGCACACGGTGCCCGTGAAGCCGCTCCCCATCGAGGACCTGGCGGCGGAAGTGGCCAAGCTGAAGGGCGAAGGCGCGAGGCGCGAACAGCTATTCCAGAAGAGCTTCGAAGCCGAGAAATCGCACGGCAAGGTGCTCGAAAAGAAATTCGACGAGCTCTTTAAGCGCGCCAAAGAGAACCCAGACCTTGAGCCGCCCAAGCGGGATATCGATTTGGATTGAGGTGGGACCGGCCACCGCCTTTGGTGGCCAGTTGCAGAGAGCCTTCGGTCTGTCATGCCTCGCTAAGACACGGCCGCTTGACAGACGACACAAGACGATCGTCTGTCCCACTAACGCACCAGCGGCAGCAGCACGCGGTCCAGTTCCGCATCGTCCCATTTCTGAATATGGACGTTCTTGTGCAGGCTCCAGTGCTCGGTGTGCGCGGCTATCTCGCCGGGCGCCACTCTGCGTATCGGCCCCAACGTCTCGAGTTCCAGAAAATCGGCGTTGGTAAACGTTTCGAAATTACACCCGAAGTCGGGATATGCCGCCGGCGCCGCCTCGGCATGCGCCTGCTTGACGAACAGATCGCCATTCAGCAGGTAGGCGCCCCATACGTCGCGGCCATAGCTGCCCAGCTTTTCGGCGTCGCCCGTGTTCTTGGGGTCCTGCCGCAGCACCAGGTACTTTTGCAGCAGCCGCAGACGGCTGTCGGCCAGGTTCGTGTAGGGCCACATGGTCAGCGGGTTGGTGGGCTGCAGATCGTGGGGGTGGTGGCCGCGCGGCGGGAACCCGTGAATGGCAGTACCGCCCTGCGCCAGCATGGTCAGCGCCCACACCGCAAATTCATACGGCTGCTTTCCAGCATTATGGATCTGGTTGGTCACTTCCACGCCCGTCCCCGCGGCCTCCATCCGCAGCGTGATCATTTTTTCCAGACCCGTCAAAGCTTCCACTGGCCCAATCATCACGATGGTGTCGCCGCGCACCTCGATGTGCACCGGCCCATTGTCGGGCGCATAGCTCTTCACGGGATCCTCGGGCGCGATCCACACGCGGTGGCCGCCGCGCGCCTGCCACTCCGGCTCGCCCGATTTACCCATCTGCTCCTTGAACTCCTTGAACAGGTTCTGGCCGCCCACGAACCCGTACCGCATGACGCGGGGACCGACATCGCCCGTGACGATAGCCTCGACCACGCCGTTTGAGATGCGATAGCAATTGGGCCAGCCCTGGTAGCTGGTCTTTTCGATTTCGACTGCCGCGGAAGCGCTCATAGTCAGTACCGTCAGGATGGTGGCTAGCTTGTACATCGCTCACCTCGGAGATCCCCCAGCATAGTTCACTGAACGGCCGCATTCAAGCCCGCGCGCGCCCGCTGCTGTTATCATGAAAATCTTCCCGCATGATCGTCACAGCCGATACTGTCCGGTTCGATTCCCTGTCCCTCGATAGCGGCGCCAGACTCGGTCCCGTCGAGATCGCTTACGAAGCCTATGGAGAGCTGAACGCCGCCAAATCGAACGCCATTCTGGTGCTGCACGCTTTTTCCGGCGACGCGCACGCCGCCGGACCCGGCCCGGAAAACGGCAAGTCCGGCTGGTGGGACAACATGATCGGCTCCGGCAAGGCGTTCGATACCGACCGCTACTGCGTCATCTGTTCCAACGTGCTGGGCGGCTGCCGCGGGACCACCGGCCCGGCATCCATCAACCCCGCTACCGGCTGTCCCTATGGCCTCACCTTCCCGGTGATCACCATCGGCGACATGGTGCGCTTGCAGCGCATGCTGATCGATTCGCTCGGCATCCCGCGCCTGCTCGCGGTGACTGGCGGGTCCATGGGCGGCATGCAGGCGCTCGAATGGGCGGTCGGGCACCCGGATCGCGTGGTCTCCGCGATTCCCATCGCCACCACCGCGCGCCACAGCGCGCAACAAATCGCCTTCAACGAAGTGGGCCGCCAGGCCATCATGGCCGACCCCAACTGGAACGGCGGCGATTATTACGGCAAAGAACCGCCCGCGCGCGGCCTGGCCGTGGCCCGCATGGTCGGCCACATCACTTACATGAGCGACCATTCCATGCGCGAAAAGTTCGGCCGGCGCCTGCGCGGCAAAGAGGCCTTCGGATTCGATTTCGAAGTCGATTTCGAAGTGGAGAACTACCTGCGCTATCGGGGCACGCAGTTCGTCAATCGCTTCGACGCCAACTCCTATCTCTACATCTCGAAGGCCATGGACTACTTCGATCTCACCGGCGGCCAGGCGTCGCTCGACGCCGCCCTCGAGCCGGCCCGCGCGCGCTTCCTGGTCATCAGCTTCAGCTCCGACTGGCTCTACCCCAGCTACCAGTCGCAGGAGATAGTGCGCGCCCTGCGCGCGCGCAATTGCGACGTCGCCTACGTCGAGCTCGAATCCAGCTACGGCCACGATTCCTTCCTGGTGGATGTCGAGGAGCAATCCTCTCTGATACGCGGCTTCCTGGCCAGCACCTTCGAGAAACTGGCATGAGCGCGCACACCACCCGCAAGCGCGCCTTCGTTCCCGAACTGCTGGGACGCAGCGACTACGCCATCATCGGCCAGATCGTCGAGCCCAACACGCGCGTGCTGGACCTCGGCTGCGGCGAAGGCGAGCTGCTGGAATGGCTGGCGCACAACAAGAACGTGGACGCGCGCGGCGTCGAAATCTCCGGCGCCAAAGTGCAACGCGCCATCGCCCGCGGCGTTTCGGTTTTTCAGAGCGATATCGATGCGGGCCTCGCCGACTTCCCCGACCAGGCCTTCGATTACGTGATCCTCAGCCAGACGCTCCAGGAAACCCGCCACCCCCGGGAGGTGTTGCGCGAAATGCTGCGCGTGGGCCTGCGCGGCATCGTGGCCTTCCCCAACTTCGGTCATTGGGCCGTCCGGCTTTCGATGTTAGCCAGCGGACGCGCGCCGCGCACCAGCCTGTTTCCCTACGAGTGGTATGACTCGCCCAACATCCATTTCCTGACGGTGCAGGATTTTGAAAACCTGGCCGCCGCCGAAGGCTTCCGCGTGGAGCGCCGTTACTTCCTGGCGGGACACCGCGGCGTGACGTGGCTGCCGAACCTGCTGGCGGAAGTAGCGGTGTATCTGGTCTCACAGGGATGAAGCCGCCTGCTCCCCGTCGCACCAATTTGGTGCATAATGGTGTAATGAGAACGGCAAATAGGGCGGTACGGCAAAGTGTCAGCTTGCCGGCGAACGTCGCTGCACAAGTTCGCAGCCTGGCGAAGGCCCGCAGACTTAGCGCCAGCCGGGTGCTGCTGGAACTCATCGAGAACGGCATGGAGGCTGAGAAGCGCAAACAACAGGAATTCTTGGACCTCGCCGAACGCTTCAGGAACGCCACCGATCCGAAAGAAGTCAAACACCTGGGTGACCAGATGGGCCGAATGGTCTTTGGCGACTGATGCCAAGAATCGAGACGTGGGACAATCTGCCGCCCGGCGTCCGCCAGCACTTGATAGACCGCATGCACGACCGCGCGATCAGCATCGCTGACCTCAATTATCTTCGGCTCTGGATTGATTCGAATCCGGAAGTGCCGGAAGGCGATTGGTACAAGGACTTCGGCTCATTCAAGCTCTGCGGCAACGGATCGTTGCCGAAAACCTTTCTGCTGCGGGGTCAAGCCGCTAAGGGGAAGGCCGTCTAAGCAGCGTTTCTTGTGGGGCACGCTTCAGCCTGCCCACCGATATCCTCATGGCTACTTAGGCCCGCGGTTTCACCCCACTCGCCCAAATACCATATCCTCCGGCTTTATCCGTTTCCGCCGGCACCATTCCAGGTATAGTCGCGCGTAGCTGCGCACAATGTAATCCCGCTCGCCGAATCCCAGTTGCCGCGCGGTGCGGTCGATCCACCGCGGTTCGCCTTCCAGTTCCAGGTACACTCCCACCGGCGTTTCGTCCAGCATGGCCATGCCGGCGCCGCGGCGCTGCCGGTACTCGGTGCGATACTTCTCGTAACGAAAAACGGGATCGAGGCCCAGCCGCTCGATGATGGCGCCCATCGTCCCTGCATCCGCGATTTCCAGTTCCAGCTCTTCCCTGCTCTTGTACCTGGCGACTGCCGGCCGGCCCTTGTAAGTGATGGTCGAGAGGCCGCCCGCGTTCCGCACCCGCAGCAGCGTATCGGCCCGGCACAGAGTCAGCTGGGGAGTGTCGAAAATGACATTGCTTTCGAAAACCCGGCGTCGCGAAACCGTGAAACCCGCCGCCCGCAACAAACGCCGCGCCGCCGGCGTGCTCTCTACCGCCAGCTTGATCTCGGTTTCGTTCGCGCCGTGTGCCATGGGGGTGGACTTCACTGCGCGGGGTCGCCGCGATGGTGGTCGCGAAAATCCTGGTCGATGGCTTTGCGGCCGCGAAATCCCTCTTCCACTCCGTGCCAGAACTCGATCTTCGGCTCACCCAGCTTCCAGCACAGGTAAACTTCCTCGCCGCGAAACTCCGTCGGGAAATCAATCAGCCCGACATCCAAATCCTTCACCACGCAGCCGAGCGCCTGCACCTGCTCGATCGAGCCGCGCAGGCTGGCGGCCGAGGTGTCGCGACGCTTGCGCGCATCAATCGCCTGGTTGCGGTCCACCATCACGCCGCCCATCATGGTGATCCGCCGGGTCCGGGTTTCGATGGCCTGCTCGGCCTCCTGGTATGCGTCCTTCAGCGACACGGCGTCGCGCAACAGGCGGCTCACCTCCGGGATCAGGCTCTGTGCTTCGGCGAGAGTGAATCGCTTGGCCATCCGTCACACCGCGTAGTGCGAGCTCACGTAGTCGTTCAGGATGCCGATGAATTCCGCCACGATGCGGTCGCCCTTCAAGGTCGTCATCAGCCGCCCATCCACGTACACCGGAGCCTTGGGCTCTTCGAACGTGCCGGGCAGCGAGATTCCGATGTTGGAGTGCTTCGATTCGCCGGGGCCATTCACCACGCAGCCCATCACCGCCACCTTCATGGTCTCTACCCCCGGGTGCCCGGCCTTCCACTTGGGCATCTGGTCGCGCAGATAGGTTTGGATCTCGTCGGCCATTTCCTGGAAAAACGAGCTGGTGGTGCGGCCGCATCCGGGGCAAGCTGTCACTTGCGGAGTGAAACTGCGGATGCCCAACGACTGCAAAATCTGCTGCGAGACCAAGACCTCCTCGGTGCGGTCGCCATTGGGCACGGGCGTCAGCGAAGTGCGAATGGTGTCGCCGATGCCGTCTTGCAGCACCGGCGCCAGCGCCGCCGTGGTGGCCACAATACCCTTGCTGCCCAGTCCCGCTTCGGTCAGGCCCAGGTGCAGCGGATAGTCGCACACCGCGGCCAGCGCGCGATACACGTCGATGAGATCCTGCACCCCGCTCACTTTGGCGCTGAGGATGATGCGGTCGTGCGGCAAGCCGTGCCTTTCCGCCGCCTGCGCCGATTGAAGCGCGCTCTCGACCATCGCGTCGAGTGTCACTGCGCGCGCGTCTTTCGGCTCCGGCAGGAGCGAATTCTCGTCCATCATCCGCGTCAGCAGCGCCGAATCGAGCGAGCCCCAGTTCACTCCGATGCGCACCGGCTTGCGGTTCTCGATTGCGACTTCGATCATGGTGCGGAAATTGTCGTCGTTCTTCCTGCCGATGTCCGAGTTTCCGGGGTTGATGCGGTATTTCGCCAACGCCTGAGCGCACTCCGGATATTTCTTCAGAAGGATGTGGCCGTTGTAATGAAAATCGCCGATGATGGGCACGCGGACGCCGAACTTATCCATCGTGTCCACAATCTTCGGCACGGCCGCGGCGGCCTGTTCCGTGTTCACCGTCACGCGCACCAGCTCTGAGCCGGCGCGCGCCAGCGCCATCGCCTGGTTAACCGTGGAAGTTACGTCGGACGTGTCGGTGTTGGTCATCGACTGCACCACAATCGGATGCCGGCCTCCGACCTTCACGCCTCCCACGTCTACCACCACCGTTTGCCGGCGGTCTTTTACAGCCATGAATTCTCCTCCAAGGGAAACTCAATTTTAGCAGGGCTGCGCAACCCGCTCAGCCCCGCCGCGTCCTGCCAAACAGCGCTGATTCTGAGTTCCACTATTTACTAGCTCCAAAGAGTCATCGATTTGCGCATCCAGAGTGTGTTTCGAACCATCTAAGAATTGATAATATTGACTGTGCGCCACCCCGCCTTACTTTTGATGCTGCTAGGTGTGTCCTTCGCGCACGCGCAAAGCCCGCCCGCCGATTCCGTTCAGCCGGCGCCGGTTGTCGAAGACAAACGCGCCTACGGAGTGCTTCCCAACAACCGTACCACGGAATCTTCCAATCCCTTTCACGCGCTGACTGCCAAACAGAAACTCACCATCGCGGCCAAAGACTCTTTTGATGGGGCAGTCTACCCCACCGCGGCGATCTTTTCGCTGGTGTATCAGGCGGAGGGATCTAACCCCTCTTTCGGACAGGGATTCAAGGGTTACGCGCAGAGAGTTGGCACGGCTTTTGGCGACCAAATGATCGGCAACATGATGACGGAAGGCTTCGCCCCCGCGTTGCTGCACGAAGATCCGCGCTATTTCAGGCTCGGCGAGGGGTCCAAGAAACGGCGCGTCTGGTATGCGGCCACCCGCATCTTCGTCACCCCTACGGACAAGAACCACAGGACCTTTAACTTTGCCGAATGGGGCGGCAATGCGGCAGCCGTGGCCATCTCCAATGCCTACTACCGGGACGGACGTACCGCGGTTGACAACGCGCAGAGGCTGCTGGTTCAGTGTGGAACCGACGCTCTGTCCAACGTGCTGAAGGAGTTCTGGCCGGACGTCAAGCGCCACTTTGCCAAGAAGAAAAGCGTCCTGGTCAATTAGCCGCGCCGCGCCCTGCCTAAGCGGCCTGTCCGGGCGTGCAAAAATTCACAAGACTGCCCATAACTTTTGGTAACCGGACGGAGGCCCTGTTCATCTGTGTCAGAAATGCGTCCGAGCCGCTGGGTTCTGCTTCTCGCAACTCTGGCGGTGTGCTGCGCCCGCGCGCAGAATCCCACCAGCGAGCCCACGCCGGGGGATTCCGTAATCCCGGTTCAAGCTCCCGCAGTCCAAGCTCCCGAGGACAAACATGTCTTCGGCGTGTTTCCGAACAACCGGACCACCGAGAATTCCATCCCTTTCCATCCGATCACGCCCTGGCAAAAAGTGACGATCGCGGCGAAGGACTCGTTCGATTGGGCAGTGTTCCCCACAGCCGCGGCATTCGCGGGGTTGTACCAGATCGAAAACCAGAATCCCTCGTTCGGGCAGGGTATGAAAGGCTATGCCAAGCGGTTCGGCACGGCTTACGGCGATCAGATGATCGGCAACATGATGACCGAAGGCTTGGTGCCCGCGTTGTTCCACCAGGATCCGCGGTACTTCCGGTTGGGCGAGGGCCCGAAACTGGGACGCGCGCGGTATGCGCTCACCCAAATCGTGGTGGCGCGGATGGATTCGGGCCGCCACGCCTTCAATTTTTCGGAGTGGGGCGGGAACGCCGCGGCCGTGGCCATCTCAAACGCCTATTATCCCGATACCCGGACGGTCTCCGATAATGTGGAGAGACTGCTGATCGCTTGCGGCACCGACGCATTTTCCAATGTGCTGAAGGAATTCTGGCCGGACGTTAAACGAACGCTCTTCCAGAAAAAAGACAAGCGCTAAGTTCACCGATCCGCAATTGCCGGCCCGGCCGCGGCTTAGCTTCCCCCACCGGCTCTGAATTCGGCTACCGTTTGTGGCAAAGGCCGCCCCGTTAATGCGATAGTAATACTTAGAGCTTGAGGCGAGTCCCGCGGAGAGATTTTTTGAAAAAGCTGTTTCTGGTTAGCGCAATCCTTGTGCTTATTCTCCAAGCCCATACCGCGCCGTTGGCCTTCGTCGTCCTGAACACGGCCGGATGGGATCCCGAACGTTTGCCTCCCGATTGGCTGGTCAAAGTCAACCACGGGCGCCCCGATTTCTCGGTCTGCTCCGACTCGCTCGGCCCCTGCCTCCACCTGAAGAGCGTCAAAGCTTCCTTCGGCATCGAGCGCCGCGTCAATATCGACGCCGTCGAAATGCCATTCCTCACGTGGCGCTGGAAAGTGACCCAGCTTCCCGCGGGCGGCGATTTCCGTCACCCCTCCTCCGACGATCAGGCCGCCCAGTTGCTGGTCGCCTTCGCCGACCACCGCATCCTCACGTACATCTGGGATACCTCCGCTCCCAAAGGCACGGCCCAAAGCGCCAGCGTCATCCCCCTGGTACACATCTTCGCCGTAGTCTGTGAGTCCGGAGCGGCCGAAATCGATCAATGGGTATCGGAAAGCCACAATCTGGCCGCCGATTATCAGAGAGCCTTCGGCAAGCCGGCCCCTCGCGTCAGCGGGCTTCGCATCCAGATCAATTCCCAACACACCGGCACGGTCGCGGAAAGCTATTTCGGCGAGGTGGCCTTCCGAAGTGCTCCTCAATGATTCTCGTCACTGGCGGCACCGGTTTCGTGGGAAGCCATTTGCTCGATTCGCTCTCCGCCCGCGGCGAACCGGCCCGCTGCCTGCTCCGTCCTACTCCCGTTCCGCGCCGCCTCCCGCCCGGTATTGAAGCCGCCCCCGGCGATCTCGTCACCGGCCAGGGACTTGATCGAGCGCTCGATGGCGTCGATACCGTCATCCACGTCGCCGGCGTCACCAGGGCCCTTTCCCCCGCCGGCTACTACCGGGGCAATGCCCAGGCCACACAAACCCTCGCCAGCGCCCTTCAGGGGCGTTCTGTTCGATTGGTGCATGTCAGCAGCCTGGCCGCTATCGGTCCCAGCCTGGATGGCGCTCCGGTCTCCGAGGACGCCATCCCGCACCCCCTCACCAATTACGGCCGTTCCAAGCTCGAAGGGGAGCGTTTCGCCAGGGTGCTAGTTCCGGATTGCGTGATTGTCCGGCCCCCGGTGGTCTACGGTCCCCGCGATACCGGCCTCTTCCAGATTTTCAAAGCCATCGCCCGTGGCTTGGTTCTCGAAATCTCCGGCGGCGACCGCTTCTTCTCCGCCATTTACGTCCATGACCTGGTCGACGGCCTGCTCAAGGCCGCCCGCCATCCCGACGCCCCTGGCCGCGATTATTTCCTTTCCTTTGCCACGCCATTTGCCTGGTCTGAGTTGAGCGCCACCGCCGCCCGCATCATGGGCTGCCGGGCGCGCGTGGTTCGCGTCCCCGTTCCCATCGCCCGCGCGATTGGTTTTGGCGCGGAACTGTGGTCGCTTCTGGCGCGTAATCCTGGTATCATCTCGCGTGAGAAGGTGGCGGAAGCCAGTTGCCGGGCTTGGATTTGCGATACCCGGCGCGCCACCGCCGAACTCGGTTTTATCGCGCCGACGCCGCTCGGAGCCGGCTTGGCCCAGACGCTCGCATGGTACAAGGAGGCCGGTTGGCTGAAATTCTGACTGTGGCGCCCGGGCGCATGACCACCACCCGCTTCTGCCCCGTAGACAAGGTAATCCTCGGCTATTTCGTCCTCACCGGCCTGATCGTCCTCGGCTGGTGGTCTACCCTGCCCCAAGCCCCCGGCCTGCTGCTCTGGCACCTGCTCGGCCCCGCCCTCATCATTTACCAGATCAAGCGCCCCAACCGGGCCACCTGGCTCTTCCGCAACTGGTACCCCCTCCCCTATGTTGGCTATTTTTACAGGGAAATGGCCCTGCTCATTCCGGCGGTGCAGCACAGCGACATCTCGCGGCGGTTTTCCGACGGCTGGCTGGCCAACCTCGATTTCCGCTTTTGGCACGCCAACCCCTGCGTCTGGCTAGAGCGCATCCAGACGCCCGCCCTCACGGAGTTCGAACAGATCATGTACTCGCTTTTCATCCCGGCGGTCATCCTGGTGGCCGTTTTGCTGTGGCAGAAAGGCCGTTTCGAAGAGTTCCAATATTATGCTTTTTTAATCGCTTGCGGATACATGGTTTCGTACATTGGCTACATCCTGGTTCCGGCGCGCGGGCCACGTTACCTGTTAAAAGACTTACAGCACATACCCTTACAGGGCTTGTGGCTCACCAAGTATTTACAGGATGGCCTCGACAGGCTGGAATCTTACCACTACGATTGTTTCCCCAGCGGCCATACGGAACTCACCATCCTCGCGTGGTGGGGCAGCCGTATGGTATCAAAACGGTGGTTCGCCATCTATTTCGCTTACACTCCGTTCCTCATTTTTGCTACAGTTTATCTTCGATACCACTACACGGTCGATCTGCTGGCGGGCGCCACCGCGGCACTCGTGTTGATTCTGGCTACCCCGGCGGTGTACCGGAAGTTGTCTAAAGGGGCTTAAGATTTGGAAAACATTGAAGTCGTTGCGGTTGACAGCAAGAAAGCGTTGAAGCAGTTCGTAGAACTACCGTTCTCGCTTCACCGCGACGACCCCCATTGGGTCCCGCCCCTGCGCATCGCCGTTAAGGAATTGCTCGATCGCAAGAAGCATCCGTTCTACCGCGACGCCGAGGCCGAGTTTTTCCTGGCCCGCCGGGGCGAAAATGTCGTCGGAAGGGTGGCGGCCGTCGTCGATAAGGCGCATAATCGTTTTCACGGGGAAAATGCCGGGTTCTTTGGTTTCTTCGAGTGTGTCAACGACCCCGTCGTCGCCGGCGCCCTCCTCAATCAGGCACGCCAATGGGTTTCCGGGCGCGGCGCCCAGTTTCTGCGGGGCCCGGTGAATCCATCCACGAACTATGAGTGTGCCTTGCTGGTTGACGGTTTCGATTCCGACCCCATGGTCATGATGACGTACAATCCGCCTTACTACCCGGCCCTGATGGACCAGGTGGGACTCCGCAAAGCCAAGGACCTGCTGGCCTACAGCCACGACGCCCGCAATATCGATTCCCCCAAAATCAACCGCATCGCCGACCGCGTCGCGCGGACCAGCGGCGTCACCATCCGTCCCATCGACATGAAGAATTTCGAGGCCGAGGTCCAGCGCGTCTGGGAGGTTTACGGCGCAGCCACCGGCGCCTGGGCCCACAACTGGGGATTCGTTCCGATGTCCAAGGCGGAATTCGCCGCGATGGGCAAGGAAATGAAGATGATCGTCAGGCCTGAACTGGTTCTCATCGGCGAAGTGGCGGGCAAAGTGGTGGGCTTCGCGCTGGCTTTACCCGACGTGAATCAGGCCCTCAAACACGCTCGCGGGAACCTGCTCCCCACAGGCCTCCTCAAAATCTTGTATTATCAACGTTTGATCAAAAGTGTACGGGTACTTGCGCTCGGCGTGGTGGAGGAGTACCGCGCCTCCGGTCTGGCGGCGGGGTTTTATGCCACGCTCGTCCGCAATGCCAGGAAGTTGGGATACGAAGCATGCGAAATGTCCTGGATATTGGAAGATAATGTACTGATGAATCGCTCCCTTGAGGTGATGGGGGCAAAGCGGTACAAGACTTACCGAATTTATGAATGGAATTGAGCACCATGCGCTTATCGACTAACGACATCACCGGCAAAAAGAAGGGCAGCGCATCGAACGATATTTTCGAAAAATGCCGCAATTTCACTCGTCCGAGTGATCTGCAACATGCTGGACTATACATGTATTTCGAGGTATTCGGCGATCGCGAGGGTTGCGGCGCCGGCGAAGTCCGCATCGGCAAACGCAAAGTCCTCATGTTCGGGTCGAACGACTACCTCGACCTGATTACCCATCCTAAAGTCAAAGAGTCCGCCGCCCAAGCCATCAAGAAATACGGCTCCGGCTGCTCCGGTTCGCGCCTCCTGAACGGCACCCTGGATATCCACGTCAAACTTGAAGAGGAGCTCGCCGCCTTCGTTCATAAAGAAGCTGCCATCACTTTCGGAACCGGTTTCCAGGCCAATTACGGCACCCTTTCGGCTCTCACCGAAAAGGGCGACGTCATGATTTGCGATCATAACCTGCACGCTTCGCTCGTCGAGGGCGCTCTACGTTCGGCGGCCCGCACCGTCCGTTTTCGCCACAACGACCTCGACCACTTCGAACGCTGTCTGGAAAACTGCCCGCCCGAAGAAAAGATCTTCATCGTCTCGGAAGGCGTCTTCAGTATGGAAGGCGACATCGCCGACCTGCCCGGCATCCTCAAGCTTGCCAAGCCCTACGGCGCCCGCACCTACGTCGACGAAGCCCACGGCATCGGCGTGCTCGGGCCCACCGGCGCGGGCGCGGCCGAGCACCTCGGAGTCCTCGACGAAATCGATATCGTCATGGGCACGTTTTCGAAATCCCTGGCTTCCGTAGGCGGTTTCATCGCCGGCGAACGCGCCGTGGTCGATTACCTGAAGCACACCGCCCGCCCGTTCGTTTTCTCGGCCAGCCTGCCCGCCGCTTCGACGGCCGCCGTCGGCGCAGCGCTGCAAATCATGAAGAAAGAGCCAGAGCGCCGCCAGCGCCTGCTGCGCATCGCCGGCCTGCTCCGCGACGAACTCCGCGCGCGTGGCTTTGCCGTTCTCCCCGGTGAGACTCCCATCGTCCCAGTGGTGATCGATCAGGAAGTGGATGTTTGCCGCCTCTGCAAACAGCTCCTCGAAGCAGGCATCTACGTCAATCCGGTGCTTCGTCCCGCAGCAGCGCAAAACTTGTTGCGCATTTCCTGCACAGCCGCTCACACCGAGGCCCACGTCGAGCGCCTTATCGCCACTCTGGTACGGATCTCCGACTCGCTGGGTATCGAGAGATAAGCGGGCTTTTTCACCGACTTCGCGGTCAGACCGTCCTTGTCGCATGTGGCCCTGCAAGGTGGCGCGCACGAATGCGTCGCGCTACGGAATCGCCACCGAACGCCGGCCGCCGTCAGGCAATTACCGGAATCGCCGGCAAGGGCAACGGTCTCTCGTCAAAAGTCCGGTCCAGGTCCCATCCCATCGACAGAAATCAGAAAACGAGTTGTCGGAGCCAAGTAGAAAGTTCCGCTTTCCGGCCAAGTAGAAAGTTCCGGTTTTGAGGGTCAAATGCGGACCCTCATGGTATGTTCGCATAGCCTCG
>Ga0209039_10002649_pt1 | contig 14889 bp, 13 predicted proteins | sample BogFormECP12_OM1_FD_188238 | JGI IMG/M metagenome (GOLD analysis project Ga0209039, IMG submission 188238) | Bog forest soil microbial communities from Calvert Island, British Columbia, Canada - ECP12_OM1 (SPAdes) (version 2) | ecosystem: Environmental > Aquatic > Freshwater > Wetlands > Bog ... | reverse complement strand
GATCTGGGTTGACTCTCCCTTCAGCGTGACAATCACGGCGGAGCGGGCCTCGATCCGGTTTCCCTTCCAACTATCCACTTGAGGCTGGTAGAGAACCAGGCGAAGATCGTCGGTATCAACTTCCCTTGGCCAGTATTCGTCGCTGGCGGGTGGCGCCTGAGCAAACACCAGCGGTAGAGCAATGAAGGTCAAGAACAGCAGCCTTCCAACACGCATGAGATTCCTCGTTTCTGCGATAATGGCAAGCCATTGATCGCGGTTAGGCATAAGACTTCACTGAGAATTTCGAAAAGTTGACCGGATAAAGGACGCGTTCAATTCGAACTCCTATTCCTGCGTCAACAAATGGTTCAGCGTTGGCCCCTCGGTCCGGGCGGGGGCTTGCTTTCCACTTCCTTCTCAGCGGGAATCTGTGCGGAATCCCATCCACCGCCCAGCGCCTTGATTAACTGAACGCTCGCCACCATTTGTTGCATTCGAAAATTCACCGCCGTTTGCTGGTCGGTCAGCAAAGCGGTCTGAGCTGTGATCACATTCAGGTAAGGATCGAGGCCAGCCTTGTACCGCACATTCGCTTCATGAAGGTTTCTCGTAGCCGCTTGCACGGCGGCGTCTTGTTGGTCGATATCCTGCGACAGGATTCGCAGCGACGCGAGATTGTCCTCGACCTGCTGAAACGCCGTTAGTACGGTTTGCCGGTAATTGGCTACCGTTTGGTCGTACGTTGCGCGATACTGCTGGACAGTCGCCTTGCGCAACCCGGCATCAAAAATGGTTTCGGCAAGACTGGGGCCCACCGACCAAAAGCGGCTTGGCCATGTAAACCAGTTCGCGGCCGACGAATTTCCAAATCCGCCCGAGGCGCTAAGGAGGATCGCCGGGAAAAAGGCAGCTTTGGCCACCCCAATTTCCGCGTTCGCCTGTGCCACGGAACGCTCCGCAGCCGCAATATCCGGGCGCCTCTCGAGAAGCTCGGAGGGAATCCCAGGCGGGATGGCAGGAGGATTTGCCGTCAGAGCATTGGGTCCTAAGGAGAATGACGGGGCGGGTTGGCCAATCAGAACCGAGATAGCGTGCTCATACTGGGCACGTAGGATTCCCAGGTTCGTGTCCTGAGCTTGCGCAGATTTTAACTGAGCCTCTGCTTGCGCCACCGCTTCATCAGTGCTGAGGCCGGCCTTATACTGGGCGCGCGTGAGATTGAGAGCATCCTGGTAGGCGGTAACCGTGGAATCAAACAGGTCTTTCACGGAGTCCTGGGCGCGCAGCTCATAGTAATCGGCGGCGAGCTCCGCTTGTACGCTCAATCGAACGGTCTCAAGATCGGCGGCGCTGGCTTGCGCAGCGTAAATATTGGTCCTCACGGTGGTCCGAATGCGCCCCCAGAAATCGGGTTCCCAAGAGGCATCAAAAGGCAGCGAATAGTTGGTGTACGATCTGACGGTCAACCCGACCCCCGACGCGCTTCCCGCCTGAAGGCCGCCGAATTGTCCTGGCGATGGGCGGGAATTGACGATGCTTGGATTAGTGGTCGCGGTCGGGAAATACTGGGAGCGAGCTTCACGAACCAGAGCCCGCGCTGCGAGAAAGCTGTCCGCCGCCGCCGCGATTTCCTGGCTGGAAGAACTCGCCTTCGCTTCCAGTTCGTTCAATTGTGGATCGTTGTTTACCTGCCACCAGCTCCCGCGATTTGTGCTATCTCTCGGCTGGGTCGGGCGCCAGACCTCCAATCCCTTCGCCGCGTCCGGTGGAGTCTCCTTGTAGGCTGGCGGGCTTTGAACCGGTGGACGCACATACTTAGGACCAACGCGGCAACCCATAGCCAGCAGGAGAATCGTGGCGAGCGCGACCGGCGAAACCGTCCGACCCACTCTGATGTAGCGCTCCATGTAGCGCTCCTCTCGATCGGTCACTTGCCGTGGAGGTTCGACCTCCTCCCACGGCCATCCACGTCGGGTAACTCCCTCATTCACTGATATACACATCGACCAGCTCGCCGGGATAGAGATTTACCTTCGCGCGCTTCTCGATCTTGAAAATCACGGGCAGAACACGGACATCCACGCGTTCTTGGCGTTGATCCGAGAGCTCGATCTTCGGAGAAACGTAAGGCTGCAACCGGACGAATTCCAAAGGAATCTTGACATCCGACCCGCGGATGGACATTTGCGCCTTCATTTTGGAGCCCAGGGGCAACCGTGGGACCAGAATTTCATCGACATAGCAGCGAACGTGGAGAGAGGATGATAAACTCCCCAAGGTAATGACAGGATCTGCGCCCTGAGTGTAGGCGTCATAAGATCCCTGCGGGGATACGTAGTTCCCGACGATGGTGTTGATGGCGAGCACAACGCCATCCCGCGATGCTCGCAGGGTATACTTGGCGAGCAGCGCACTGGAGGCTGCATAGGCCTTCGCCAATGCGTGCTGCTGTCGTTCCTGATTTTGAATGTCGTAGATCCAAGCTCCCGCCTTGGTCAAATCGTCCTGCTTTTTGGCAACTATAAGATTCGCTTTCGCCACCGCGGCGGCGTTGAGGGCGCTGTCTAACGCATCTTTGCTCACCGATCGCGGATCAATCTCGTAAGCCGCTTGATCTTTCTGCAACGTATCTTGGGCAGTTTTCAAGGTGGCTTCGGCGGAAACTACTTGTGCGTCGGCGACATCGAGGTTTTCTTTTCTGGGCTCCGCTTTCAGTTCTCGAGCTTGGAAAACTCCGCATCCTTCACCACGATGAATCCGTGCTCCGCATAAATATCCTGGATCTTTCCCTCCACGAGTTCGGGCCTGCCATACAGGCTGGTGTCGTCCAACCCGATGACAGTGACGGTTTGGTAGTTTCCGTCGGAAAGCTTCACCAGCGCCCCACCTGAATAAAGAGGAACGGCATATTTCACCCCTTGTATGCTTCGAACCGCGTCCAGGACGTAAGCTGGCATGCCGACCGAGTTGGACACGGTCTCCACATACGGGTCCATGACCCACATGGGCGCTCCAATGTTAATGATATTGGCGGACGCGTGTTTCATGACTCCGCTGAACATCGAGGTAACAAACATCATGAGATAGACGGCAAACGTGATGCCAACAGCAATGCCGAGAATTTCGCCCTGTCGTTGACGAGCAGCTTGTAGGCGAGCTTGAGGATTCCTATCACGACCGTTTCCCTTTCATGGCATCATCGCCGAACCTTCGTTGATCAGCGTCGCAGTCCCCAAAACGCATCTACACTCATGCTCGGTGAAAATCGGATCACGCTAGTCATTGCACCGCTGCGCTTTCCCTCCAGCCGAGCTTGTAGCTTTGCTTTCGGGTCCGCGCGAACCCTGCTGAGCTCTGCCTTCTTCACGTTGCCGCTTGGGTCGGTACCATTTGAAGTAGATCAGGGCGCCGATACCGGCCGTCACTGCCAGTGCAATCAGGATATACATCACCGGCCGGTAGTGCCGCGAAACGAAGTCGATCATTTGCTGGCCGTAGATCCTGCCAAAATAGGCCACGGCAAGGAAACGCACGGCACGCCCTGTCGTCAGTGCAGAGATAAACTTCTTGGGCGGATACTGCATGACGCCAGCGCCCATCAGGACCGGAGTGAATGGGAACGGTGGTGGTAGGATAGCGCCGGTGAACACCGTCATGAACCCGCGTTTCTCGAAATGCTTGTAGAGTTTTTCCGCGCGCGATTTCCCCACTTTCTTTTCCAAGGCCTTCTGGCCGCCTTTCTCGGCCAAGTGATAAGTCAGATAGCCCCCAAGCACCTCCCCCAAGGTAGCCATGAGGGCGTAGTAGATCCACAATTCATGGTGGTGTCCTGAAAGCAGGATGACGGATACGTCCACGGTTCCCGGTGGTGCATCTACGAAAGGGGCGCTGTCGGCAAGGCCAAGCAGGACCAACCCAGGTCCTCCCAGGCGGTGGATCCATTTCCACGCCGAGTCGGCCGTTATCATTGTGATTAGAGAGAGAGTTCTCATACGCGAACCAGAAGGCCACCCAGCTCAGATACTCAGAATATCGATTCTTCGAGCCTTGCACGCGTTCAGCATCACGTTGCAGAAGCCTGATGGATCGAGTTCTTGCCATCAGTGCGATATCCGAAATTGAGCAGCTCAGCGAAATAACAGCCGCCGTAGTGGCTTTGTGCGTTTTCCATTTGTTCCTCTCTTCATAAAGGGTTCTTCAGTTTTTCTTATGCAATCCAGGCACCAATGGTAAGCCCATAAAAACGCTGGGGCTCGCACATCGCAGGGCCGCAAGCTCTTCGCGAATTCGCGAAGTTCGGCAAAAACTATGTTGGCTCTGGAAGGAGCGCTTCGGTGGTATGCAGGATGGTCCGCTGTGTCGGCTAGAAATGGCGCTTAGCGACGGCAACGGCCCAAAGCTCAGGTCAGGTCAGGTGGGGATAAGTGACGGCGGCAATCCCTCCGTACCGGGTGAGAAGGTCCTGACGATGTTCGACGATCATAAGGCTGACCCCATGAAGGTACCCGATCTCGATCATCTCATCCACAATGCTCTCCGCTGGAAGGAGTTTCGCGCCGCAAAACGGGCAATCCGTTTCTTCAAGCGACAGGTAGTGGTGGGCATTGCAGACGTAACCTTGCTGCCGGAGGTTATCTCCGATGAGAAGCTGTCGAACCAGAAACGAGTTGAAAACCTCAATCACATCGCGAAGGCCGGAAACCAGGGTTTCTCCCGGTTTGTGCTGGCCCAGATCTTCAATGGCCTTTGCTTCGCGTGCGGCTTTATGGTCGCGAAGCGCGGTCTCGATCAGTTCCTTGCGATCGCGAGGATCGGCGGCCGGTGAGCTAATGATGCGGCTGATGATGTTTGCTCTCAGCGTTTCATGCAAAAACCCCTCCAGCAACGCCAGAACCTGGTTCTCTCCCATGAGAATCAGGCCGGTGCAGAAACGTTCCCAGAAAAGGTGATACGTCCTTGTTGCCGTAGCCTTGAGATGCCACTGCAGGTGCGTCAGCCGACGCAGTTCGTTTCGCTTGAATGGGGGCTCCCCTGTCTTCTTCGGCACAGAGGTCGTGATTCGGTCAGCTTCCTGATATCCGAGATGATAGACCAGCAGACGGCTTTCGCCGGTGGAGACCTCTATGAACAGTACCCTTTCGTTCTCTTCCAGAAGAGCTTCCAAAGGAGCGACGTGTGGGTCGCGAGCGATAACCAAGGCATCGATTGTCCTGGCCGGCAACCTGAAAACCCAATTTAACTGCTCGCCGGACTTAAGAATGATGAGTGCCCGAGGGCCGGCAGGAACGAAATACTGTGCGAGAAGAACCTCCATCTCCTTTAGATCGTCGTTGAGGATTTCTTTCTGCGGCTTCGGAAGTGCCTCGATGAAATCTTTCTGCTCTTCGAGAGCGTGGGTCTTGAGGGAGTGGAAGAATCGGAGCAGGGCCTTTCCTTGTGGGGCCACCTTATCCGGATCCAGTCGCAGATAGAGACTCGTGACCGGGCTGCTGTACTCGGCTTCGGCCAGAGCCTTGATCTCTGCCGCCGACGGCGGCTCCGGCCTGGCCAATGCATCGATCAGGGACTTCGGCCGGAGCAGGTAGTTTTTCTGGGTCTTTCTGCTCAGGCGGTGCACCGCCGCGATCTGCTCTTCTCGCTCCTCGACTGGGTACCCGTTAGTGATTTCTGCATTCATGTTAATAACCGCTCACAACCTAGGCCGCCTCTTCTTCAACCTTGGACCTTTTGCGTCTTGGCGGCCTTCGGCATCGAGAGCTGCGGAACCAATCTTCAAGGTCGTGCCCGTCTGCGCGCCCGCGGCCGTCAAAGATCTCGAAGGCGCGGCGGGCGACCGAGTCGAACAGATCCTCGATACGATCAGACAGGTCGCTCCTAGGGAGCAACTTCATAGACGCGCCTTCGTTTGCCGCTGCATTGTCGCCGCTGACTGGTTTTGCATCGGCGTTGTCCTTTGGTGAGATGTTTTTGCTTGACTGTTGCCTTTGGATTACGTCAACAATCCCGGCCGCCCGTGACCTCGTGGAGGCCAGAAACCAAATTCGCCACGGAACGGGCAGCTTTAGCTCCTTTTCATTCCAGCCCTTTCCTCCCATCATTCAGCTTCGTTTGTGCAATCCAAGGACCAATTCGTAAGCCACTCAAAACGCGGGGCTCGCGCATCACAGAGCCGTAAGCTCTTCGCGAATTCGCGAACTTCGTGAAAACGTTAGAAGGCCTTGAAGCGATACTTGTCGATGTTCATCGATCGGATCTTCGATTCCAGAGTGGATGGCGGCATACCAAGCTTGGCTGCCGCACCCGACGGCCCCGACACTCGGCCTCTGGATTCGGTCAAGGCAGCATCGATCATTTCTCGATCCTTCATGGCCGACCATTCGAAGAGCGGCGGTGTTGCCGGTTCGGCTTGGAAGCATTCGTGGGAGAGCCAACTCTTCTTGACCGAGAGGTTCCCCTTTTCATAGACCACCACCGCTCGTTCCATAACATTTTGCAGCTCGCGGATGTTTCCGGGCCATGGATATCGAGTCAGCGCCTCCATCGTTTCGGAAGAAATCGAATCAATGGTCTTGTTCATCCGCTGGCCAAATTGGCGGACAAAGTGCCGCACCAGGAGCGGAATGTCCTCCGGGCGTTCGCGCAAGGGGGGAATGTGAATGGGGAAGACATTCAGCCGGTAGTAGAGATCAAGGCGAAACTGCTTCTCGACGATCATTTCTTCCAGGGCGCGATTGGTGGCGGCCACCACCCGAACGTCAACTTTCTTGGTCCGCGTACTGCCCAACCGCTCGAATTCTCGCTCTTGCAACACGCGCAGCAGTTTCGGTTGGATTTCCAAAGGGATGTCCCCGACTTCGTCCAAGAACAGCGTACCCTGGTCTGCGACTTCGAGCCGCCCGGTCCTTTGCGTGACTGCGCCGGTGAAGGCACCGCGCTCGTGGCCAAACAGTTCACTCTCTAGCAAGCCGGTGGGGACTGCGGCGCAGTTGAGCTTGACAAACGCTCGTTGCCTCCGCAGGCTAAGCTCGTGGATAGCGCGTGCGATCAGTTCCTTGCCGGTGCCCGTCTCTCCCAACAGGAGCACGGTCGAATTGGTTGCCGCCACCATTTCCACAAGTCGCAGCACCTTCTGGAGGGCGGGACTCTGCCCAATGATCCCTTCAAAGCCCACCTCGCTGCGGATCTCTTCCTTCAACTGGAGCTTTTCCTCCGCTTGCTTGTCTTTTAATTCGCCAATCTCGGGATGGGCCAAGGCATTCTCGCCTAATCCTGACTTCGCACCGAGAGTGCCGGCAAAACTGTGCTGCGCCAATTTTCGACTTTGCTGCCGGACTCCCTGATGACGAGCGATACCCTGGCGGATCGCATTCAGTAGATCTTCACCGTCACAGGGCTTGGTCAAAAACTCCAGTGCGCCGGCTTTGATCGCCCGCACGGACATGGGAATGTTGCCGTGGCCGGTCAGGAAAATAATCGGGAGTTGCACATCCGCCTTGGCAAGCTGTTGTTGAAGATCGAGTCCGCTTAACCCAGGGAGCTGTATATCCAATACCAAACAGCTCGGCTGTTCAGCTTGCAGGTTGGCTAAACACTCCTGCGCCGACGCGAACGTTTCCGCCCTGAATCCTGCGGAGCGAATCAGACTTCCCACCGATTCCCGCACTGATACATCATCGTCTACCAGGTAGATTGGAGCGCCTCCGTCACTCATGGGAACACCTCCTTACGATTATCCGAAGGTTGAGAGGAAAGCCTCGCTGCGTTCTTCCTAATCAATCCCGCAGAGGCCGCATTGTTTACACGTCCTTGAGTTTCGATTGCCCCTAATTGCGTCATCTCGCGCTCAGAGCCTTGTGGACTGCATTCAATACCGTATCCTCACTGAGTGGTTTGATCAGGTAATCCACCGCGCCGTTCTGGAGAGCTTGGGAGCGCACCCCTTCCTCAGATCCATGGGCGGTGATGAAGATAACGGGTATTTCACAATGATTGGCCACGAGGTGACGGTGGAGCTCGATACCGTTCATGCCCGGCAGACGCACGTCCAGCAACAGGCAGTCGATATCACGCAGATGATCCGAATTCAAGAACTCTTCGGCCGAGGCAAATACTCTCACGGCAAACCCCACAGACCTGAATAAACCGTCCAGCGATTCACGCACGGACTCGTCGTCATCAACTACCGAAATAAGAGGAATCTTCGCCATACAGGTTCATTCAGCACCTTTGCAGGTAGCGATGTCTATCACACCTTGGTATTAGGTTCGTCTGGGGGGAGGAGGGCGGCTCGGACCTACAATTTCTTCACGCGCCGCATCCCCAGGCTCTCCGACATTCTCACCAGGTCCGCCAAAGAGTCGGCCTGCATCTTCCGCATAACCTGGCCACGTTGAATTTTAACCGTAATCACGCTGGTCCCCAGTTCAGCGGCCACTTGCTTATTCAGCAGCCCGGAGACCACCAACTCCATAACCTCTCGCTCGCGCGGCGTTAACGATTCATACCGGCTGCGCAACTCGCGCATCTCCGCCTGGTGCCGGCGCGCCGCCCGATCGCGTTTTATCGCCTGTTGAATCGCCTCCAATAGGTCCCGGTCAGTGAATGGCTTGGTAAGAAACTCCAGCGCACCCGCTTTCATGGCCTGCACCGCCGCCGGGACGTTGCCATGGCCGGTGATAAAAATAATCGGAATCTCAAGGTGGGCCTCGGCCATCCGTTTCTGAAGGTCGAGCCCGCTCAGACCCGGCAGCCGAACGTCCAATACCAAGCAGCTTGGCAAATCAGCCCGCTCGCGAGCCAAGAATTCCTGCGCCGAGCGAAAGGTCTCGACCTTCAATCCCGCGGACCGAACCAGACCTTCCAAACCCTCGCGAACCGACACGTCGTCGTCCACAACGAAGACGATTGCGTCAGGCTCCGTCAAAGTGGACTCCTATTGTTGGTACTTCGGAATAGTAAACTGAACGCTCGCGCCAGGTCCCTCATTCGTCACCGCCCAGAGCTTGCCCCCATGATTCTGGATAATGGAGCGACTAATCGAGAGCCCCATGCCCATGCCCCCGTGCTTGGTGGTGTAGAAAGCCTCAAAAATCCGCTCCAGGCTTTGCGGGTCAAGACCCCTCCCCGAGTCTTGGGCGGTAACCAGCACCTGGCCGGCATCGTCGTCTCGCGTTCTGACGATCAGTTCCCGAGGGCGCTCTTCCACACTGCTCATGGCTTCGATCCCGTTCATGACCAGGTTAAGGACTACCTGCTGAAGCTGCACTCGATCGCCCAACACCAGTGAGAGATCATCCGCCAATTCGGTGCGTACTATCACACGATTCCTGCGGACTTCGTCCTGGGCAAAAGCCAGGACCTCCCGAATGGCCTCGTTCATGTCTAGCCGCTCTTTGGCGGCGGGTGTTTTCGTCGCCAGAGCCCGAACCCGGGCGATCACGTCACCCGCCCGCTTCCCGTCGCGGACGATACGCCGGACCGCTTCCCGGGCCTCCTCAAGATTGGGCGAATCCCCCGCCAGCCACCGCAAGCAGGCATTGCCGTTGACCACCACGCCCGAAAGCGGCTGGTTGACTTCGTGGGCGATGGAGGCTGCCAGCTCGCCGATGGTCATAATCCGCGTGACGTGCGCGAGCTCGGTCTGCGCCTTGCGCAATGCTTCCTCGGCCCGCTTTCGGTCGTCGATGTCGAAAAGCGTCCCATACCACTTAACAATGTTTCCTTTCTCGTCGCGCAGCGGTACGTTGAGGCCCAGGAACCAGCGATATTTGCCGTCTTTCTGCCGAATGCGTTGTTCTTGCTCGATGGGTTCCCCGGCTGCTAAGTGGGCCCGCCACTTTTCTACTACTCTGTCGAGGTCCTCGGGATGGGTTGCAGTCATCCAGCCCCAGTCCAGCCACTGCTCCTTGGAAAGACCCACATAATCCAGGAAACTTTGGCTTACATAATCAATGGAGCCGTCGGGTAGATTGGTTCCAATGTAGGCCGGGATGGTTTCGATAATGGTGCGAAGTTCCTTTTCGTTTTGTCGGATCTTCTCCTCGGCCCGCTTGGCCGCGGTGACGTCCATCGCCGCGCCCACAAACTCGATGCTGCCCGATTCGTCACGTAAAGCATGTGTCATAATATGAAGAAATTTGACGGAGCCATCTGGCATCAACAATCGATACACATGTTCATAGTCCTTCTCCTCTTGGGAGGCGCGCTCGATGGCCTGTTGCGCAAGGGCCCGGTCCTCCGGATGCACTCGTTCGAGGACAAGTTCGACGGCCGGTTTGGTCGTGGGGTCGTATTGAAAGATGCGGTAGGTTTCCTCTGACCACTGAATTTCGCCGGTGGAAGGCTTCCAGCCGAAGCTGCCCGTGCGGCTTAATGACTGCGCTTCGGTTAAATAGGCTCGGCTCCGCCGCAGGGCATCTTCGGCTTGCTTGCGCTCCGTGACGTCGGCCACCGTGCCAACGTACTCGGCCACTTCTCCGTCCTTATCGAGGACCGGATGCCAAATCACGTGAAGGTGCTTGACAGTCCCATCCTGCAATAGCAGCCTGTAATCTTCCGAAAACTGAGCTTTCTGACGGAATCGCTTCAGCGAGCTTTCGCGGACTCTTTCGCGATCGTCTGGGTGCACAAGTCGACGGGACTCGTCAGGATCCGGGATACCGTGTTGAGGATCCAATCCACAAATTCGGAACACTTCCTCGGACCAGTAAAGCGTTTTCCCACTCCCAGGGTCGTAGGCGAAACTGCCGGTGTGGCTTAATCGCTGTGCTTCGGATAAATAGGCCTGGGTCCGCCGCAGAGCATCTTCTGCCCGCTGGCGTTCGGCAATGTGCGCCTCCAATTTCGCGTTCATCAAAGCCAGTTGTTCCGAGCGCTGCTCGATGCTGCGAAGGCGGAGTTTATAAAGCCCCCAGAGCAAGACCACAATTAAGGTGCCGCAAATTGCCCGAAACCACCATGTACTCCACCATGGAGGTAGAATGTGCAGCCGGAGCGCGACACCTCTTTCATTCCATAAACCGCGGTTATTTGACCCCTGCACACGGAAGACGTAGTCCCCCGGCGGTAAAGTCGTGTATGTCACATGTCGGTGCGCGCTCGACGTTTCATTCCATTCGGTCTCCAGCCCTTCGAGTCTGTAGCGATAGCGATTGGCCGCTGGCACGGAATAACTGAGAGCGGAAAACTCGAAGGAAAAAACAGCTTGCTCATGAGAAAGCTCGAGCGCGTCGGTATAGGAAATTGCCTTCTTGAGCGGGGAATGCCCGCCGACAGGCACAGTCTCGTTGAACAGCCGAAAATCAGTCAGAACAACGGGCGGAATATAAGAGTTGTCAATTATCTTGTCGGGAAAGAAAGCGGTAAGCCCGTCGACACCAGGGAAAAACACCTCTCCACGATCGCTCTTGAAAGGGGCGCCCCACGAATTAAACTCGTTCCCTGCCAGACCGTCCTCGACGTGGTAGTTTCTGAACGTCTTCGCCGTTGGATTGAACTTCGACAGGCCATTGTTCGTGCTTATCCAAAGATTGCCCCCTCCATCTTCAAGAATACCGCGCACAGCGTCATCCGCCAGCCCATCCCTTTCAAAGTACGCGGTGAAGGAGCCCCTAGAATCAAAGCTGTTCAGCCCTCTTTCAGTGCCAATCCAAACGGTCCCTGATAGATCTACGTAAATCGCATTCACGTGATTACTACTCAGAGAGCCTGCAGTATTGGGGTCGTACTTATAGGCTCGAAATTGCCCGTTGGCAGGGTTAAAACGATATGCGCCTTCATCGTAGGTCCCGAGCCAGAGCATTCCTTGCTGGTCTTCGGCGATAACACGAATGGGACCGGGGTTGTCGAATCTTGCGGAACAGCTCGTAAAATGCTCGGTCTTGGGATCGAAACGATTGAGACCCTGGTCCGTTTCTATCCAGAACACGCCCTTGTGATCTAGGAAAAGTCTAAAAATAACGTCGCTGCTGATGCTGTTGGGATCGGCCGATCGGTGGCGGTACGATTTGAATTGTCCGCTGGCCCCGTCAAACCGGTTCAAACCGCGGCGATAAGTGCCGAACCAGAGCGTGCCTGAGGGCCCTTCGGTGGCCGACAGTACGGTGCCGTCGGATATGCTGCTAGGATCGGCGGAGTTGTGTCGATAAGGTGTGACCCGTCCTCTTTTCTGGTCTATCGCATTCAGGACACCGTCGTTCCCAACCCAGAGAACACCGTGGCTGTCTTCATACGCTGAGAGCACAAAGTTCTGATTGATCCTGTTGGAGCTCCGAGCGTCGTTTCGATACACGGTAAAGGGCGGCGGTTTTCTCGAAAACCGGTTGACACCTCCTCCGCCGGTGCCGGCCCAGATGTTTCCTTCGCGATCTTCGAAAAGGCAGAGCACCCAATTGTTACTCAAGCTGTCCCGGTCGAGAGGATCGTTCCGATAACGAGTGAGCCTTCGATGTTTGCGGTCGAATTTGATCAGTCCATTGCCCCCGGTTCCAAGCCACAAGACTCCGTCTTCGTCTTCCAAAATGGCGGTCACACGGTTGACATCTGAGTTTTCCTGTTCTGCCAAGCCCGGATCTGCCAGGCGGAGAGAGTAGCGAGTCAATGTTCTGCTTTCGGGCTCGAAGGTAGCCAGGCCGCTCCCTTCGCCTGAAATGATCCAAAGTGTGCCGGAACGATCCGGATAGATTTGGTAGCGCTCATATATCGATCTGTTACGCAACTCCGGATAGTGCGTGGCTTTTCCGGTCTTGGTGTCGAATCGGTCCAGTCCTGCGCTGGTTTGCACCCACAGCGTACCAGCCCTATCTTGACCGATGGATTTCACCTCGTTGTTAAGACCGTTGGCGCTCAAACTTCCCGCATCGTTGGGATCATGGCGGTAGTGAGTGAATCTTCCAGTGACGGGATCTAGCTCATCCAAACCGTTGCTGGTGCCAAGCCATAATCGCCCCGCCCCATCCTGAACCATACCGTAGATGCGCCCTCCCAAGCTGGCCGGATCTTTTGGGTCGGAGCGGTAGCGAGTAATGGTATCCGTGACCGGGTCGAGCCTGTCTAGGAATTGATCGATCCCAATCCAGAGCGCGCCCGAACGATCTTTCAAGAGCGCCGTAACACCAACGCCGCTTAAGTCTTTCGAGCCGCCGGCCCCACGTTTGTACTGATTGAAGGTGTATCCGTCAAACCGGTTCAACCCATCCAGGGTACCAAACCAGATGAATCCCTGATCATCTTGCAAAATGTGCTCGACGACGCTTTGCGAGAGTCCCTCTCGTCTGGAAAGATGCGCGAAGTTTATATCTTTGCCATCGATGACCGAGAATTTTACCAGTGAGGATTGGGAGCCGGCAGCAGACAACTTCACCGGAACTGCGATCATAAGCGCGACGCTGGCGAGGAAGAATAAACCGCAACCTGCAATCCTCATGTTCCCTGTATCCTCCTCAACGCCTGTGCGCAACGTTAGGCGGGCCGTCGCAGTTCCGGGGCAGCTTGCCATCCTTCCAACTGGCCAGCCCTTTGTGAGTGCCAATCCAAAAAGTTCCATCGCGCGCGACGAGGAGTTTGCGAATAAGATTGCTGGGAAGATGCTCATTTCCTGGCGGCTGCCACGGGGCGCTCCGAACGCCATCGAAGCGAAACAAGCCGAATTCCGTGCCCAACCAGAGATAACCGTCGGGCGTCTGCGCGATCGTCTTGATGGTGCCGTTGGTAAGGCCTTCGCCGACCTTCCACGCCGTGTGCGAGTATTGATTGATGTCGAGAGACGGGTCCAAAGCGAAAGCACAGCGGCAACACGCCAGGAGAAGGCCCAGCGCGATAACGGCTCGTCCATGTTGGCGCGCGCTTTCCATGGAGCATCATTTTACATCAGGAAACGGTTCGAGGCAGGGCGCCGTAAGGATTCTACCGGGTATTGAAACACAGCCGGATTGACGGCAGCGCCGATTGCAAGGTCAGGCGGCAGGGTGATGCTGTTACTTTCCCCATCGAAGGAGTGGACTTGGTATAATGTGGTGAATCCGCGGCTCAAAATCCTAGAAAAGGGGGCATTCTATGTCGGGAAAAGTTGCAGACCTGTTGTGGGAGATGCTCGCGAAGGCGGGAGTCAAACGCTGCTATGGCATTGTTGGAGACGCTCTAAATCCCGTCATCGACGGACTGCGCCGCAACGGGAAGATCGAGTTCATCCACGTCCGCCACGAAGAGTACGGCGTTTTTGCCGCCGTAGCGGAGGCCTGCCTAACCGGCCACCCCGTGGCGGTGTGTGGAACGGCTGGCCCCGAGGTCGTCCATCTGTTCAATGGGCTCATGGACGCGCGCAAGGGGGGGGGCTCCAGTCGTCGCCATTGCGGGCGATGTGGAAACGAAGCTCATCGACACTGGGGCGCTCGAAGAACTCAATCCCTACAAGTTCTTCGAAGCCGCATCCCTCTACACTGGGCGCCTCGTCAATCCTGATCAGGCGCGGGCGATCATTAATACCGCGATTCTCACCGCCGTCATGGAAAAGGGCCCCACGGTAATTTCCATTCCGGGCGACGTCGCATCGGCAGATACGGCCGACTACACCCTCGAAATCACCATTTCCAACCCGCCGGTCTTTCGCCCTTCCGACGAAGACCTCGATCAGCTTGTGCAGATGATCGACGATGCGAGAACGGTAGCGATCTTCGGGGGTGATGGGTGTCGGGATGCACGGGATGAGGTAGTCCAACTGGCAGCTAAACTGAAGGCGCCGTTCTCATCGGAGACCCTGACTGGCCCCTCGGCTAAGCTGGCTTCGTTGCAGCGTACTGCCTTGGGGCGAGGGTTTGCGTGAGAGCCGGATGCGGGAAATCTGCACGTCCGGTTCGACGAGGGGGGAGGTAGTCGTGCCGCTCTGCGGGATCGCTTCCTCCCCTACTCTAC